>Ga0265295_1006359_pt1 | contig 14362 bp, 11 predicted proteins | sample Munlansysbiofilm_FD_192503 | JGI IMG/M metagenome (GOLD analysis project Ga0265295, IMG submission 192503) | Leachate microbial communities from a municipal landfill in Southern Ontario, Canada - Methane capture system biofilm | ecosystem: Engineered > Solid waste > Landfill > Unclassified ... | reverse complement strand
GGCGCGATCGGTCTGGTCGAACCCGGTGACACCATCGAAATCGACATCCCCAATCGCCGCATCTCGGTCAAGCTGTCCGACGCCGAACTGGCCAAGCGCCGGGCGGCGATGGACGCAAAGGGCGACGCCGCCTGGAAACCCGCCAACCGCGAACGGCCGGTTTCGCAGGCGCTTCAAGCCTATGCGGCCATGACCACCAGCGCGGCCCGGGGAGCGGTGCGGGACGTCTCGCAGATCCTGCGCAAGCGAGGGTAATGGGAACAGGAAAGGACGATGCCCTATATCGCGTGGCGGAATGAAATGGAGATCGGCGTCCCGATGATCGACGCCGATCACAAGGTCTTGATTGCTCTGCTTAATCAGATCCATTCCTGCCTTGGGCACCCCGAGGAACGCACCAATATGGACAGCGTCCTTTCCTCCCTTCTCGACTACACCGCCTATCATTTCCGGCGCGAAGAAATCTTTCAGGAAGCGGTCGGCTATCCCGGCCTGGCCAAGCACCGCGCCGAGCATGAATCCCTGACCATCCAGGTCGAGGAATTGAACCATCGCTACCGTTTGCAGCCGGACAGCGTACGCGCACGCGATTTGCTGACCTTTCTGAAACGCTGGCTGATCGACCATATCCTGATCGCGGACATGGCGTTCAAACCCTATGCCCAGGGCCGCCGCGACGCCGAGCAGGCGGCGCAAGCGGCAATCGACATCCGCCATCTGTGCGGCGACATCCCGCCCGAAGTGTTGGATTTGTGCGATCTGTCGGTCCTGATCGTCGATGACAGCGACAATTTCCGCACCCTGATGAGCACGATCCTGGGCGCAATCGGAATCGGCACGGTCATCACCGCCCGCTATGCCACCGAAGGGCTGGGCATCTTGTCCCGTCAGGCGGTCGATGCGGTCATCACCGACGCCGCCATGACCGAGATGAGCGGCGTCGATTTCATTTCCCTGATCCGGTCCTCGCCCGATCCGCTAATGGCCCAGGCGGCGATCCTGATGATCTCGGGCTTAAGCGGCGACGTGATTCGCCGCCTCGCTTTGGACGCCGGGGCCGATCATTTCATGGAAAAGCCGATCTCGGCCAGCGTCCTGATCGCCGCCATCGGCGCAACCGTCACCCGGCGGCGGCGGCTGGTTCCCTGATCGCGGCGGCAGCACCGAAACGGGACAGAACGGTCTCTCGCGGGCTTTGGCGATGCCGGGTGCAACCGAACGGGAAGACGCGTTTCCAGATCATGAAAATCCTTCGACCGATACGGCTCGCACAATTTCTTTGCTGTCTGGCCGCCACAGCGGCTCATGCCGAAAGCGAATACACGGTCCGGCAGAGTCCCGGCGCCGCCCCGGATTTAGAAATCACGCTCGCCTTGCCGCCGGGTGATGCCCCGGCGTCCCATAGGCTCTCCGCGCGCGGTGTGGCCTGGAGGCTTCAGGAACAGGTGCGCGCGCCCCGCTGCGATGACGGAACCCGCCTGACCAAGGACGGCGGCGGATCCTGGATCGCGCCGCCCGGATGCCATCATGTGACATGGACGGTAAGCCCGCCGGCAATAGAAGACGGGACCGTCGATGTTTCCGCCCAAACCAGCCTGTTTCTGACGCAGCCGAAATGGGCGCTGCTTTCCGAACCGACATCGCTGCTGCGCGAGACGGACAGTGCCCCGCAGCAAGCCGTTCTGCGCGCCGCCGATGCCGCCACCACCTTGTTCGGTGCGACGCCTGCGGCACAAGGCGGGTGGCTGATCCCCGCCGACAACAATGCCCCCGAATTTTATGTCGTCGGTCCGGCCCCGGTTCAATCCGAACAGGTCGGCGATTTCCGTGTCCATCACGTGGCCGACAACCCACAGCGCGTGAAACAACTGGGGCTGGTTGCGTCGCATGCCCAGGCGCTGCGCTTCCTGGCCCGGATCGTCTATGCCGATAACCCGGTACCGGAAGCGGACCGATCCTTGATGATCGTATGGATCGGCATCGATACGCGGCTGGGCCACGCTGGCGGGGCAGCCGGCAGCCGAAGCTTTCTGGCGAACTACCCGATCGGCGGCGGGGACCATGCGCAGGATCATGCCGCCGTCACCTTCATGATCCTTGCCCACGAACAATTCCATCAACTGGCCGATGCCCGCCGAGGCGACATGCCCGGCCTGCCCGGCTGGATCAATGAAAGCATCGCCCAATATTATGGGCTGCGCGCGATGCAGGAAGCGCTCGGCGATGACGCCGCCGCCGCATTGACGCGGCGCTTCATCGATCCCGGCAGGCCGGTCGAACAGCGATTCGCGGGGGCCGAGGCGCTGTTCGCCACCGACAGGCCGCGCGCCCTGGATTTGGCCTATCGCCAGGGCGCCACCTTTTGGGCCGAGCTGGACCGGGCTCTGCGCACCGCGTCAGGCGGCGCTGCCTCTCTGGATGACGACATCTCCGATCTGCTGCGCATGACGTTCCCCGAGGACGGTTCGCTGCCCCCTGCCTTTCTGTCGTACCTGCGCCAATGGAACGACAACCGGATCGACCAGATCATTTCCAACTATGTGGGAGAGACGGACGCCGCCGCCGGTTCCGGCGGCTGACGCCCTGCCCCATTCCTTATTTTCCGCGATGACGGTTCAACTCACGCTTCGGGCGTTCCGCCGGTGATCGCCTGGGCAAAAACGCCTGCGTCCACATTGCCGCCGCTCAAGACCGCCGCAACCTTTTTGCCGCGCAACGCATCCCGGTCGGCCAGCAGCGCCGCCAGCGCCGCTGCCCCAGCCCCTTCGGCGACATTGTGGGTGGTGCGGAACAGGACCGCCATGGCCGAGGCGATCGCCTCTTCCCCAACCGCGGCAACATCCAGAGCCCCCTTGGCGTAAATCGCGAGCGCTTCGCCGACCGGAGTGCGGACGGCCAGCCCGTCGGCGAAGGTATCCGCCCGATCCGTTCCCACCGGATGACCGGACAGGAAGGAACGCCGGGCCCCATCGGCGCGGGCCGAAACCACGCCGATGATCTCGGCCTTGGCCCCCAGCGCCGCGCGCGCGGCGATCAGGCCGCAGATGCCCGACCCGCAGCCGATCGGCACATAAACCCGGTCCAAATCGGGCGCGGCCCGGAACAGCTCCAGCCCATAGCTTGCCACCCCACGCACCAATTCGCGGTGAAAGGGCGGCACGGGAAAGGCGCCCCGTTCATGGGCGATGCGTTCGGCCTCGCCGCGCGCCGCGTCGAAATCCGCGCCGAATTCGACCAGTTCGGCCCCGAACCCGCGCATGGCGGCGTTCTTGTCGGCGGAATTGCCCACCGGCACGACGATGATCGCGCGCAACCCCGCCATCGTCGCCGCGCGCGCCAGGCTTTGGCCGTGATTGCCGCGCGTGGCGCTGACAACGGCGCGGCATTCGGGGTGGGCGTGACGCAACCAATTCATGAAGGTGATGCCGCCGCGGCATTTGAACGCGCCGGTAGGGGTATGGTTTTCGTGCTTGATCCAGACCTCTGTCCCGGCCAGGGCGCAAAGCTGCGGCCAGACATAAGCCGGCGTCGGCGTCATCTGACGATAGATTTCAGCGCAGGCGGCCTCGATCTCTTGCAGATTGGGCAATTCCATGATTGAAGAATCCTTAATGATCGGTCTTTCGTCCGGCTATTGCGCCAGGATGGAAGGCAGCGCGCTTTCAAGATTCTGACCTCATCATCGGGGAGAGAGCGATTGAGCGGCGATGGACACCCCGCGCACCGCCCGTCAGAGGCCGGCGAGCCTGTGCGGCGGCAGCAAACGGACCACTGGACCGTCGAGTTGCTGCCGCGCCGGGCCTATGTCGCGCATTACACGCCCCCCGGTCCGGTCATCGGTTTTTCCTTCGACAGCCAATCGGGCATGCATGCCTTTGCCAGCGGCCGCATAACCCCGTTCCGCACCTATCCGAACGGATTGGCCTTTGTGCCGGCGGGCTGCGACGTCTATTCGCGTTCGGAAGAAGGCGGGGAATATCTTTCCATCCTGGGGGCCAGGCACACCGGAAACACCGCCCCTTTCAGCGACCGCGCCGATCCGGAGGCCATCCTTCTGGCCCACAATCTCCGCCGCCTGCTGCTGGGCGCAGCCGATCCCGATCCATTGCTGCTGGGCGAATTGGCGGCGGCCCTGGCCGAGCGCGCCCTGGCCTTCGCGCCCGACGCCGCCGCGCCCGGTATCGTCGCGGCAAGACGGCTGACGCCCGCGCGGCTGAAGCGGGTCTGCGAATTGATCGACGACCGGCTGGACGAACAATTGAGCGTGGCGATGCTGGCCGATGCGGCCGGCCTGTCCGAAGCCTCGTTCAGCCGTGCCTTTCGCGCCGCAACCGGCGTTCCCCCCCACGCCTATCTTCGGGACCGCCGAATCGCCCGCGCGCGGTCGCTGATTGCCACGACCAGGCGCGATCTGGATGAAATCGCGCTCGATTGCGGTTTTTCGTCGCACGCGCATATGACGGCAGGATTCCGCCAAAGACTGGGCATCGCCCCTTCGGCGCTGCGGCGGACGGATGCCTCTAGGGTTTAATCCCGGCATTTGATGGCCAGGGTCTAAAAGCCGGCCTGGGACATCCCGGACGAGACGCGGCATATGCCGGCCCATCCCCGCGCAGGCGATGAATACTGTAACGGGAATAGAAACTGTTTTGTTGTGACTTTTAAGTGTATAAATGGAAAGATGTTCCCTTCTTGATATAGGGAAGGGAGTACCATGTCTTTGGTGAAATGCCCGGAGTGCGGCAAGGACGTTTCCGACGCGGCAACCTCTTGCCCAAATTGCGGTCATCCGATTCACGCGCGGCCAGCATCACCCCCGGCTTCTTCGGCTGCGCCGGCGACGGAAAAGATGAGGACGGGAAAGAAGGCCCCGCTCGGCAGTGTGGGCGCCTTTGTGGCTCTTATAATTGTTGGTCTGTTGTTGCCGGACTCTCCGGGACAGGCCGCCCAGGGAAATCAAGCCAAAATCGAGGAAGGCACTCAGCAGACGCAAGAAGCCACGCAGCAAGAGCAGGCCAAGATTGCGGATGAGGCCAAAATTCGGAGTAAACTCATTGCTACGGCAATGACCCCGAAGGCGATATGGTCGGATTTCAACGCCAATGAGGTTGGAGCAGAAAATAAATATAAGGATAAAGTTATTTCTATAAAAGGTAAAATAAATATAATAAGAACAGATATTGCCGGAGACCCTATGATTTCGTTTTCAGTAGATAGGTATGGCTTGAATACCATTCAGTGCGTTTTCAGCAGTGAAGAAAAAGGCATCATAGGTTCTCTATCGAAGGGACAGAGGGTTATTGTTTCCGGAACAATTAATGGAACGGTAATGGGCTCTATTTTCGTTCGTGGATGTCATATTTTGAAAAATTAACCAAAAAACTCATACCATATGGAAAATTCGACCTTGTTGTCCGATTTTTGCGGATCGTCACCTCGCTCCATCTGGGCTTTTCATTTTCGACCTGTACCACAGGCCGCCTCCAGGCGGCCTTTTCTTTAGGAGCCGTGAATGGCGCGCGATAACGGCGCGACGGTCACGGACCATATCGTACTGAAGCCGGGACGAAGTGAGCATCGATTCCGCGATGGCGATTCATCCCCGCGCGTGCGGGGAACACAGCGCGTCTCTGCGTTCTGCGATGCGGTTTTTCGGTTCATCCCCGCGCGTGCGGGGAACACGCAGTGGCCACCTTGGACACTCCCTCCCCGACCGGTTCATCCCCGCGCGTGCGGGGAACACGGCACCAAAGCCGTGCTGGCGCGCACCTATAGCGGTTCATCCCCGCGCGTGCGGGGAACACATATCAGCTAAAGATTGATCGAGTTTATCCAGCGGTTCATCCCCGCGCGTGCGGGGAACACCCAGGGTCGCGGCCTTCTGCGTCGGGCGGAACCGGTTCATCCCCGCGCGTGCGGGGAACACTTCTTCAGCCCCGGGGTACCCCCTTCGGCCCCCGGTTCATCCCCGCGCGTGCGGGGAACACGCCCGCGTTTCGATTTTCAGAAAATGCCGGTCCGGTTCATCCCCGCGCGTGCGGGGAACACTTGACCTCGCTCAGCCTGTTCCTCGGCATCGTCGGTTCATCCCCGCGCGTGCGGGGAACACGGCGATTACCTGCCCAAGGGCTGGTACGTCCGGTTCATCCCCGCGCGTGCGGGGAACACACCGAATTTCGCGGCCTTGTCTCGGTAGTGGCCGGTTCATCCCCGCGCGTGCGGGGAACACTCTGGCTGGAAGCCATTGATCCATAACCTTATTCACGATATCAAAGACTCTACCGGCAAAAAACGGATCTGTTTTCCGCCCCGATCCGGCACTTTTGCCGGGCGATCGTCACAGCAGCAGACCCAGGGTGGAATCGTAGCGCAATCCTTCGGCGATCCTGCCACTCTCCGCCACCGGGCACAGAATCATCGCCTCGCGGCGCCAATCCGGCCATTCCCGGATCACGGCGGCGATGTCTTCTTCTGTCTGATCCGGCAGGGAAAGCTTTTTAAGCTTGCCTGCGTCGGCCTGCACTTCCGACAGCATCCAGGCCTCGGCCTCGGAACCGCCGCACCTGTCCGCCCAGGGGATCAACCGCCCATTGCGGCGGCGCGCCAGCACCAGGGTCTGGGTCGGCGGCCCCAACCGGGTGGGGAAAATCCGGTCGTCACCGTCACCATGGGCGTTCCGGTAATCGTTTTTCAGATCGATCAGATTCTGACGGGCGATGTTTGCCTTGGCATAGCCTTCGCCGATACGCTCCGCTTCCGCCGCCGCCAAGATCTCCGGCACGGGCGCTTTGTCGGTATGAACGGCCTCGATCAGCGCCCGCAGCCCCGCCGGAGCCTCGATCGCGCCGATGCGGAACAAGATATCGGCGGTGCGCCATTGGTCGGCCAGCGGATAAACCCAGCCCCCCGCTCCCAGCACGTCAACCAGCCAGCGTTTATCGCGGACAAGGGCCGGATCGGGCGACAGGACATACAGCACCGGTTCGGGCACGGGGCGAGAGATGCAGGGCCGTTCCTCCATATGCCGCCACAACCGGCCCGCCCGCTGGATCAGCGCCGCCATCGGCGCCAGATCGGACAGCATCACGTCGAAATCCAGATCCAGGCTCGATTCGACAACCTGAGTCGCGACCAGGACCCGTCCTTCGCGCCCGCTGCCCCATTTGCCGAAGCGGGCCATTTCGATGGTTTCGATCCGCTTGCGGTCGGCCAGGGCAAAACGCGCATGCAGCAACGACGCCGCTACGCCGCGTTCGCGCAACAGACCAACGGCGGCGATCGCCTCGTCCACCGCGTTGCGCACCCACAGGCAGGCCGCCCCCCGCCGGGCGGCGGTGGCCAGCTTATCGGCTGCCGCGCCGGCGGAGTCCACCCGCTCCACCCGCACACGCCCTTTCGGCGCGGGCTGCGGCGCAAGATCGCGCCAAGTTTCCCCACCGGGAATCGTCAGGGCCGGATAGGCGCGGTCTGGGTCTTGCGCCGCCTTCTGCCCCGCCCCTTCGGCAAAAGCCTGGGCCAGCAGCGCGCGCTGGCCCAGCGGCAAGGTCGCGCTCAGCAGAATCGCCGATCCGCCCAGGGCGGCATGGCCGCGCAACAGCCCCGCCAGCAGCACGCCGGTGTAATCGTCGCTGGCGATTTCATGGGCTTCGTCCACGATCAGAATCTTCTGGGCCAGCCCCCACAGGCGCAAAGCGAAGAACCGGGCCGGCAACACCGCCAGCAAGGCCTGGTCCACCGTGCCGATGCCGATATCGGCCAACAGCGCACGGCGGCGATTATCGGCCAGCCAGGGGGCGCATGTGGCGTCGTCGCTGACCGTGGGCCGGCCAACAAGATCGCGGAAGCGATCCGACAGCGCCGCCCGGCCATGGGCGAGCGTCAAAGAGGGCGCATCGAACAATTTTCCGACGACCAATTCGGCGCGTGCGAACATCGCATCGGCAGTCGCCATGGTCGGCAGGGCGACATAAAGCCCCCGCCCCTTGCCCGCCGCCAACATGCGTTGAGCCAGGATCAGCGCGGCCTCGGTCTTGCCCGATCCGGTGTCGTCTTCGATAAAGGCCAGCATCGGCCCGGCGGGCAAGGCGATGTCGCGCGCCGCGGCCTGCATCGGGCGCAGGGGGAAATCGAACAGCGGGCCGGACCGCAGCGCCGCGCCGCTCAAACCGGCCTGCGACAACGCCGCCACCGCCCGATGCCGCGCCTGTTCCAGATAAGAGCCGAGGTCCGGCCCCGGCGCTTGTGACGGGAACCAGTCGGTGTTGGACCCGACCCAATCCGCCACGGTCGTCATCCCCGCCAACGGCCAGCTTAAGTGCTTTGCCATCCCTTCCGTCATCCCGGCGAGCGAGGCATCGGGCCACAACGCCGCCATGTCCGCGATGATAGAAGGGATGTCTGCGGCGGCCTCGGTCCCCGCCCACCAACGGAAGGTATCGAAATCCGTGTCGCTCCCCTGAGGAGGCGGTTTGCCGTGATGACCGGCGACGGCAGCGATCAACGCCCACCAGGCATGACCATCCGCACCCAGCCTTTCACGCAGAGCGCGCTGATCGTACAGCCAGGCCTCGGTCAACACCCAATGCCTGGGATCTTGCCGCGCGCCGGAACGAATCATCGCCCGGAACGGTTCGCCGATCTTGCCCAGATCATGCAGGGCGGCCAGCAGGGTCAAGGCCGATTTGAACGGTTCCGGACAGGGAAAGGAAATCAAAAGCCGTTCCGCCACCGCCGCGACATCCAGCATGTGGTAAACCGCCGGATGTTCTACGCCTGACTCTCCGGCACTTTTCCCCGGCCAGCGCGATAGATAATCCCCCATCTTCGCCCCCCGCACGGTCCGCTTGTGAACCATCGCTCAACGATACCGCCGATCCGGCGATCATGTCATGCTCCGCAACCGGCTAGCGAGCGGGACACCCCATCCCTTACACTGTCCGCGCCCCCCTTCGCGCCCGGCGCGCAAAGGTGCGTTTAAGAGCCGATAAATCCGGTAGGATCTTTGACATCGTAAATATCGTTATGGATCAAGAGCCTCCAGCCAGAGTGTTCCCCGCACGTGCGGGGATGAACCGGCTGAAAAGCGCGCTGACGATGCCCGCAAGGTGTGTTCCCCGCACGTGCGGGGATGAACCGATTGTAAACATGCTGGTCGGTACATGACCAGCGTGTTCCCCGCACGTGCGGGGATGAACCGACCAAAGGCAATGCGGCGACCTCGAACGCGCGGTGTTCCCCGCACGTGCGGGGATGAACCGAAATTGAATATTCGGCAGCGAGAATTAAGGATGTGTTCCCCGCACGTGCGGGGATGAACCGGTTCGCCGCCATCGGCGGGGCTGACAATCGCGGCGTTCCCCGCACGTGCGGGGATGAACCGAGAGGAACCGCCATGCTGATCCTCGCCGCACTGCGTTCCCCGCACGTGCGGGGATGAACCGCAAATCCAGCAATGGGCTGGCCATGCCTCGATCTGTTCCCCGCCCGCGCGGGGATCATCTCAAACATTTTTATCACCCGATCCTTTGCCGCCCGATTTCGCCATTGGCGAATGTCGCAATAACGGCGATCCTTGATCGATCCGTTCAGGTTGCCCCTTATTATCAGGAGACATCCCATGGAATTGAAGGAAGCCCTTCACACCCGGCGCAGTATCCGTAAATTCACGGACCGGCCCGTTCCCCGCCCCCTGCTGGAAAATGTGCTCAAAGAGGCGTTGTGGTCGCCATCGGGCATGAATCGCCAGCCCTGGAAATTCGTTGTTCTGCAAGGCAAAGCGTTCGACGATCTGATCGCCTTGTCCACCGGCATGGCCGGCAGCATGGAAGGACCGCTCCAGGCGCAGAACTTCAATGAAAAGATGCGGGCCTTCATCACCGGATTTTTCAAAAATCTGGGCGGGGCCGGCACCGCCGTCATCGCCTTGTCCAAAGCCGCGCCGACCGAGTTGGCCGATCACGCCAACATGGTTTCCGCCGCTGCCGCTTTTTACAATTTCCTCTTGCTCGCGCACGAAGCCGGGCTCGCCACCTGCTGGATGACCGGCTATCTCAATGTCGAGGCCGATCTGTTCCGGCTGCTGGGGATCGAGGGCTATAAGTTGGTCGGGGTTACGCCGGTCGGCTATGCCGATCAGGTCCCGCCGGTTCCGCCCCGCAAGCATGAGGATATCGTCTGGATGGACTAAGAAACCGGAAGATCGGTTGAGCTTCGCCTGCGGGCGGACTTACACTCCGGCACCTCTTCCACCAAAAACGGACGGGCCGACGTGTACGATCATCGCAACCGGGCTTTCATCGCCGCCGCTGGCGATACCGATATCTGCCTCGACCCCAGGATGGCCAACCGTCATGGGGTGATCGCCGGGGCAACCGGCACCGGCAAGACGGTCACGCTGCAAACCCTGGCTGAAACCTTCAGCCAGATGGGCGTTCCCGTCTTTGTCGCCGACGTAAAGGGCGATCTGTCCGGCATTGCCGCCGCCGGTGGCGGCAATAGCGGCGTCGGGCGCCGCGTCGCTGATTTGCATCTGGCCGAACTGGGTTTCGCTTTTCAGTCTTTCCCGGTCCAGTTCTGGGACCCGTTCGGCGAAAGGGGTGCGCCGATCCGGGCGACGATGGCCGATATGGGGCCGCTGCTGCTGGGCCGCCTGCTGGATTTAAGCGACACCCAGGCCGCCGTGCTGACGGTGGTGTTCAAGATCGCCCAGGATGAAAATCTGGCGATCATCGACCTCAAGGATCTGCAAAAGATCCTGAACTATGTGGGCGAGAACGCGAAAAGCTATTCCACCGCCTATGGGCTGGTCTCGCCGGCCAGCATCGGGGCCATCCAGCGCGCGCTGATCGCCTTGCAGCATCAAGGCGGCGAAGGATTCTTCGGCGAACCCGATCTGGACATCGCCGATCTGATGCGCAGCGAAGGCGGCAAGGGCGTCGTCAACATCCTGGCTGCAGAACGGCTGATGAGCGCGCCCAAGGTCTACGCCACCTTCCTTTTATGGCTGCTGACCCGCCTGTTCGACCGCCTGCCGGAAGTCGGGGACGCGGACAAGCCGAAGCTGGCCTTCTTTTTCGACGAAGCCCATCTTTTGTTCAATGACGCGCCCCGCGCCTTGCTCGACACCATCGAACAGGTGGTGCGGCTGATCCGGTCCAAGGGCGTGGGGATCTATTTCATCTCGCAATCGCCCGCCGACATCCCCGATTCGGTGCTGGGCCAGCTTGGCAACCGCGTCCAGCACGCCTTGCGCGCCTATACGCCGCGCGATCAAAAGGCGCTGAAGGCCGCCGCCCAAAGTTTCCGGCCCAACCCAGCCTTTGACACGCAAACGATCCTGGCCGAGCTGGGCACTGGCGAGGCGCTGGTGTCGTTCCTGGACCCCAAGGGCGCGCCGTCGATCGTCGAACGCGCGCTGATCCTGCCGCCGCAAGGGCGGATCGGCCCGCTGGATGACGGCGAACGGGATGCCTTGATCCGGCAATCGCCGTTGCAGCGGGTCTATGCCCGCGCGCTGGACCGCGCCTCGGCCTATGAAATCCTGACCGAAAGGCTGCAATCGACCCCCGACCCGAAGGAAATGCAGCGCCGGCAAAAGGAACAGGAACGCCAGCGCAAGCAGGACGAACAGGACCGCAAGGCCCGTGAGCGCGCCGAACAGCGCGACGCCGCACAGACGCGGCGGCTGTGGACCGGATTGGCCAACAAGGTGGTCGCCCCGGTGGCGCGCGAATTGCTGAAAAAGCTGTTCCGCTAGAGCCTTCCGTAGCGGGGATTGCAAAGGGGCAAGCCCCTTTGCCCCCTACCGCCGCCAGGCGTCACCGACCCGATACGCTCTCAATCGAATACCCCGGCGGTCAGGCCGCCTGGGGCGCGCCCGCCCCCGCCAGTTCGTCCACCAGGAATCCGACCAGCGGCCGGACCAGATCCGCCATCGGCGCATCCTCGCCCAGCAGCACGATCTCGGTCGCAGGCAGGCTGGGCCAGCGTTCCGACGACGGCAGGATCGAAAGCCCCGGCTGGATGAAGCACCGGCCTAAGACCGTAACCCCAAGCCCGCCGGCAACGGCGGCCTGAACCCCCATCAGCCCGTGCGCGGTGCAGGAAATCGTCCAGGGCCGCCGCGCCGCGTCCAAGGCGGCGATCATCACATCCCGATAGGTGCAGGGCGGCGGCAGCAGCACCAGCGGCACCGGCTCCCCTTCATCCCAGATCATGTCCCTGGCCGCCATCCACACCAGCGGTTCGCGCCAGATCACCCGGCCGCGCCGCGCATTGCCGTCCTTTTTGGCGATGACGGCGTCAAGCTGCCCGTCATCATAAGCGGCCAGAAGATTGCAGCTTAGCCCCGTCCGCAATTCCAACTGCACATCCGGGTAAAGCCGGCGAAAGCGCGACAGCAGCGACGGAAGTTGCATCGGCACGAAATCCTCGCACACGCCCAGCCGCAGATGCCCCGAAGCCGGCATTTCCGAGAATGTCCGCGCCGCCCGGTCGTTCAGATCGATCATCTGACGCGCCAGCACCAGGAATCGTTCACCCTCATGCGTCAGATGCAAAGAACGGCTGGTGCGCTCGAACAAACGCACGCCCAGCCTTTCTTCCAGCCGGGACACTTTCTGGCTGATGGTCGATTGGGAACAGCGCACGGCATCCGCCGCCGTGGTGAAACCGCCGGTCTGGGCCACGGCGACGAAAGCCCGCAAGAGGCCTATTTCCAGATCCATGAGCCGAGCCATCGCATCCATCAATTACAAAATCGGATAGATGAAATCATATATATTTGGTTGCCCGATTGACAGCGTAAATCTAACATGAGCCCCATCGCAGGAAACGCTCCGGCTCTCGAAAACCCGGACCGTCCCGCCGTCGAGACAAGGAGTGCCATCATGGATTTGTTGACCGCTGCCCGGCAGCGTTACACCACCAAGGCCTACGACCCCGCCAAACACATCCCGCAGGACAAGATCGACCGCCTGCTGGAAACCCTGCGACTTAGCCCCTCTTCCGTGAACAGCCAGCCCTGGCATTTCGTCGTCGCCTCCACCGCCGAGGGCAAGGCCCGTCTGGCCAAAAGCGCCACCGGCAGCTTTGCCTACAACGAGCCTAAGATCACCAAGGCGTCCCATGTCGTCGTCTTTTGCGCCCGCACGCAGATGACCGAAGAGCATCTGGACGCCGTGCTGCGCCAGGACGAGGCCGCCGGCCGCTTCCCCAATGAAGAAGCCAAGGCGGCGCAGCGCAATTCGCGCCGCTATTACGTCGATGTGCATCGCTACGACCAAAAGGACCTTCAGTCCTGGATGGAAAAGCAGACCTATATCGCGCTGGGAACCTTGCTGCTGGCCGCCGGGATCGAAGGCGTGGACGCCACGCCGATGGAAGGCTTTGACGCCCACCTGCTCGATATCGAGCTGGGGCTGCGCGACAAGGGCTATACCAGTCTGGTGCTGGTTGCCCTGGGCCATCACAGCGACGATGATTTCAACGCCAAGCTGCCGAAGTCGCGCCTGACCGCCGACACCGTCTTCACCAAGCTTTAAGCATGTAATCCCCGGCCCATCCCCGGTCTATAAGGGGATGAGCCGGTCTTTGCCTCGATCCATCCCGCTCGATCGGCAAAAAAATCGCCGGAACCCGCGTATTTCTCCCCCATATCGCCTGTTTCCGCCGGCCAAAGGGTTAAAATCAGCCCTAAAAACCCTATCTTTTCCGAGTGAAGGCGAGATGACGCCGCCATGCGCCTCTCGACTTTCCGCTCCGCAATCCGTCCAATGCTCGTTCCCCCGCCGCCAGGGCCGGAAAAAGCGTTGCCGGACCCTATCCGCCCATAGGGGCGCGGACAGCACGCCATAACCGGCCGGGAAACCCCGCCATCCAGACGAACAGAGAGGGGAACCGACAATGACCAAAGCCTTGGCCCGCCTTCCAAAGGCCCCAGCGGACAAGATCGCCGCGCCGATCGCCCGCTTCCTGCATCTGGAAGCCATGGGCGGCCTGGTCCTGCTTTGCTGCACCCTTTTGGCTTTGGGCCTGTCCAACAGCCCCTTGTCGGAACGTTTCCTCGGCTTCTGGTCGATGTATGTCGGCATCCATATCGGCGGCGTTGATTTTTCCCGGTCCTTGCAGCATTGGATCAATGACGGGCTGATGACCCTGTTCTTTTTCGTCATCGCCTTGGAATTGAAGCGCGAACTGGTGCTGGGCGAATTGCGCAGCCCGAAAATGGCAGCCCTCCCCCTGGCCGCGGCAATCGGCGGCATGGCTGTCCCGGCTTTGGTTTTCCTGCTGATCGCCGGTGACGGCGCCGGGGCTCATGGTTGGGGCACCGTCATGGCCACCGATACCGCCTTTGTCATCGGCT
>Ga0265295_1006356_pt1 | contig 14369 bp, 8 predicted proteins | sample Munlansysbiofilm_FD_192503 | JGI IMG/M metagenome (GOLD analysis project Ga0265295, IMG submission 192503) | Leachate microbial communities from a municipal landfill in Southern Ontario, Canada - Methane capture system biofilm | ecosystem: Engineered > Solid waste > Landfill > Unclassified ... | reverse complement strand
GTTCCCAGTTAAAGGTTCCGGGGATGCCTTCCATATCTATTGAGATAAAGATTTTCATGTCATTTCCTTGGCGATCAAAGCGCCCAGTCTGAGGTTGTTTTTCAGTAAGGCCAGATTTGCGCTTACGCTTCTGCCTTCGGTGGATTTTGCCAGATGATCCAGAAGGTAAGGGGTGATGGCTTTGCCGGAAAGATGGTTGGCAGCTTTTAAAGCTAGCTGGATATAGGGCTCAATTTCACTATGGGGGATCTCGTCTGTAGCGGGGATAGGGCAGGCGATCAGCATGCCGCTATGCAGACTTCCCAGGCCGCTCATCAGCTTGAAGGCTTGCGCGAGGTCTTGGGCACTATCTATCCGGGCTACTTTGTGCCCGCTTTCCCGGGAGTAAAAACTGGGGAATTCAGCGGTCTGCCAGGCATAAACCGGTACACCTTCTGTCTCCAAAGCTTCGAGGGTGGCGCCTATATCCAAAATCGCTTTGCATCCGGCACAGACCACGATCACCGGAATCGTTGCCAAAGCTTTGAGGTCCAGAGATACATCCCGGCTTTCCTGCCAGCCTCTGTGCACGCCTCCGATGCCGCCGGTTACGAAGACCCTGATGCCAGCCTTCTCTGCCAAAGCCATGGTAGCAGAAACCGTGGTTCCGCCACTTTGCTTTTGGGCAAGGGCCAGGCCTAGATCCCGCAGGGTTAGCTTTTGTAGCTCATCCTTCCGCTGCATTTTGTCTTGCAAAACCTCGATGTCGGCAGGCTCAAGCCCGATCAAGCACTCCCCGTTTAGCACGCAGATCGTAGCGGGAACTACCCCTTGCTGCTCTGCCAGCGCCTCGATATCAGCCAGGAACTCAATATTCTGCGGATAGGGCAGCCCGTGCGTAATCACGGTGGATTCCAAAGCCAAAACCGGTTTACCCAAATCTATGGCGTATTGCACTTTTGAGGAGATTTTTAAGGGAAATGCTTTCATTTGAGGGGGAGCTTGGGGTTGGGCTGTGTAGCCTTTATTCAGTTAATGGCGAGATCTTCTTTATGTTCGTCGTTTTCGGGGTGAAGCACGTAAACCTCAAAAGTGGCCACTCCGGGACGAATAAGCCCGATTTCTTTGGCCGCAGCATAGGAAAGATCAAGGTCTCTACCGTGTCCAAAGGGACCGCGATCGTTTACGCGTACTTGTATGGATTTACCGTTTTTGGGGTTGTTTATGATCAATCGTGTGTTAAAGGGGAGACTTTTGTGCGCGCAAGTCATGGCATATTGATCGAATGTTTCACCACTCGCTGTCTTGCGACCATGAAAGCGACTTGCATAATAAGAAGCAACCATGGCTTGGGGCTGTATCCCTGGGGGTTCCTGTACGTGAAGTGAGTCTATAATCAGCGCTGTTTGATCCTGGCTGATCTCCTCACTGCCTATTCCTGCCACAGACTCTGCGATTACTGGTCCTACCAAAAGGATGTGCAAGCCGAGAGCTGTGATTAGAAGTTTCTTTCTGAATTTTCTCATATTTTCCTTGTCTCTATTTTTTGAATATTCGGCGACAATGATATTTGGCGGATGATCTGTCAAGGTAAAAAAGCGGTTTTTCCTGCCATCCCTGTGATAGACAGCATCTTGCACCCTGGCCTGATCAGGCGTTAAATTCAGGTCTTCAGCCTGGATGAGTATCCGAGACCGGCCTTTTTATTGCTCCTCCGCAGAATAAGAAAATGGCTAAACGAGATATCAGCTTCAAATCTTCTGCGAAAAGGTCTTGACAGGATGGTGCGCAATAATAATATGCCATTATTATTTATTGTGTTTACTGGATCAACTGCTGGATTTGGCGCTAAAGCCCGGGTCTCAGTGGCTAAATAGCTAAGGAAACAACGCAAGAACTGGAGAAATCGATGAAACTCATGAATTTACTTTTGGCACTCGTATTGAGCTTGGTCACCGTAAACTTGGCCGGCTTGAATGCCACGCTTTACAACCTGCGCGGAGAGCGCATTGCGCCTGTATCAGTCCCGGAGAGTGCCACGCTTCCGGCTGTGATCAATTCCCAGGCGGCAAACCGCGCTGGCTACATTCTGCCAGAATCCTTGCCATGCGGCATCTACATCGTTGCTCCCCAAAGCCCTTGGGAAGAACTAATTAGTCCCACGCGCGGCTACCCTGTATTTTTGGACATGACTTCCACCTTTCTGCCAAACGAGCAGCTTTCTCAAGGAGGGTGCGCCATTGCTGATTTTAATGGTGATGGTTTTGATGATATCTTCCTCACTCTGGAAGGCTGGCCAGACGATGGGCCATTCCAGCCCCGGCTGTGGATGGGGCAAGCCTCAGGAGTTTTTCAGGACGAAACTGCCACACGGCTGCCGGTGGTAAATGCACCTGCCTGGTTCCCGGTTGCCTTTGATATGGATAATGATGACGATCTCGATATTTTCATGCTTTGCAGAGAGGAATACCCAAACCCCCTAATGCTGATCAATGACGGTGGTGGATATTTCACCGTTGGACCGGCATCGCTATTTCCCGATCTGATGCTGCCCGATAGGATGCTGATGGAAGCCTGCGTGGTAGATGTGGACCAGGACGGTTATCCTGATATCATCGTTACAGAAATGGAAGAGACGTACGATACCTATTACAGCCTGTGGAAGAACAATGCCGGACAAGGCTTTGTCAAAGACAGCAGCGGGCGCCTTCCAGACGCTCAATTAGCGGTATATGGTAAGGGCAGGGTTTATGCGCACGATTACAATTCCGATGGCTATCCTGAGCTCTTTTTGTGCCATGACATCAATCATCACATGCCGTATGCTCCATATAATGGACAGGACATCATGTTACTCAACGACGGCAGCGGCTATTTCCAGATCCCTGCGGTCAATCCCCTTCCCGTGGAAGATATCTACTCCACGTTCTATTATTTTGCCGATACAGATGGCGATGGCGATGATGACATCATCAGGGTGGACTTGAATTTCGACGGCAGCCCAAACTTGACGCTCTTAGTCCGTGAAGCCGGGAGCTATGTCCCCTCACCAAATTCCTTCCCCTCTTCGGATCTTTTTCACAATGGACTGGTGATCGGCGATTTTGATCTGGATGGCGATCTGGACATATATGCAGCTCGGGTAGATCTTGGGTTAAACGCGCCGGATTGGTATCTCAGCAATGTGGGCAACAATACTTTCGAGCTAATTCCACAGGCTTTGCCTCCCATCATAGATTTCACCGTTGATTGCGCTCTCATCAACCATCCTGGGGATGAAAGACCCGACATATTTGTGGTGAATAGCGGCGTGAATTATGGCACCGTGGGTCTGAACCGCTTGTATATCAACGATCACACCACCGCTACAGATGATCCTTTGGCACCTCCAGCGGGCATTTCTGTGTATCCCAATCCTTTCAGAGGCAGCACTACGCTAAAGCTTACCGGCCCCACAAGTGCCCAGTCCCCCTTGGATATTTACAATCTGCGCGGCCAGAAAGTGCAGACCCTGTTTCCGGAAGGCTCGGATACCATGGCTTATTCGGTTAGCTGGAACGGCACGGACGCACGTGGAAACCATCTATCCGCCGGCATCTATTTTGCAAAAGTCCGTAATTCCGCGTCCGTTAAAGTGGCCAGGTTGCTGCTGCTGCGCTAAAGTATTCGATCTCAAGCATAGAAGGCACTTCGCTAAGGCAATCCAAAAGTGTTGGCTTGCCTTCCGGATCAAGTGCGTTGAAATACCTCTCATTCTGCTAAAAAGTGGGGGAGACACTCGACAATAACTCCCCTTGCCAAAGCGTGGAGTTCGATTAATCTTTCCTCAAGTATCATACACTGCACAATGATAGGAATAGCCCATGAGATCAGGCGGATGCCGCTTTAATGCCCACCAGACATCAGAGCCTCAAAGTGTTTTACCAAATCCGCAAGTGATCTGCTGAGCAGAAACCCTGTTGAAGTCTAATATTTTAAAGAAAATACACAGCTTAAGGAGACTGATATGGCTGATCTAATCGACATAAAGAGTATTGCATCTGCTAAGGATTGGAATGACTGGTACTGGCAATTGCGCTACAGAATCACAGATTTCGACACCCTCAGGAAGTACATCAAATTGCAGCCCGATGAAGAGGCTGTAGCTAATGACGAAGGCTTTTCTTTCCGCATGGCCATCACCCCCTATTACCTTTCCCTCATCAATCACGATAACCCCAACGACCCGGTCCGCTTGCAGGCCATTCCTCGCATCCAGGAGAATTCCATAGCTGCCTCCGATCTGCCGGATCCCCTGAATGAGGATACCGATTCCCCTGTGCCGGGCATGACGCATCGCTATCCAGACCGTGTCTTACTGCTCCTTACAGACCAGTGCGGAGTGTATTGCCGGCATTGTACACGGCGCCGCAAAGCAGGTGAGAATGATGCACCCATGCCTGATGAGAACGTGAATCTTGCGCTCAAGTACATTGAAGAACACCCTGAGATCCGCGATGTCATCCTCAGTGGCGGTGATCCTTTGACCCTCAGTGATGAACGCCTGGATGAAGTCCTGGGCAAATTGGCCAAGATCAAACATCTGGATATCGTTCGCATTGGCAGCCGTTTGCCCGTCACGCTACCTCAGAGGATAGACGAGGGGCTGCTAGCCGTGCTCAAAAAGTACAAGTTCGTCTGGCTGAATACTCATTTCAATCATCCCCATGAGATCACTCCCACTTCGATAGCGGGACTGGCCGCCTTGGCAGAGGCCGGAGTCGTCCTGGGCAATCAATCCGTCTTGCTAAAAGGCATCAACGATAATGTGGACGTGATGAAGCAGCTCGTGCATGATCTCGTGCGCAACCGTGTGCGCCCCTACTACATCTATCAATGCGACCTCTCCGAAGGCATATCGCATTTTCGCACCCCTGTATCCAAGGGCATAGAGATCATCGAATCCCTGCGGGGTCATACCTCAGGGCTCTGCGTACCTACCTTTGTAGTGGATGCTCCAGGTGGTGGCGGCAAGATACCTGTGATGCCGAATTATCTCATCTCCCAGATGCCGGGACGCGTGATCCTGCGTAACTATGAAGGATTCATCAGCGCTTACACCGAGCCTGGCTTTATCCCCATGGATGATTCCCAATATCAGGCCTTGTGTCCGCCTGTGCGTAGATCCACCGAGGGTGCGATGGCGCTCCTTCGAGGCGATAAAGTGTCTCTGGGGGCTACCGATGGCAAGCGTCTCCAAAGACGCAAGGAATAGGATTATCTTGCGAACTTTGGCTGAATAGCGGAGCGCTTACAGGCTCCTTATAGACATAGGACCTTCTATCCAGAGTGGTCCGCCAGACTGCCCTGCGTAAATGCCGTTTGATGGAGACAGCAATCGGCATTTACGCTTTTTATATCTGCCTTGAAAGACGGTAGGCAAGGGTTTTAACCCTTGTGCTGCTAGCTATTGTCTGCCCAAGCAAGACGATTTCCCGGTCTTTTAAGGCCGGGCACATCGGAGCTGGGGCTCAAATTCCATGAATTACCAAAAAAAAACGAGCTATTCTGGCTCTATTGATGGAAAAGCCCGGCCAACCCTCTTAATCAGTGCCGGCACAATCTCAAACAGATCACCCACGATGCCGAGATCTGCCACCTTGAAGATGGGCGCATCCGGATCACTATTGATGGCGATGATATAATCTGCAGAAGACATCCCCGCCAGATGCTGGATGGCACCTGAGATCCCCACTGCGATATAGATTCCTGGCTTCACAGTCTTCCCTGTCTGTCCTACCTGATGCGAATAGGGCACCCATCCGGCATCTACTGCCGCCCTTGAAGCACCTATCGCAGCGCCCAAAGCCAGAGCGAGCTCTTCCAGGAGCGCAAAGTTTTTGCCCTCCTTCAGGCCTCTTCCGCCGGAGACGATGATATTTGCTTCGCTGATATTCACCAGTCCGGTCTCTTCTTTCACGAATCCCAGCCAGTTGCTCATTTGCAGCTCAGAATCAAAATCCATCTGCTCACGGATGATCACTCCGCTCCGGGCATCATCGCGCTTCAGAGGATTCATTACTTTGTGGCGGACGGTTGCCATTTGGGGACGGTGGTAAGGAGTGATGATGCGCGCCATGATGTTGCCGCCAAATGCGGGTCTGGTCTGGATCAAATAACCGGTAGCGGGATCAATATCCAGAGCTGTACAATCTGCCGTCAAACCGGTATTGAGATGGATAGCCACGCGGGGTATGAAGGATCTGCCGATCACCGTGGCACCTGCCAGGATGATCGAAGGGCGAAGCTTTTTTGCCAGGTAAGTCAGCGCCTTGGCGTAGATCTCATCCTGGAACTGCCGGAGCCGGGGATCGTCAATTGCTATCACCTGATCGGCACCAAAAGCGATGAGCTCATCTGCCAAACCCAGGATTTCCGATCCCAGGAGGATTGCGCTGAGCTTCTCCTTGATCTGTCCTGCCAGAGCGCGTCCCTTACCCAATAGTTCCAGAGTCACAGGGGCGATCACGCCGTCTTTGTGCTCCACAAAGATCCAGATGCCCTGATAGTCCTCTGTGTCGATAGTGCTGGCACGAGGCTTTTGCATCACAATGGCATCCACAGGGCAAGCCGGCACACAGGCACCACAGAGCGTACATTTGTCGAGATCGATCACGGCAATATGCTCCTGCATGGTGATGGCATCGTAGATACAGGCGCGTCTGCAGGCTGTGCAACCAATGCACTTTCGGCCGATTACTTCTATCATCTGTTTTTCTCCTGAGGGGAAATCCCTGTTATGCTCTGGGTTTTTAGCAATTCATCAAATCAGGCTGGCGATCTTTTCGTGGAAACTAAGAGCCGCTACTATCTATATGGTACACCGCCAGTGGACAAATCCCATTTTATTTTTGAAAAGAGTCTGATTATTTGAGGTTGACAGATATATCTTTTTATAAATCCTTGTATATTAGTAAATAAAGCTGAATGAGGCCTTGATGATTGTAGTAAGTGCGGATCTCCAGAGAACCTTGAAAGACGGGCTGTGCATAGATGAACAGCATGTCCATCTTTCACTGGCGGAGAACGTACGCCAGAAATCAGCAGGCCAGATCAAGAACTTCACAAAATCTAAAGCCGGTGGCTATGAATAAAGAAGCAGGCGCCAGAATCAAAATAAATAACCTTCTAACCGAATCCGGATGGCGCTTCTTTGATGACGAGCAGGGCAGAGCCAATATCGCTCTGGAAAACCAGACTACCATTACCAGCAAGACGATCGATGCCTTTGGCAATGACTTTGAAAAATCAACCAGCGGCTACATAGACTTTCTTTTGCTGGATGAGCTTTCTCACCCCATCATAGTTCTGGAGGCCAAGGCCGAAAAATACAATCCCTTGGTAGGCAAAGAGCAAGCCCGGAGCTATGCGAAAGCCCAAAACTGTAGGTTTATCCTCCTTTCCAATGGCAATCTGCATTATTTTTGGGATACTCTGCATGGTAATCCCTATATCATTACGAAATTTCCCAGCCCCGAATCCATGAAAGGATATGTCCACTATCATCCTGATCCCCAAGCGCTGGTGAATGAGGTCATCACTTCAGGCTATGTTGCTATTACACAAAAGCATGACTATGACCAAAATCCAGACTTTCATGACAAAAATCTCCAGGCAGAATACCTCAAGAAGAACAATCTTGTCCTACTCAGACCCTATCAGATGGGGGCCATCGAATCCATCCAGCATTCGGTGCGCAAAGGCAATGACCGCTTCCTGTTTGAAATGGCTACCGGAACCGGTAAAACTCTCATCTCAGCAGCCGTGATGAAGCTCTTTCTCAAGACAGGCAATGCCCACAGGGTTCTGTTTCTGGTGGACCGCCTGGAATTGGAAGATCAGGCGCAGCGCAATATGGTCAAATACCTGAAAAATGACTTTATCTCCGTGATTTACAAAGAAAGCAGAGACGATTGGCATAAGGCAGAAATCGTGATCTCCACAGTGCAGTCCTTGCTTTCTGGAGATAGATATAGACGTGAGTTCAGCCCCACAGATTTTGATCTGGTGATCTCCGATGAGGCTCATCGCAGCATTGGCGGCAATGCCAGAGCTGTGTTTGAGTATTTTGTAGGCTACAAACTCGGCCTTACTGCCACCCCCAAAGACTACCTGAAAAATGCAGAGCCAGACGGCAATAGCCCCCGGGATTTTGAACGCCGCTTGCTGCTGGATACCTATGAAACCTTTGGCTGCAAAAGCGGGATTCCCACCTTCCGCTATTCTCTGGTGGACGGGGTAAAGGATGGCTATCTGGTGAACCCCACCATTATCGATGCCCGCTCACAGGTCACCACTCAGTTGCTCTCAAATACAGGCTATGCTTATGTAGATCCTGCTTTGCCGGGAGATGATAACACCACCTACTTTGAAGAAAGGCACTTTGAAAAGAAGTTCTTTTCGGAAAACACCAATAAAACCCTATGCCGGGCTTTTATGGAGCATGCCTTGCGGGATCCCATCAGCGGTGAGATCGGCAAATCAATCATCTTTTGCGTCAGCCAAAAGCACGCCACCAAGATCACTCAAATCCTTAATGTTATAGCGGATAAGCTCTTCCCCGATAAATACAATTCAGATTTTGCCATGCAGGTTACTTCCATCATCCCGGATGCCCAGCAGATGTCTATTAATTTTGCCAATAACAACCTGTCCGGAAGGGCAAACTTTCTGGCGGATTATCGCAGCTCCAAGACCAGGGTTTGCGTAACTGTGGGCATGATGACCACCGGCTACGATTGCACTGATATCCTGAATCTGGCCATCATGCGCCCCATTTTCTCACCCACGGAATTTATCCAGATCAAAGGCCGAGGTGCCAGGAAGCATGACTTTTCCCAGCAGTTTATAGATTCCTTCCTCAAGGATCAGCATAAGGATAAACAAAAAAGCGGCTTTATGCTCTTTGATTTCTTTGCCGTCTGCGAGTATTTTGAGGAGGAATTTGATTACGACGAAGTGCTTACCTTACCACCAGAAGGTGCAAACCCTGCTGCCCCTAAAGGTGGAGGGAGTCTTCCCCCCAAACCAACTGACGCGGAAATCTTTAGCCCCGACCCACTGGCAAATCTTAAACGTATTGCCATCCCCCAAGAGGGAATGAAGATAGACCGGATGTTCTTCCAGAAGTTTGAAGAAGCCATCAGGAAAGACCTCATCATCAAAGAAGCTGTCGAGGATGGCAAATGGGACTTTGTGCTGGATTATATCTCTCAGAAGATGATCGATAAGCCGGAAGAATTCTTCAATTTGGAGCGCCTCAGAGATTCTCTGCAGCTCGATCGCAGGCTCACCCTCAGAGAGGTGGTAGAAAAGGCCTTTGGGCTGATTCCCAGGTTCAAAAGCAAGGATGAGCTGCTCAATAGCGAATTTGACAAATTCATCTCTACCGCCAAACCCCAATCCTCCTCCAATCTGTCTGCCCTGAAGTACTACTTCAAAGCCTATATCACCGATCCCAAACTGCAGAAGATCATCAAGGAAGGAGACTATGCGGAGCTGCACACCTATTCCCGCTTTACCTTCCAGGATTTAAAGGCAGTGGGAGAAACATGGCTAACCGCCATCCCCCAATATATCAAAGACTACGTAAATATTACTACTTTTTCAAAGGATAATTAATGCTCGATACCACCACCAAAAAGAAGATAGACGACGCCAGAGACATTCTGGTAGGCAAAGTGCCGGTCCCCAGCTCCCAAGTAGAGCAAATCACCATCGCCATGATCTACAAATTTATGTACGATATGGACAATGAATCCATCGAACTGGGTGGCAATCCCAAATACTTCACCGGCGATTTTGCCCAATACGCCTGGAACAAACTCTTTGATCCCAAACTCAGCGGGGAAGGCAGGATACAGCTCTATCAGGACGCTCTGGCCAAGATTCCGAATAATGCCGAGATTCCCTCGCTCTTCCGGGACATCTTCAAAAACGCCTTTTTGCCTTACCGCGATCCCGAAACCCTGAAGCTCTTCCTGAAGTGCATAGATGAATTTACCTATGACCATAGCGAAAAACTGGGCGATGCCTTCGAATACCTGCTGGCAGTGCTGGGCTCACAAGGTGATGCCGGACAATTCCGCACTCCCCGCCATATCATAGACTTTATGGTGGAACTGATCAATCCCCAAAAGGAAGACAGCATCCTCGATCCCGCCTGTGGGACTGCCGGCTTTCTGATCTCAGCCTATAAGCATATCCTGAAGACCAATAGCAGCAATTACGATAAACTGACTGCCCCTCACAGCTTTGCCGCTCAGAATATTCCCCTCGCAGAGCTGGTGATCAATGGCAAAAAATACTCCGGCGACCTCCTCGCTCCAGATCAAAGAGCCTTTCTGCACCAGAATATCAAGGGCTATGATATCGCCTTTGAAATGGTGCGCCTTTCCCTGGTCAATATGTACCTGCACGGCTTCAATACACCCCAGATCTATGAATATGACACCCTCACCAGCACCGAGCGCTGGAATGAATATGCCAATGTAATCCTGGCCAATCCACCCTTTATGACTCCCAAAGGCGGTATCCGTCCCCATCAGAAATTCACCATCCAGGCCAAACGCAGCGAAGTCCTCTTTGTGGACTATATGCTGGAGCATCTTACGAATAATGGCAAAGCGGGAATAATAGTCCCCGAAGGCATTATCTTCCAGAGTGGCAAAGCCTATAAACAGCTTCGCAAATTGCTGGTGGAAGAGAATTATCTGGTGGGCGTGATCTCTTTGCCCGGGGGTGTATTCAATCCCTATTCCGGAGTCAAAACCTCTATCCTCTGGATCGATAAAGTTCTGGCTAAAAAAACTGATAAAATCATCTTTCTCAAGATCAATAACGATGGTTTTGATTTAGGGGCTCAACGCAGACCTATCGCCGCCAATGATCTGCCTGCTGCTTTTGCCAATGCAATGGCATACAAAGAAGCCATCCTCAGCCAAAAGGACTATGTCATTCCGGATAAAGATGTGATAGTGGCTGAGAAGACGAAATTGGCTGAGAATGGAGATTTTAATCTGAGTGGGGAGAGGTATGCTACAATATCTGTTTCTCAATCCCAATTCCCCGTTGTTCAACTTGTTGAAGTATGTGACATTATTGCTGGACAATCTCCTGATGGAAAATACTACAATACTTGCAATGAAGGCACGCCATTCTATCAAGGGAAAACTGAATTTACTGAAAAGTATTTGGGGAAACCAACGAAATGGACGACAAAAACAACAAAAATTGCCATACCAAATGATGTCGTAATGTCCGTACGCGCACCAGTCGGTCCTGTAAACATAGTGCAGGATAAAATATGTATCGGAAGAGGGTTAGCTGCCATTCGCAGCAAGGAGAACGTTTCATATAAATATTGTTTTTACATGCTACACAGTCTTGAAAACTCTATAAAGGGTACAAGTGGATCAACATTTGCCTCGATAAACAAAGCAGAAATTGAGAAGATCCAGATTCCTCTCCCACCCCTATCAGTCCAAGAAGAGATAGTAGCAGAACTGGATTCCTACCAGAAGATCATAGACGGAGCCAAGCAGGTAGTAGATAATTGGAGCCCCCGGATTGATATTGACCTGAAGTGGGACATGGTTAAAATCAGTGATATATGTGACAAAATCTTAAGTGGCGGAACTCCTTCAAGATTCGTTAAGGAATATTGGAATGGGGATATACCTTGGATCTCGAGTGCAGACATAGCCGATTTTAAAACAGTGAATCCCCGCAGGTATATTACAGAAAAAGCAATAAAGAATTCAGCTACCAACCTGATCCCTAAAGATAACGTGATTGTCGTTACCAGAGTGGGACTAGGTAAATTATGTTTCACTACATTTGATGTTTGCATAAGTCAAGACTCGCAGGGTTTATTGATCAAGCGCGATCTTGCCGATCCCAAATTTATCATGTATAGTTTGATTGATAAAGTTGCATTATTCAAGCAGGCAAGCCAAGGCACCACCATCCAGGGGGTAACAAAAGATCAGTTAGCCAACATCGAAATTTCACTCCCCGACCTCTCAACCCAAAAAGCGATAGTTGAAATGATTGAAGCGGAAGAGAGATCTATTGAAGCCACTCAGCAGCTTAGTGAGTTGTATGAGAATAAAATAGTTAAACGGATTAACAAACTCTGGAGGAATCATGAGAATTAATCAGATAATTATACATAATTTCCGCTCTATCATTGATGTAACAATTGAAGCACATGACTATCTAATGCTTGTGGGAGCAAATAATTCAGGTAAGAGCAATGTTATTAATGCACTCAGGGCCTTTTATGATGATTTAACCTGGTCCAATAACGATTTTCCTAAAAGAGGTGCTGCTGATGATGAATCTTGGATAAAGATAACTTTTGCCTTAACCGATGAGGAATGGAGCGGTTTAGCTCCAAACTACAAAGGTAAACAAAATAATAATACCCTGATAGTAAAACGATATTTTAAAGGAGCAAAGGTAAAACCAAAGCAGAGTAATATTTATGCCATAGTCGATGGAGATGAGGGAGATGACTTATTTTATGGAGCAAAAAATGTCAGCACAGCCAAATTAGGTAATATTGTTTACATTCCTGCACTAACAACACCTAACGAACAAATGAAAACATCGGGATCATCTCCCTTTAGGAATATGTTGAATTTCATGCTTAAGAAGATCGTTCAGAAGAGTGAGGCTTATGCACATATCGAAGCAGCATTCAAAGAGCTCAATGACGAAGCTAACAAAGAAAATGGGTTCTTATCTGAAATAGCAACACCGATCAACAAAGCTCTTTCTGAATGGGATATAAAACTTGATATGTCTGTAGACCCTGTAAGCACGGACGATATCTCCAAGGGTTTGATAAAGCCATCTTTTGTGGATATAGTGTTAGGGGAAGATGGTTTTGAGTTAGAGAGGTATGGGCATGGGTTCCAGAGATCAGTGATATATGAACTAATCAAATTAGCTCCGACGTTTAAAGATGAAAAGAAAAATGAAAAGAAAGAATTCAACCCAGACTTTGATCTAATACTTTTTGAAGAACCTGAGGCGTTTTTACATCCAGCTCAACAGGAAATAATGGCATTAAACTTAAGAATGCTGGGTAATACGAATAACCAACAGGTATTTATTACAACTCATTCCCCGATTTTTGTGGGTAAAAACAGTTATCAAATACCACAAATAGTTAGACTCATAAAAGTTGATGGAGTCTCAAAGTTTTTTCAATTGGAACAATCAGATTGGGATGACGTCTTTTCCAGAAACCGTGATTATCTTAAACTACTTCAAGATTATATCAATGATCCATCGGTTAAAGAAGAACAAAAAAAAGATGCCAGGAAGCTTGTTAAATACGCTTCCCAAGAAGAAATATCTTTGCAACATGAGAAATTCAGATACCAGCTTTGGCTTGATTCTGGCAAAGCATCAATGTTCTTTGCTGATAGAGTACTATTGGTAGAAGGTGCTACCGAGAAAGCACTGTTTAATTATTTGCTATCTAATCAATGGTATGATCTAGCGCAATACAGAATATTTGTAGTCGACGCTTTTGGTAAATATAACTTTCATAGATTCATGTCGTTGTTTGAAAGCTTTGGGATTTATCATGGGATCATGTTTGATGATGACGATTCAAAAAATCATCATGATGTAACAAATCAGTTTATTCTAAGAAGGAAGAACTCATTTACGCTTGCTGACCCAGTACTCTTTCAAGGCTGTCTTGAAACATCCCTTGGATTGACCGAACCTGGAAGAGGTGATCAGAAACCCCTTGATATATTAAGAGCCATTAGTGACGACAAAATTTCTGACGAACATATTGATTGCTTGAGAAAGCAATTCTGCAGTGCTTTAGACATATCTGATGATTAACTAAATGCAATGTACGTTTATATCTGAATCATGTTCAAAGTGGTTTGACTATGCACTTCAAGCCACACAATATGGAGTCCGGAGGACGAAAGGCGAATGCCAATAGCCCAGCAGGTGACTGCTGGGAAAGGGTATATACGACATCGAGTCCGGTAGGACGGCACCTGAAGCACAGAGATTTCTGCCAGGCATGAAATCAGCCTTTGCTGGCAGGGAGATTAGATTGCTTTGTTATTATACCAAAGTGCCGTCCTTCGCTGCGCTCCGGACTCGGGGATCTATCTGCCAGCCACCCCAGCAGTTACCTGCTGGGCTATAGGCATTCGCCTGTCGTCCTACCGGACTGGTTCTATCTGAAATAGCAGGTGTCAATGGAATTTTAAAGTGCACCACTTTTGGAAGTTTAAACTGCACCACTATTTTCAACCTTTAAAGTTCTCTGACGGTGCTTTGGAGCGTAGCGGAAAAGCGCCGTCAGAAAA
>Ga0265295_1006354_pt1 | contig 14373 bp, 12 predicted proteins | sample Munlansysbiofilm_FD_192503 | JGI IMG/M metagenome (GOLD analysis project Ga0265295, IMG submission 192503) | Leachate microbial communities from a municipal landfill in Southern Ontario, Canada - Methane capture system biofilm | ecosystem: Engineered > Solid waste > Landfill > Unclassified ... | reverse complement strand
AAAATGGAAAAATATGTCGAAGCCTTTGTATTTGAAAAGTCACAATTAGACCTTAGTGTCGAAGAAGAAACAGTTACTTTCAAAAAGCGAATCATATATGCCTTTTCACAAGTGGGGGATATTATTAAAAAAGTTTGGCTTTATATTATCATTGGCGTTGGGATTGGGGCAATTATTCACGGCTACATTCCGCAGTCGTTTATTGAGATGATTTTGGGCAGTAATAATCCTTTCTCAGTTATTATTGCGACATTGGTAGGCATACCCATGTACGCTGATATTTTTGGAACACTTCCTATTGCGGAGGCACTAGTCCTTAAGGGAGTGGGCATTGGCACTGTTTTAGCCTTCATGATGGCAGTAACCGCCTTATCACTGCCTTCACTTATCATGCTTAAGAAAGTGATCAAGAACAAATTGCTCTTTACTTTTCTTGGTATCGTTACACTTGGTATTATTGTCATGGGATACTTATTTAATATCTTTGGCTTTTTATTTATTTAAAGGAGATTATTATGGAAATTAAAGTATTAGGTTCAGGTTGTAAAAACTGCAAGAGGCTTTTAGACAACACAAAGATTGCCCTTACTCAACTAAAAATCGATGTAGATGTGATGTATATTAGCGATTTAGGTGAAATTTCCCGTCTTGGCGTCATGCGAACACCAGCATTAGTTATCAATAATACTATCGTTAGTCTAGGACGTGTTCTAACAGTTGAAGAAGTTACAAAGCAGCTTTTAAAGTTTCAAGCACTTACAAAGTAATTAAGCACAAAACCCACCTTTACATTTAAATATAAAGTGTTAAAATTTCTTTTATACATTTGAAAAGAGAACTATATAATATGAGAAAAAATTATACAATGCTTATTTTGCTTTCCATTATTCTTACTAGTTGTAATAAGCCTAGCAACATCAATACAAGCACCCCCTCAATCACAAGTGAAAGTAGCGCTGTTACAAGTGAATCTTTTAATAGTGAAGTAAGTGAAGAAACGTCTTTAAGTGAAACTCCTCTTAGTACGAGTGAAACACCGACTAGTGACATAACAAGTGATACAACAGGTGATACAACAAGTGATACAACAAGTGATGATACAAGTTTAACTGAAGATAATTTGCCTGCAGAAGTAAAAACTTATTATCAGGGTGTTGATTTAACACAAAAAGGTAATGATCTAAAAAGTGAATTATACGATAAAATAAAAGGTCATACAGGCTATTCTTATTCCAGTTTAGCGGGGATAATGAAGACAACTGACCGTGACTGGAATTTGTCACCTGACAAAAACGATAGTAATCCATATATGGTCTTTATTTATGGAACTTATAACTTTAATGCTTCGACTGCTAAAAAACATAATGCCTCAATGTGGGATAAAGAACACATATGGGCTAAATCACGTGGTGCTTTTGGGAAATCAACAGGAGCAGGTAGTGATTTGCACCATTTACGCGCAAGTGATAAATATAATAATAATGGGCGTAGCAACTTCGATTTTGGTCGCGTTGATACGTTAAAAAAATGGGTCGCAGACGATAATGGTAAAGGTACAAACTCAGGAAAAGTCGGTTTCCAAAACGGTTTTAGCGGCCGTGAAGTTTATGAACCAATGGATATTTATAAAGGCGACGTCGCGCGAGCAATCTTCTACATGGCTACGCGTTACTCGGTTGGTAGTCCAACGTTAAGTATTGTTGAAGAAGTTTCCCTTCCTACCTCATCGCCCGGAAAAATAGGCATTCTCTCAATTTTACTTGAATGGAACAAACTTGATCCTGTCGATGAATTTGAATTTAACCGCAATGGTTTAGTTCAACAATATCAAAAAAACAGAAACCCATTTATTGACTATCCTTATTTAGCGGATGCAATCTGGGCCTAAGACAGCAATAAAAGGTATAAAGATATACCTTTTTCTTTTGCTAATAAGTAAAACAAAGTAAGATGAAATCATGGAAAACAAACTAGAATTTTTAATGGCACAAAGCCAAGACTTACCTGCGATTTTAAATATCATTGCAGAGGCTCGTGTATTTATGAAAAGTCAAAACTCCGGCCAATGGCAGGACGGAACACCGACTGAACAAACAATTATTATAGATATTCATAACAAGCATTTTTATGTTGCGAAAATGAATGATGAAGTTATTGGCTGCTTAGCCTTGCTTGATGAAGAAGAAGGCTATAACAATCTTCTTACAGGGACATGGAGTAAACAAGGCCCTTATAAAGTAATCCATCGTTTTGCGGTTAAAAGAAGCCATTTTGGCAGGGGTATTGCTAGTTTTATGCTAAAAAAAGTAGAAGATTTAGTTCTTGCAAATAATATTAGGGCCATCCGCATTGATACGCACGAGCTAAATAAACCTATGGTAAGTTTGCTACTTAAAAATAACTATGAGCAACGCGGAACTGCCCTTATTGAAAAGTCGAAATTACGCATAGTATTTGAAAAAACGCTTATCTAGCTTTTATGTTAAAATGCTATGGTTGAATAAATAGTTGATACTTATGTCTATTATGATAAAAGTAAAAGTGAGATAGGTCGAAGTTTTATAGGAGTAAGATGAAAAAGTTATATTTTCTTAAAATATTTAATAGAAATGAAAAAATATTGTGGCTAGTATCAGTCACAATTTTAATTGTTGCTTTTGTCTTAAGTGGCCGTAATTATTTAAACCTGATTACATCTTTAATTGGTGTTACGGCCTTACTATACTTAGCTAAAGGAGAGCCACTAGGGCAGATGCTATCGGCCCTATTTAGTATCGTCTACGCGATTGTTTCCTATTCCTTTAGCTATTACGGAGAGATGATTACATATTTAGCGATGACTTTGCCTAGTAGTCTTTTTGCTACATATATATGGTTACGGCATCCCTATAAAAAAGGTGCAAGCACTGTTCAAGTAGGTACATTAAATAGTAAAAAGATTATGACAATTGCCTTATTAGCACCGCTTGTGACAATTAGCTTTTATTTTATTCTTAGCTATTTTAAGACACCTAATCTTCTTATTAGCACTATTTCGATTATGACAAGTTTTGTGGCCTCGATGTTCACATTTTTCCGTTCACGCTATTACGCGCTTGCTTATGCATTTAATGATGTGATACTTATTATTTTATGGAGTTTAGCAACAAGTGTTAATCTTATTTATTTACCAATGATTGTTTGCTTTGTTGTTTTTCTTATAAATGATTTATATGCCTTTTTTAATTGGAAACACCTTACAAAAACACAAATGCAATCACCGAAATAAGTTTTTTGATGATATCTATATATGATAAAATGACCCTAAGGAGATTACTATGCATGATTTAAACACTCTTAAGAAAATGTTTGACCAATTCCATGAAGCAATTTACATAGTGAATAGTGATCGAAAAATATTGTATTTTAACCCTGTCGCCGAAAAGCTTAGTGGCTTCTCTCGCTCAGAAATGGAACACACATTTTGCTATGAGAATAAACTCAACCATATTGATGAAAATGGTAAACAATTATGTCTAGAAGGCTGTCCACTTGTTGCATCTATTCTTCATAACCGAATTGAAGACCATAATGTATACATGCATCACAAAGATGGCCATCGTGTCGCTGTTCATGTTAGAACAATTCCTCATCTTGATCAGAACGGTAATGTTGATGGAGCAATTGAGGTATTTTCGGAAGTGATTAACAAGAACTTAGTGCTTGAAGAACTAAAAATCCGTGAAGCTCTAGCTTACATTGATCCAGTGACCGCAACTTTTAATCGGCACTATTTGAATAATGAAATGCCAGATATTTTTCGTATCAATATGCAAAAAATAGTTGGAATCGCTTTTTTAGACATTAATGATTTTAAAAGTTTTAATGATAATTTTGGTCATGATATTGGCGATGCTGTCTTACAAGGAGTAAGTAAATCAATAACGCTTAACCTTCCTAATCAAGATGCGCTTGTCCGTTATGGCGGCGATGAATTTGTCCTTGTCTTATTTGGGCAAACAAGCAAAGAAATCCACGCAACTGTTAACAAGATAAATATGCTGCTACAGGCCACTGTCATTCGTAAAGACGAGCAAGAATATAAAGTTTCTACCTCTATTGGTCTAACATTTAAAGCCGAACAAGAAACTGTTAGTAATGCAATTAAGCGTGCGGATGAAGCGATGTATATCGCTAAAAAAAATAGAGATGGCAAAGTAGTTATTTTATAATAAAAATGAATAATAATAACAAAATTGTAGAAGTAACAAATCTCCTCTTTATTAAAAACAATAAAGTGCTTTTAGGCATGAAAAAACGCGGCTTTGGTAAAGATAAATATAATGGCTTTGGCGGTAAACTAAAGCCAGGTGAAACAATAGAAGAAGCTGCGATTCGTGAAGCCATCGAGGAGTCGGGTTTAAGGCCACTACAATATGAGAAGGTTGCTATTATTGACTTTCCTAATAGTTACTCATTTAGGATGAATTTATTCGTATGCCATCGCTGGGCGGGCGAAGTGGTGGAAACTGAAGAAATGCGGCCAGAATGGTTTAGTTTCGAGACAATACCTTACGATAAAATGTGGGAAGATGATATTTACTGGCTCCCTCTTGTCTTAAACGGTAAAAAGATAAAAGCATCTTTTATCTTCGCTAATGATGATGACCTTGATGGGACCGCAAACAACAAAATTGTGGACCATAAGATTGACTTTGTCGAGACACTTGACTAGATAATAAATAGGAATAAACTAATTATATACAACAAAATCATTTAGTGTTTAAGTCATTTATTTTCAGCATTTTTATTTAAAATAATTACGCTTAAAAGTACTAGTTGCTTTATACTAGAGTTGTCATCATAACGAGGAAAAAATGGAACATAAAATTGAAAGAGCAAGACTAGAAGATTTAGACTATTTAATAGGACTTGAAACACGCTGTTTCCCCTTACATCGCCAGTTTAATATCCGGGCTTTGAAACGGGCGGTCACAAGTGCTAATCAACTTGTATATGTAATTAAACATAACGGAAAAAATGCCGGCAGCGCTATAATTCATGTTTATGAAAAAACGTGGCGCCTATACTCGATTGCGATTGATCCTGACTCACAAAACTTAGGACTAGGGCGTATTTTATTAGATTATTTAATTGATAGAGCTAAGTTTTACCAAATTCAACGTATCACGCTTGAAGCAGATGCAAATAATGCTAATCTTTTAAGTTGGTATCAATCATTTGGCTTTAATATTAGTGATCATCTCCCTCATTATTATGGTGACGAAGAAGACGGCTACAAAATGGAATTAATATTTTCAAATGCTTCAAAAAAAACAATCAATCTAGTCGTGACTGATCATAAGATAGCGTGGCTTAACCAAATTTCAAACATTGAAGTCACGAGTGCGGAAAAGTTTATATCTGAAAAGCGTTATCAAAAAGAAGATTTTCGTGTTTTCAACATGTGTTATAGCTATGACTATCAAACATTAGGTTATTATGTTTCTCTTTTAGCGTCTGCGCGTGAACTCAGAGCCATTCCTAATGTGGCCACGATTGAAGACTTTTTAGATGAAACAATTATTACTTCAATTGGCGAAGAAGTTGAAGACTTAGCACGCCGGACATTTAAAAAAGTAAAAGACAAAGAAATTGTCCTCCAAGTATTATGGGGGAAGACTAGTAATAAAGATTATCAAAAAGTCGCCCATGCCTTATATAAATTATTTAGCTCACCCTTTTTAGAATTTACCTTCGTCAAAGGGAAAAAGTGGCGTTTAGTTAACATTAAGGCCTTAAAACCTAATGAGGTTGTTGCTAGTGATGACTTTATTGACGATGCGATTAGTTACTTTAATCAAAAGCGCTTTTTAACTGGTAGTTTTAAAAACTATAAATATGATTTAGCCATCCTTATTGATCCTAATGATAAAAGTGCGCCTTCATGTAAGGCAAGTTTAACTAAATTTAAAATTGCTGCTGAAAGAGTTGGTTTTTATACTGAATTTATTACAAAAGAGGACTATCACCGTATTAATCAATTTGACGCTCTATTTATTCGTACGACAACTAATGTTAATGATTATACATATCAATTCTCGCGTCTAGCCTATAGTGAAGGACTCGTTGTCATTGATGATCCGTGGTCAATCTTAAAATGTGCCAACAAGCTCTTTCTTCACGAAAGCATGAATTTGCACGGTATAAAAACACCAAAAACAATATTTGTAACAGCTAAAACTGATCTAGATTTCATTATTGACGAAATTGGCTTTCCTGTCGTCTTGAAACAACCTGATAGCGCTGCTTCGCGTGGTGTATTTAAAGTTAAAACAAAAGAAGAACTACAAACTAAATTAGATGAACTATTTACAACTGGCGCGATTATTCTTGCGCAAAAATACGTCCAATCTAGTTTTGACTGGCGTGTAGGTATTTTAAACAATAAGCCTCTTTATGTTTGTAAATATCATATGGCAAAAGACCATTGGCAAATTTATAACTGGACACCTGATCAAAACACCTTTGTTGTCGGTGGAGTTGAAACATTACTCGTGGAAGATGCGCCTAGTGAAGTTGTTAAGGCTGCTCTTGATGCGGCAAGCGTGATAGGTGACGGTTTTTACGGCGTCGACTTAAAGGAAGCTGATGGCAAAATTTATCTAATTGAAGTTAATGATAATCCTAGTATTGATGCCGGATGGGAAGATCAAATATTAGGTAGTGAATTATATTTGCTCATTATGCGTTATTTCTATGAAAAAATAGAAGAAGCGCGTAGTTATAAAAAACGTAGTTCAACCCCAAATTTAGATTAACGTCGGAAGTAGTAGCCACCGCCACGCCCGCCTCCGCCACGCCCGCGCCCAGAAGCGCCTCCAATAAAAGCAGAAATAAAATATCCGCCAGGCACAAAGCCAATAAGAGCGACACTAATAATAATAAGAACTATTGCCCATGTTGGTAATGGTTCTTTTTCATAGGCACTAGGGAGCAAGGCAATAAAATCATATTTAACCGCTGCATATTCGTCGATGAAACTTTGATAATCAAAACTAGTGTAATCATATACATTTATATATAAATATTGAAGAACAGCAAAATAGAAGGCAATAAGCCTTTGGTCATAGTCAAAACTAGGAATGCTAGGGTCATCAAAATAGTCGCTAATGAGGCCATCTAAAGTGATAGCCGGCAAATAAGCTTCCATCCTTAAACCAGGATAAGAAATAATGTCATTATAAATAAATTCATCGCCGTTTTCACTAAAATAGAGCACGATTAAAAGACCCATATCATTATCGCCAATGCCCCATTCGTTAAAGGTTTTTGTGATATCAAAGCTTTCAACTTCACCTAGATAAGTGGCAACAACGACTTGGCTCCCACTAATTGAGCGATCCTTAAAGGTTTTCGTTTGTGTTTGCTTATATAAATCTTCACTATATGTGACAATTGTCCAGGCCGTAGCGTTGAGTAATATTTTTGATCTATCATTTATATAAAATTCTTCGGTTTCTTTTATTGTTGTTACTGGTGTTGACTGACAACCACTTAAAAAGATGAGCAGCAAAATGAGGATGCTCTTAAAAAGATAGGAAAACGATGTTCTTTTAAGTTTTGTCATGTGTCCGCCAATTAGTTAAAACTTGGAAGCGTTGCGTTATAGTTAGTAAGACTATATTCACTAATAGTTTGACGTGTACCGACAAATATGTTGTTAGGGAATGTTTGGATGTGTGTGTTGTATGAACGAGCTGCTGCATTAAATTCACCTATATCAAAGCGTACTTTGTTTGTTGAAGCAGCAAATTCTGCCATATAACCCGAATATAAACTAACAGTGTTATATGAATCAGGATTATCTTCCATGTAAGCAACAAGCGTGACAAAGGTTCCGTCAATTGTGGTTGCAGCACTATCGGCAGCGACGTTGTTACTACTATCAATCGCATCGGCAAAGGCTGTTCGTGCATCCATAATTGTTTCTAAGTAAGTAAGAATTGTTTCGTTTGCACTTTCAATTGCATCTACAAAAACGACTACTTTTTCATAGCGAGCAGATAGCGAAGCGTGTATATTTGCGCGTTTTTCGCTGACGGCATTGTCTTTTCTTATTGCACCGTTGAAGGCGCTAATCCATAAGGCACCAATCACTAAAAAAACAGTAGTAAGGACACCACCAACGATAAGTAGTATTTTCTTCATATATTTGTTCCTTTTCCTGAGAAATTCTCGATTAATTTAATTATATTACACCGCTTTTAAAATGATTTAAAATATGATAAGTCCAGGACGATTTATTTTATTTATAACAATAATTTCTCATAAAAAATATGTTAATAGCCTCTTTTTACATCATTTATTAGATTGGGGAATAGGCGAAAACAAATGAGGAAAGCGCTTTTAAATCCAATTTGTTGTGTGAATCGCTAAAAAACATCCTATTTTGGACATTTATATTTCTGCTTAAGTGGTTATTTTTAAAATTATGATAAAATATGTTATACAAAAAAATCCTGGCTAGTCTAAAATGATTATTTTTAAGCAAATAAAATGTAGACAATCTAAAAAATCCGCAAAAAAAAAGAAAGTAACAAAAATTTGGTAGTCATGGAAAACAATCTCAATCTTAATTATTCTGAATTTTTAACCTCGTTAATTAACGTGGCCATTTGGGAGTGGGATTTACATAATGATAAGATTAAATTTAATGAGCACTGGGCAAAAATCATCGGTTATAGTAGACAAGAACTCGAACTTATTGATTTAGAAAAGTGGAAAAAAATTATCCATCCTGATGATTTATGGAAATCAAATATACAATTAAAACATGTTTTATTAAAGGAAGATTTTTTTGATAATGTGGAAATAAGACTGCTTCACAAGGATGGACATTGGGTTTATGTCCTCACTAGTGGCAGAATTGTAAAATGGGATGAAAACGGCAATCCCCTTATTGCTATTGGCACTTATGTTGATATCACTAACAAAAAAATGGTAGAAATTGAGAACAAGCGGAATATCCAACTTCTTAAGGAAATTATTGATAATACCAAAGATATTATTTATCGCACTGATGAGGAAGGAAAACTTGTGTTTGTTTCTGATGCAATTAAAGTGACACTTGGTTACGATAAAAATATTGCCCTAGGTCGCTTTGTTCAACGCTTCATTCACCCTGATGACCTTGCGAAGTTTAAGGAGTATTTTTTAAAGCGCCTTCTTAAATCTAGTGAAGAGCAATATGTTACTTTTAGGCTCAAACATGCAGATCAGTCGTGGCATTACTTCGAAACAATATCTTCGCCATTATTTGAGGATGACATTTTTGTTGGCTATGTTGGAGCGGCTCGCGATGTAACAAGTGTTCAAAGAATGAACCAACTTCTTAAAGAGCAACGAATGGAGATGGAACGTTTCTTTAAAGTTAACGTTGATCTTTTTTGCATTCTTGATAAAAATGGAACGATTAAAAAATTAAATAAAGCATGGGAGACAACACTTGGCTATCCGCTTGAACATTTAATCGGACAAAACATTGTTAGTTTAATACACGAAGAGGATGTAGCTGATACCAAACAAATGATAGGGAAAATTATTAGCGATCAATATAGTGCACGATGTATTACAAAAAGGTATCGTAAAGCCGACGGAACTTATTGTTACCTAGAATGGAATGCTAATCCATATGGTGATTTATTATACGCATCAGCACGCGATATATCGATTCGAATTGCTGTACAAAAGCAATTGATTGCTGAAAAAGAACATTTTCGTACTACTTTAATGTCGGTTGGTGATGGCATTATTGTTACTGATCAAAAAGGTATTATTACCGATATTAACAATATTGCTAGTAAGTTAACAGGTTATTCATATGAAGAAGCAATTGGAACTTATGTCGATGAGATATTTGTAATTTATGAAGAGTTAAGTAAAAAGCACATTTCTAAAATAGTCGAAACCGTAATTACTAATAAAGATAACACTAAATTTTCTGGCGTTTTACTATCGACTAAAATTGGTAAAGCAATTTTAATCGATAATTCTTTTTCACTTATTATTGATTATAAACAAAACGTACGCGGAGTTGTCATCGCATTCCGCGATGTAAGTGAAAGTAAGGAACATCAACGTAAAATTGAATATTTGTCATATCATGACCAACTAACAAAACTATATAACCGACATTACTTAGACCGTATTCAAAAAAATATTAATAAGAAAGCTAATTATCCTCTCTCTGTTATTTCTCTTGATTTAAACGATTTGAAGTTAATTAATGATAATTATGGACACCACGCTGGTGATCAAGCTTTAAAGCGAACAGCAAAAGCTATCACTAAACATGTTGGTAAGTTAGGTTACTCTTTCCGTATTGGTGGGGATGAATTTCTTGTTTTCATGCCCTGTATTAATGAAAAGAAGGCAAAAAAGATTACAAAAGCCATTTCTGAAGAACTAGGAAAACAAAATTTATATGACCACACCCTATCAATTGCGATTGGCGTGAGTGTAATTGATCATGATTCTAGTGATTTATACACTGGTATTAAAAGAGCGGATGACACGATGTATTTAAATAAGAGTAAACAAAAGGGTAACGTAGATTTTACAACTAATCCTTAACAATATTGCCATCAGAATCAGTAATTTCTTTAATCATTTTTTTATTTTTATACATTAACTCATCAATTATTTCAAGAAAACGTTCAGTACTATAATCATCATTTTTCGTATATAAAGCGGCGCCTATGCCGATTTGTATTTTTGCTTTGTTTTCGCATTTTGCATTGTACATTCTAATTTCACTAATAATCTTGTGCTTAAAGGAGTTTAAATCATTAAGTGTTTTCAAACTTTTTATAATGACAAATTCATCTCCGCCAAAGCGTGAGACTAAATCGTTAGGTCCAGAAATTCTTAATAATAAGGCGGCAACATCTTGAATTTTTAGGTCACCATAATTATGACCAAAGGTATCGTTAATTTGTTTAAAATTATTGAGGTCGATCATGTAGCCACCGAAGAAGTCATCTTTTTTCATATGATTGATCTTTTCAGTGAGTTTTTGCGCTAAACGGCGGCGGTTATAAAGACCGGTCAAATAATCAGTAACAACAAGTTGGTTTTGCATATCCAAAATAATGATTATATAAGTTAAGACAATACTTGCCAAAGAAATTGAGAAATCATTATATAAAACTTGACCAATTAGGCCAAGAACGGGAAAAACACTTATCACAACAAACACTAGGGGTTGACGCTTTTTTCTTAAAGTTGACCACGTTTGTAAAACCATAATGAGTGAAATAGCATAAGGAATAATTAGCAGTAGTGCAAAAACAAAAAAGAGTGGACCATTTATGATTTCATCATTTCTAACGCTTGTGTAAATGTTAAATCCTGGAATAATTGAGACAACAGCTAAGACGACATTTATAACAAGTAGAACGCTTGTTATAATTATAACTGTATTGAACTTTATTTTATTTTTAGTTAAAGAGTGAATGTAAAAGAGCCATAAATTACCAACAGCAGGTATACATATAGAAATAAGAACAGAAAGCAAAATTATGAGAAAATCCGCATTACCGAAGGAAGAAGCAGTATTAAAAAATATATCCAAAAGTAAAAGTGAAATAACAAAAACCAACATTACCTTAATGAGTAGATGGCGAAATTTGCTGACTACTAGTTGTTTGTGTAAAAACGAAAAACTAATGATGACTATAATGATAAGAAGGATATTGCTAATGTTTGCTGGTTGTGTCATAAGTGTTGTAAGAATACTTGCGTAATTCACCTTTATTAATGCTTTAAGTAACATAATAGCCTATTTTATCACAACTAAAGCTTGTTTGTAAAACAAGGCAATTATTGTTGTAATTTAAATGAAATCGATAAGTTCCTATGAAATTGACAATTGTATATGCTAAAGACTTTAATCGTTTTTGTGAAAATTCAAAGAGTTGACAGAAAGGCTCTTAAAAAGTATAATTTTTTTAGATAAAGGCAAAGCTAGAGTAATTTAGTGACGCAAAACTACAGGGTCTTAATTTATTAAGGTAGCCAGTTACCTACTATGAAAATAGTTGAAAGGTGAGTGCGCTTATTTTTAAATTAAAGCTAAAAACAAAAACGAAATTTTTGATGGCAAACTTTGCCACTCTTTTAATTGGTGGCATTTTGTTGACACATTTTTCGTATGCTTGGATTAATCACAATCGTTATGTCGACAAAATAAAATTGCAAACAGGAACTGCACAAGCGGAAGTTTCCGCATATATGTTTAAAAGACGTTATGACGATGTTGCTCCTTATGTTAATCAAACACCAGAGTTAACTGCAACACAACTTCATGAAAACAGTGGACAATTAATCTTTAGTTTTAACGATACTACAGGAGCGGTATTCTCACCTCTTCAATTAGAAACTTTATTTAACAATGAACATAGTCTTAACAGTTGGGCACTGCCTTCCTATTTTGTTGAACTACAACTTTCATCAATTGCACCAATATCATACGTGAGAATTTCATTGAAAGTACTTGATTATTTAGTGAATGAGACTGTGCCACACTTCACTAATTTTTCCTATCGTTACGCGCTTATTAGTAATAATGTTAATTCTCCACTTAGTTATGCGACTTCATCAACTAACTTTGTCACTGATTTAAACACTCAGGGTTTAACAAATATAGAAAGTGGCATCACAAATTATCAAGTGTCACCTGATGATCAAATATACAATAGCTCAACAGGTCGTCTAATCGATGAAGATAACAGCGGACAAATTAGTCTTTCCGTCAGTCCTGAAAATATGAGTTTTTATCAAAGCCACTTTATCAAAAGTGTTGTTATTGAACTCACACCAGATCCGCTAGAATTTGTGAGCTTTCTTCAAAATAACCATGATATTGCGGCAAACAATTTATTAATTGGTAAGAAACTTGCCTTTGATTTTTCATATTCATTAACGGAGTTTGAGGCTTAATATGTCAGTGAAAATGAAAGTAAGAACCTTGGTTTTAGCGCTTACAACTATTGTAATTGGCACAGCGGCTTCAATCGGTTTTGCTAGTGCTGCTTATATTTATAATCAACGTTATGAAACGCCAACTAATTTTAATACTAATAATCTTAGTAACTATTTTGAAAGTGGTATTGGGACAACAGAACAACCCTTTTTAATTGCGAGTCCTCAACACTTACGAAGTTTACAAAAACTAAACGTCCTTGGTGTTTTTAGTAAAGATACACATTTCCGTCTTTCTTCAACGATTCCTACTAGTGGTATGGATTGGTCGGGTGAGGAACTTTTGCCTATTGGTACAGAAGATTACCCCTTTACTTCGCAATTTGATGGAAATGGCAAACGCATTAATAATTTAGTTGTAATTGGTAGCCAAACGAGTGATGTCGGCATGTTTGGTTATGTTGGTCCGACAAGTCGGATAAAAAACTTTATTCTCAGTGCACCAACAATTTATGTAAACAATAATAATAATCCGGCAAAACTATCGACAACAAATCCACTCGATCCTATTTTAAAAGCCGAAGCAAGCTCACTTAACATTTCGCTTACACAAAAAGCAGGTGCTAATAAGGCTTATTTTGTCACGAATAAGACGAGTGTCACAGGTTCAAATAATGTTAATTATAAAATTAAGTATCAAAGTTCAGACGAAAGCCTTTTATATTTCGATAACACCTCCTCAAGATGGATTGTAAATAAACCTAGCGAATCAGTCGTTGGAAATTTTTATCCTGTCCAGTTAGCGGCAACAGTTTACGGTTTATATCAAGATAAAATTATTTCTTATACCTTAGAGAGATGGCAAATTAATATCACTGATGATGGTAATGTTAATATCGCTAACCAGACAACAGGCGTTAAACAAGGATATTGGAAAACACTTAATGATACGACAAATATTGGCTTAGGTGTACACGGCACCTATGTAGGCTTTTTCATAGGTCATTTAGACGGAGAAGCGCTTAATTTAGGCCTTTATGGAGGCACGGATGCTACGCTTACTAATAACGCTAAATTATTTGTTAGTGGCCGTAAGGTAAGTTCATTTACGACTTTAATTGGTCGTTCAGTCAACGATAACGCGAATGATGATGCTAATGCGAAGTTTATTAATCGCACATTCGAGTTTGATGACATTATTCGTGATTCTAGTAATTTATATCCTTCTTATCCAACGACTATTAATCCCCTTCCAACAACCAGTGCTGGTTTAGCCGAAGGAAATGGTACGCAGTATACAAACTATAATACAAGCGCGCAAAACATTTCTTCGCATTATAGCGTTAGTACGAGTGACTATGCCTATATGCGCTTTTATCCAGGACTTAGCGATACAACTTATACGCAAGG
>Ga0265295_1006353_pt1 | contig 14377 bp, 16 predicted proteins | sample Munlansysbiofilm_FD_192503 | JGI IMG/M metagenome (GOLD analysis project Ga0265295, IMG submission 192503) | Leachate microbial communities from a municipal landfill in Southern Ontario, Canada - Methane capture system biofilm | ecosystem: Engineered > Solid waste > Landfill > Unclassified ... | reverse complement strand
TTTCTCCTTTGTAACTTTATTATTGGTATTTAAAAACATCATATTCAAACTATCATTGTCAGTGTTATGTTGCCCAATGACGATCAACCCCCACCGACAAAGCGAACCACTTCCAGGCTATCCTCTTCACCAAGCATCACCACATCATATGTCGCTTTCGGGACGATTTCACCATTTCTGGCCACCGCCAGGGTAGCCACATCAAACTGATTTACTTCCAAAAACTGTAATAGACTTTGTCTGTTACCCAGGGTCATTTCTTTTCCATTAACTCTCATTTCATTTTCTCCTTGGCTTTTTTAAACGCAAAAAAGCACAAAACGCGATTACACCCTTTCGGTGGTGTACCCCATTTTGTGCTACTATTTATCTTTTGCTGATCTAATAATATTACATCACATGGCTAAAGTCAAGTCCCCTTTAAAGCTGATCTATTCTAGCGTCGGGTATAGGCATTAAAGGCCGCCATTTTGCTCTTATCTTCTTCAATTTCCTGGATTTCTTTTTTCAGAGCTTGCAGCCGGGCTGTCAACGCACCAACTTCCTCTTCATCCACTGCCCGATTGGTTACTTCTTTTTTAATCCCCAGGGCTAATAGCTGATCGTCTTTTTCCTCATATTCTTTGCGAAGCAGTTCCAATGTTGACTCACATTGAATCAACTGTTTTTTAATCATCCGCATCACACGCATATCATCATAATTTTTTAAGATTGTTTCCATTTGGGTTCCTTTGCCTTCCTGAAATAGTATTTTTCCTGCTTTTTGAGTTTATCACAGTTGTCCGTGCAAATACTTATGCGAAAACGAAAAATTTTTGCTATTCCTGATTTAAGTCGAATTTTTACATTTATTTACATCTTTTTACATAAATTAACCTAATTTTTAAGATGACTCTGCCTAGAATAAGGTATAATAATGTAAATAACTGAAAATATTGGAGGAACAACAAATGAATGAAGAATTATTAGCATTGATTAAAGATAAAAAAGGCTTTATTTGCGATATGGATGGTGTTATCTACCATGGTAATAAACTGTTGCCAGGCGTAAAAGAATTTGTCAACTGGCTTTATGCCGAAGATAAGAACTTCCTATTCTTGACCAATTCCAGCGAACGTTCACCCATTGAACTAAAAGAAAAACTGGCCCGGTTGGGTCTGGATATTGATGAAAGCCATTTTTATACCAGTGCTCTGGCAACCGCCAAGTTTTTAAAAGATCAATCACCGGGTTGTTCGGCTTATGTCATTGGTGAACCGGGTCTGGTTAATGCCCTTTACGACGTCGAGATTACCATGAATGATGTCGATCCGGACTATGTCGTTTTTGGTGAGACTCGCTCTTATAATTACGACTCGGTCCTCAGAGCTGTGAAACTGATTCAAAAAGGCGCCAAACTGATTGCCACCAATCCGGATTTAACCGGCCCCACTGAAGACGGGATTGTACCGGCCTGTCGGGCTTTCGTCGCACCGATTGAACTGGCCACCGGCAAAGAAGCCTATTACGTCGGCAAACCCAACCCGCTGATGATGCGAACCGGCATTAAACGTCTGGGCGTTCACTCTGATGACGCCCTGATTATCGGCGACCGGATGGATACCGATATCATTGCCGGCATCGAATCCGGACTCACCACCTTTCTGGTTCTCAGTGGAGTATCCACCCGGGAAACAGTTAAAGATTTCCCTTACCGTCCCAACTATATTCTCACCGGCATTGATGAGATTGTAGCTGGACTAGGCCTTCAATAAAATTACCAGCATCCCAGCTTCAACACAAACGGCCTTTCAAATCCCTTCATCTCCCAAAGTCAAAAAGCAAGTAAGATTGTTTAAACAATCTTACCTGCTTTTTTATTTATCCACAGGTTATTTTTTAACCTGGTTGTCTGGACATGGACATGATGGAAAGCTTTCTTTATATCCCGCTTCCTTTTCTTTTTTAATCAGATAGGTGGATGCCCCGGCTGTTACAATTAATAACGCAATCATTAACAAAATTATCGTTATGATTTCCAATTGCAATTGCTGGGTAGCTACCTGATAGGTGCCAATAAATCCAAATAACATAAAAGCCCCGGCGGAGACCAGTTTCACCGTCCGCTCCGGTATCTTTTTACATAGGACCACCCCGATGATAATTCCAATGGCATCGGCAATCAGCATCCCGGTGGTCGTTCCCACTAAGACGCCAATGGCATTGTCGGGAAACTTGGTGGCCAGGGCAATCGTCGCCAGCTGGGTTTTATCGCCCATTTCAGCGATAAAAAAGGCGATCGTAACAGTGATAATCGGGCCGAATTTAGTTGCCCTATTTTCCTCGCCATTAAGCTTATCCCCTCTGATGGTCCATAATCCAAAGAAAATAAATGACAGCGAAGCAATTCCCTGAATCCAGATCTGGGCGCCAGCAAAGCGGGTGATATAGTTTCCCACTGCCACCGCCAGGGCATGGTTAAAGACGGTAGCAATAAAAACCCCAATCATCACCTTGGTAGCCTTGTACTTGGTGGCAAAGGCCATTGCCAACAGTTGGGTCTTATCTCCCATTTCAGCCAGAACAACCGCCCCGACGGCAACTAAAAAAGCAACAAAATTTAAATACATTTCTCTTTCCTTCCTATTTTATTTAAGAAAGTCTATCCGTTTCCAAAGTAAAAAGACTCTTAGCATAATCCACCCGCAAATGGACTACGCTAAAAGTCTCGTTACCAGAATTGGCTACAAAGCCAGGCGATCACTCACCAGCATGTTGACTTTGTATAACAACTACTCCCTTTTAACACTTATATCATACAGAATTTAAAGCGATTTTGTCAATAAAAATGAAGCAACTCCGCTTATTATCTAAAATCCGGGTTTGACGTCACAGTTTTTTTATTTACCGGTTTACATAGGCGACGGTAGCCATCGACCAGCATTCCCAAAAGCAAAAGAAAACTCAGGTTATAACTATAGTAAACAACCCATAAGTCATGATATTGCGGACTTAACAGCATACAGAAAACTACCCGAAACAGGCAATATGCGATCATTGAAGCAATCATTGGAAAAACGGTTTTCAGATAACCGCGAATCGCCCCGATCATGACCTGACTGATTGCATACAGAAAATAAAAGGGAAAAATTGTCATCATCGCCTGTTTACCATTGGCGATCACTGCAACGCTGTCGGTAAACCATAACAGGATTGGGTCTGCCAGACCCATCAGTAAAACGGCTACACCCATGGTAAAAATTCCTGCCGCCAGTAAACTGACCTTAAGGCCTTCGCGAATCCGCTCAGGCTTTTCCGCCCCAAGATTTTGACTAATGAAGCTGGTCACGGCCATCCCAAAAGAAAAGGCCGGGTAATACAAAAATCCTTCTATTCGCGCAAAAACAGTCATTCCTGCAATGGCATCGGTACCAAATCCATTGATGATCGTCTGAATGATCAGTGACGATAAACTCATAAAAAGTGCCTGCATACCTGACGGCAGACCAATTCTTAACATCCTGGTAATCAGCGATCTTGCGATCATCGACTTACGAATAGAAAAAGAACAGTCGGGGACAAGATGGCCAAGTTTGTACAGCATCAATCCTGCTAAGAACCATTGTGACAATAGCGTCGCCAGGCCTGCGCCTGCTATTCCCAAACCCCAGATCAGAATAAACAGCAGATCCAAAAGTAGATTAAGCAGTAATGAAACTCCCAGCTGAATCAACGGCGATTGAGTATTTCCCAACGATCGCAGGATCGCATTGCCCGTCTGAAAAATGATTTGCGGAATGATTCCCAGACAGCAGATTCGCAAATAAAGACTGGCACCGGCCACGACTGCCTGCGGCGTTTTCAAAGCGACTAAATAAAACGGCGTTATACTTTCACCAAAGACAGTCAATAAGGCGCCAATCAGCAAACTGAGTAATAAGGCTGTCGAAATGCTTTGTTTTAACAGATGATCCTGTCGGGCCCCAAAGTAATGCGCTGTCAGGACGCTGATCCCAGTTGACAGACCAATACAAAAATTTAACAGAATCGATAAAAAAAGACTGGCAATTCCGATCGCCGCTAGTGCCCCAGCACCGACATAATGACCAATCAGCATGCCATCAATAACACTGAAAAGCTGTTGTACCAGTTGGGTTAACAGCAGTGGAAAGGTAAAAAAAAGCAGCACCAACGGAATTGAACCCGCGGTTAAATCATGGATTGATTTTTTCTGTAAAAGGTGATTCATCCTGAAACCTCCTCAAACAGCATAACATTGATCATTTTTCATGCCTCAAAGGGAATAACCGATGCCAATAAATCTTTGGCATACTGATTTTTAACCTGTGCCAGATCGCCACTTTGTATTGCTTCGACAATCTGTCCCTGATACAAAAAAAGAATTTTATCACAAAGGTGGGCAACCGCCTGGAGATCATGGGCCACAAAGAGATAGGTGATGTTCATCTCAATGCGCAACTGATGGAGCAGGTTAAGGATCTGGGATTGTACCGAAACATCCAGGGAACTGATCGCTTCATCCAGCACAATAAAGCGGGGATTGGTGGCAATCGCCCGGGCAATGCACACCCGCTGCAGCTGACCGCCGCTCAATTCATGGGGGTAACGGGTTTTGACCTCCGACTCCAACCCCACCTTGACCAGCAGTTGCTCAGTGCGCTGATCCAAATCTTTTACCCCACCGCTGGCGTAAATGGGTTCGGCAATGGCTTCCGCCACGGTGTAGCGGGGATTAACCGACGCTGTATAATCCTGAAAGACCACTGACATTTTTCCCTTGTTGTTTTTAATCCATTGTTTTGCCGGGATCCCTTCAAATAAGATGCTGCCCTTATCTGGCTTCTCCAGACCCATAATCAGCCGGGCCAGGGTACTTTTGCCGCTGCCACTTTCACCAATCAGACCAACACAGGATCCGGCTTCAATGGTCAGATTCAGGCCATTTAAAACTTTCACCCGGGAGCCGCCAAAATTGACCCCCACCTTCAGATAACTTTTTTCGAGATCCTTAACTTCTAACAGTTTCGTCACGTTGGCCTCCTTTTCGCATTGCTTTTCGAAACGACTCGGTCAGTGCCAGCCGGGTATCAATGAGATATTTTGTATACGGATGCTGGGGATTTTTAAAAACAAGGTCCGCTTCCCCATACTCAACTGCCGCCCCATCCTTCATCACCAAAAGCTGATCCGACAGCTGTTTAACCACCCCCAGGTCATGAGAAATAAAAATCAAGGCGGTCCCCATTTTTTCCCGAATGAGTTTAAACTCCGCCACCACCTGTCCTTGATTGATCGAATCCAAAGCCGTCGTCGGCTCATCAGCAATAATCAGCTCCGGCTCCATCGCCAGCGCCGTGGCAATCATACACCGCTGCAACATCCCACCAGATAGCTGATGGGGGTATTTTTTAAGCACCTGCTGGGGGTCATAAATATTCATCAGGGCCAAGGCGTCTTTCGCCAGCAGCAGGCTCTGTTTTCTGGTCAGGGCTTGGTTCTCAATAAAGGTTTCTGCCATCTGATCGCCGATTTTGGCAATCGGATCAAAGGCCGACATGGCATCCTGGAGGATCATGGCAATCTGTTTACCGCGGATCAGGCGCATCGTCTGCTGATCCTGATTTAACAGTTCGGTTTCTTTTCCCGGGCCGATAAAACGGGCTGATCCCCGGCTTTTCAGCCAGGGATTGGTGATTCCCAGCAAAGCTCGGGTAATCATCGACTTACCGCTGCCGCTCTCGCCAACAATACCCAGACAGCTGTTTTGGGCGACCGAAAAACTGACATCATGGATGATTTCATCCTGATCCCGTTGATCGGTCACACTGAGATTTCTGACTTCCAATAAGATACTCATTCGGTCACCATCTTTTCTCGCCCAAACAAGGCTTGATACAAGGAATAGCGCTGCCCTTTTAAGCCCTTATTGATTTTGGGATTAAGGGCCTCCTGAATGCTGTCGCCCAGAAAGTTAAAAGCAGCCACCACCAGAAAGATCGCCATCCCCGGAGCCAGCATCTGGCCCGGATTGGTAATCATCACATTTTTAGCTTCGTTGAGCATCATCCCCCATTCGGCTGTCGGTGGCTGCACCCCCAGCCCCAGAAAAGAAAGGGCCGAAATATTTAAAATAATCGTCGCCGTATCCAGCGTCGCCAGCACCGCAATCTCGCCGATGGCCCCAACCATCAGATGTTTTCTGATAATATGTCCGGTTGAACAGCCAGCCACCTTGGCAAAACGAATATAATTACTATCCATAAAAGAAATCACAATCGCCCGGATCATCCGCACATACCAGGCCCATTTAGCAATGACCATCGCCACCATGATGTTCGTCAATCCCGTGCCCATAATCCCGACAATTGCCAGAATCAGGACCTCGCTGGGGAAGGACAGCATGATATCACAGATGCGCATGATCACATCATCGACCCAGCCCCGGAAATAGCCGGCCAGAACTCCCAATATCGTCCCGATCAGAATGGTCACGACCATCGTCAGCAGCGAAATCAAGATCGTTACCCGGCCGCCATATAAGATCCGCGAGAAGACATCGCGGCCCAATTGGTCGGTTCCAAACCAATGGGCCAGTGATGGCCCCTGGAACTTGGCAATGATATTCTGAGCGGTCGGATCATAGGGGGCAATCAAAGGGGCCAAAATGGCCAGGAGGATCACCATCCCCAGAAAAAAACTGACTGACATGGCCAGTGAATCGTTTCTGAAGCGTTTAAAAAAACCGACCATTTCAGGCCTCCCTTCTTCTGGGATCAATCCAGACGGAACCCAGATCAACGAACAAGTTGCAAAAAACAAACAGCACCGCCATAATCAGGACATAAGCCTGAATCATCGGAAAGTCACGATTAAAAATGGCCGTCACACAGAGTCGACCGATGCCTGGCCAGGCAAAAATATTTTCAATCACCACCGTTCCAGCAATCAGCTTGGGAATCGACATCCCCAAAGCTGTCAATGAGGTCTGGAGCGAATTCTTGAAAATATGCCGGGTGATGGTCTTCTCCGACAGTCCCCTGACCCGACCATAAAGTACATAATTTTCCCGTTTGTTCTGAATCATATTGTTTCGGATTAGCCGGACGTAGGTGGAAATATAACCCAGGGCCAGCGTCACGGCCGGTAAAATCACCGCAGCCGGTGTCATCATACCACTGGTTGGCAACCACTTGAGCTTAACTGCAAAAAGCCACATCAGCAGAATTCCGGCCCAGAAACCGGGTATCGCCGTTCCCACAAAAACAATCCCCCGCATTATCTGATCGGTAAAGCTGTCCTCTTTCACCGCACATAAGACCCCTACCGCCACCGAGACAACAACGATGATTAAGAGCGACACCAAAGACAAATAAAGGGTCGGCGGCAAAGCTTTGGCGATTTCTTCAGCGACCGGTTTATTATTGACATAACTGTTACCAAAATCACCCTGCAGGGCATTGCCCAGCCAACTCAAATAGCGGGTCATAAAGGGATCGTCGAGTCCTAGTTGCTCCCGCATTTGTGCCACATTCTCAGCAGTCGGGGTGATTTCATTGACCCGAATGGCCACTTCAGCCGGATCGCTGGGACTTAAATTGATTAAAATAAAGGCAAAAAAGGAGATCCCGATTAAAATCGGAATCGTCCACAGGAGCCTTTTGACAATGTATTGCTTCATGGTCTTACTCCCTTTTATTTTTCCCGTTCATCATTCATGATTAATTGGAAAAATACATTTTTTCGAATGGTATTTCATATTGTGAATCGTTAAAGCTTACACCATTAAGACCGGTAATTCCCACTGCTTTAGTTTTTGAATAGGAAATTGGCAAATAGACATACTGATCATTAACATAGGTCAGTACCTCTTGATACATTTCAGCCCGTTTACTGTCATCTGCTTCAATCATAATCTTGGTAATGGTTTCATCGAGCCACTGTTTTTTCTCCAGACCAGCCTGAGCCTGATAGTCGCCATGAGCGGGAATTCGCCAGGATGAAACATAGGACTGCGGATCATAAGGTTTCCCCCAGGACAGTGAATACTGCAGATCAAAATCGCCAGTTTTCTGACGATCCAGGAAGGCCTGTTTCTCTTCCCCCAGAATGTTCATTTTAATGCCCACTGCTGCCAGATCCGCCTGAATCGAGGTGGCAATGGTGCCTTCTTGGGCGTTCTTGGCGTTGTAAGAAAGGGTGATTTCACATTTCTGGCCATCTTTTTCCCGAATACTATCCGCCCCCAGCTTCCAGCCGGCTGCTTCCAGTAACTGTTTCGCCTTTTCCTGATTGTAGGCAATCGTTTTAAGATCGATATCGCAATAAGGAACATCTTTAGATAACAAGGTATCGGCCTGATCCTCCGAACCATTTAAAATTCCCTGGATGATATTTTCCTTGTTAACGGCATACTCAATCGCTTCCCGCACCTTGATATCTTTAGTAATCGGTGATTTACTGTTAATCAGGATCGCCCGTGAAGCCACCGGCTCACTCATAAAAGTCTGATAAGCCCCTTCTGCTTCCAGTTTTTTATAAGAATCCAGATCGACCTGATCGCCGTCCGCCCCAAATAGCAGATCCACTTCACCATTTTGCATCGCTAAAAGAATCGTCTGAGGATCTGGCATCACCTTCCAGTTAATGGTCTTGATCTTGGTTTTGTCGCCCCAATAATTCTCGTTTTGAGTAAAGGTGGCATACTGATTATCGACATGTTCCGATAAAATCCAGGGACCGGTACCAATATAGCCACTGACCCCATCCTTGGTGGTGCCATTCACAAAACAGTTGGGTGAAATAAAGCGGAAAGGCCGAGTCAGTCCCAGTTCCACCAGGGTGGGATAATAGGGATGATTTAACACCAGTTTGAAGGTATGTTCATCCACCACCACATTTTCCTTGATTTCGTTAACCATATCCAACCAGGAATGCCGTTCCTTATTGGCAACGATGACGTCCATATTCAGTTTGACAGCGGCGGCATCAAAGGCTGCTCCATCGGTAAAGGTGACCCCTTTCCTTAAATGAAAAGTATACTCCAGACCATCCGCTGAGATATCCCAACTTTCGGCCAGAGCCGGTTTCACTTCACCACCTTCATTTTTGGTCAGGCCTTCAAAAACCATGTTTTGGGCTGACATTTCACCGGAATACAGATGAGGATTGATGTCCCGAATATCCTTGGTGCAGGCGTAATTCAATGCTTCTTTGGTGGACACATCGGTGTTCGCCGATGCGCCTGAGCAGCCGGCCAAAATACCGGCACACAAGATGGCGGTCATTACCACCGTTAAACCTTTTTTAAACTTCATTTTCTTTTCTCCTCAAAAACTTCTTTTATTTGATCAGCTTTCCGCTTTTTACCATTGCGCATCCTGGCAAAGAAACCCGCTTTATCACAAAATTAAGACTCAACGCCGGTGTTTTTTATAAATTTTTCCATAAAAAAACCCCACCATCTCCAATAAGATAGTGAGGTCGCAAAAAATCCTGCAAAAAAAAACACCTCCTCTATCGCACGTAGAGTCTGAGTCATTAAAGCAGGCAGGTCTTCTGGCTCAAGCGTCAACATCGCCTCCTGCCTTCCCATTTCTGGTGGCATTCCTGGAGGAACTCTTCTTTTACAGCGGCGGGACCGCGGAGGACTTTCACCCCTCTTCCCTTTTCACCGGCCTGTAATACCCTTGATTACTGCCGGCACCTGTTTTTATTATTCAATATTGTTATATTAACTTTTTTATTAAACGAGGTCAACGATACTAAAAAACAGAAACGATAATCAAATAACTTGATTAGCATCGTTTCTGTTTTTTAGTTTAACACTTAATATCGGATTGTACAATCCTAAATTCGATTAGTGATATTCCGATTTGGCATATATCATCATTCCGTACAATCGAGTTTTTGCTCGATGAAAGAAACAAATAGTCTTCCCCAATTGCTTAATTGTTCCTGTGTTCTTTTGATATAGCCAAACATCACAACTTTTTCCTTATTAAATAAGGGAATTCCATGAATCCCCCGTTCATCGACATCATTCGTCACATAACCACTGCTGATATTAGCCAGATCGGTCGTCTGCAGTAATTCCTGCATCACGGTGATATTATTTGTGACGACGACATTTTGCTGATTTCGGTGATCTCTATTTTTAACTTTTAATCCTCTGCCATAATGGTTAAGATCAAATTGATCTTCATAAGCCTGAACCAGCTTAATGCGTCCGAGTTCCTCTTCACTGATTTCCGCTGCTCCAAAAAGTGGATGTTTTTTACCCAGATAAAGCATCACCTGGGTTTTTGTGAGTTCCACAAATTCCAGATGATTTCGTGACAAAATATACTGAAACGCCGTATTCTGATTTTCCATAACATAGACAAAACCTAATTCATCCTGATAGGCCGCCACCCGTTTAATCATCTCTTCGACCGAAGCGACATGAAATTGAAAATGCAGATGAGAAACATGGTAATGACTGTAGAAGCCGGCAAAAACCCGGGCCATCCAGGCGCTGGAATTGCTGGAAATCTGCAATTGTTCAATCTGATCCGTCTGCGAAATCGATGCGAACATTTCGATATCCTCAAGCGCTTTACAGGCATACTCATAAACATGCTTTCCCCGTGTCGACAATAAAATCCCGCGGCTTTTGCGGTGAAACAGAGCAAACCCCAGATTATCTTCCAAGGCTTTGATGGCTTTGCTAACATTGGGCTGGGTGGTATATAAAATCTCGGCGGCCTTGCTGAAAGAACCGACATCGGCACACACCACAAAATATTTTAGTTGCTTTAATTCAATCAGATCACATACCTTTTTAAACCCATGTTCTTTCATTTTAAGACAGTTCCTTCCCTTTGATACTCATTCCTAATATTAATTATTTTTCCATACGACCTATAAAACACGAATGAAGCTTGCCATAATAATCTTTGATGACTCGCCACGCCTGGCCCTCTTTAAAAGCACCACCGTTTTTTTGCATGGTCATACCTCCTGACGCCATAAAAAATGAGACAGTTTTTTGTTGTAGTAAAACTGTCCCATCCAGTATATCATTTTTTTATTTTTCAGCAAAGATCATAAACATCGGCGTCGAAGCATAATTGACCTGTTCCTCTTTATCCCATACCAACTCGCCTATGCCCTGTTCAACCATCACCTTATTAAAACCGGTATTGATTAAGACCGCTGCATCCCATTGGGGTCGCATGGTCCGGCTCAAGGGCAGGTTTTTGGCAATTTCCTCCATGGCTGTCGTATCAGTCTTGACATAATGATCGTTGACCCCTTCTTTTTCGGAATTGACCCGGTCGTTAAAATATTCCTGGCGCTTTTCTTCATCAAAAAGATGGAGATACCAGTTGGCATCAAAGTTCAGCATCCGTCCGCCCGGTGCCAGGACCCGGTGCCATTCCCGATAAGCGTCGTCTGGTCTTTCCAGATTCCAGGTCAGATTGCGGGTAATAATCAGGTCAAAGTAATTATCTTCAAAGCTAAGTTGATGGGCATCCATCTGCATAAACTTAATCTGGTTTCGGTAATTTCCGGCATTTCGTTTCGCCTTATGGAGCATCGCATCGGTATAATCCACCGCCGTCACATCATAGCCACAGGATGCCATGGTAATGGCAAAAAAGCCTGGTCCAGTACCAATATCCAAAACTTTCAACTTACGGCCAATCACCGCCGGTTTATGACGATTGATTAGCTCTTTCCAGACTTCCATTTTATAACTATTCAGCTCTGCCACATTCACTTCCGAATAACCTTCTGAACGTTTATCCCAATAATTTTCTACCTTTTCAAGAATATTTTCCATTATTTTTCCCCTTTTTATCTGTAATAACTAAAAAAAGCCACAAAGAAATAAGCTGATCTTCTGATCAAATTAAGTCTTCATGACTTTCTTGTATATACGTGTATTTACTTTGACATATTTTCTCATAATCTTCAGCTGCTGTCAAGTGCTAAATTATGATTTCTATTGGCTCCAAACGCTTTCTAACCGTCGACTTCGACAGCCTTCATCCGCTTGAAAGCTCCCATCCAGTCGCCTTTTATATAATAAATGGCCATCCCCAAGGCTGTTGATGCCCAGGTGATCGGATAGGTCATGGCAATCCCCGTAATACTCTGATTGGATGCCATAATCATAAACAAGAGAACCGTCCGTAAGACACAAATATTGGTTAAAATGATCACCATCGGTGGCACCGCTTTACCCGCTCCGCGAATGGTGCCGCCCAGTACTTCCAGAATCAGGTAGATAAAATAAAAGGGGACGGTCACCGAAATAATCTGAACACCTAAATCCAGCATCCCCGGGTCACTGTTGATGACGCTAAAGGCCTGGTGGCCAAAGGCCAGTACCAATGTACTCATAACCACAGTAATCCCAATTCCCATCGCCAGACAAACCCGGGTGCCTTTTTTAACCCGCTCATATTGATTGGCCCCCAGATTTTGACTGGTAAAGGTTGAAATCGCCTGACCAAAGGCCAGAATCGGCAGATAAATTAACAACTCGACCTTAAAGTAGGCCGTAAAGGCGGCAATCGCATCAACCCCCAGACTGTTGACATGAAATTGTACAAAAACATTTGATATCGTAATAACCAACGCTTGCAGACCACTGGGAACACCAACTTTTAGAATATTTTTAAGATATCTCCCTTCAATGCGGATCTTCTTTAACTCCAGTCGGGATTCCGGTTCCAGGCGCATCAGATATATAAGCGCCAAACCAGCCGCCACCGACTGAGAAAACAGGGTTGCCAAGGCCACCCCGATGACGCCATTTTTAAATATAAAAATAAAAACACCATCCATCACCACATTGACCAGCCCGCCAATTAACTGAATATACATGGTTGTCTTGGAATCCCCCAAGGCCCGGATAATCCCCGAGGCCATATTATAGGTGACCACTGCGATAATGCTGATAAAATAAACCCGGACATAGGACAGCGCCAGACCCATAATCTCATCCGGTGTATTAATCAGTTCAAGAAAATAGGGGGCTCCAACCAGGCCCATGACCATCATAATCAAACCGCAGATAAAGGCCAATCCTACGGTGGTATGAATCACCTTTTTTAATTCACCTTTATTGCCACTGCCAAAAACATAGGCGGTTACCACACTGGAACCGACTGACATGCCTGAAAAAAATCCGACCAGGCAAGTTACAAAAAGAGTTGAGGCGCCAACTGCCGCGGCGGCTTCTTTGCCTAAAAAATTTCCGACATAGATCAGATCGACGGTATTATAAAGCTGCTGAATAAAGCTGCTACCTAAAAGCGGCAACGCAAAAAGCAGTAACTTTTTCCAAATGACTCCTTCGGTCAAACTATTATTTTTCATCAAGGCTCCTTGTATATCAATATTTTGTCACTTAAGCAACCGTCATTACCGAGGCAATCAAGCGTTTAGTATAATCTGCCTGGGGGTTGTCAATAACCTCCCGGGTCTTGCCAATTTCAACCAATTCACCCTGATAAAGCACCGCTGTGCGATCGCAGACACTGCTGACCAGGGCCAGATCATGGGAAATTAACAGAATGGCCATCTCCATTTTTTCCTTTAAGCACAGCAGCAGTTCGACAATCTGTGCCTGGGCTGAGACATCCAGAGCACTGGTCGCTTCATCGCAAATCAAGAGTTTCGGCGAAACAACCACCGCCCGGGCAATTGCGGCCCGCTGACACTCACCACCACTGAGCTCATGGGGAAAACGATCGGCATATTCATCTTTTAAATCAACCGATTTGAGTACCGCCCTGATATCAAGTGGGTGCTGACTGCAACAGAGATTGCTAAAACTTTCTTTAATCGACTGACCAATCCGCATCCGCCCATTAAAGGAAGCCTTGGGATCCTGAAAGACCATTTGAACATCCTGATAGACGCTCAACAGCTCCCTGCCCTTTAAGGCCGTGATCGTCTTGCCATCAACAAGAATGTCACCGCGATCAGAATTTTCCAGACGGGTAATCATTTTTGCGACGGTACTTTTACCACTACCGCTTTCCCCGACCAGACCGAAAACCTCGCCCGGCTGAATGGCAAAATTGACCGCTTTCAGAGCGGCCACTGTGAATTTTCCCTTTTTATAGGTTTTAGTCAAATCTTTAACTTCGAGAATTGGTTTTTGCTCCATCTCCTATACTCCCAGCACATGATTACAACAAGACCAGTGGTTTTCGGCCACCGGGATCAGCTGCTGTTCTCTGGTTTTGCATTGTTCACAACCATGAATGCAACGACTGGCAAAACCACAGCCGCATTTAACCTCATGAAAGGTTGGTGGTCGTCCCGGTAAACCAACCGGTCGTTTGCCATCAAGCCTGGGAATCGCCTCCAGAAGCGCCCG
>Ga0265295_1006352_pt1 | contig 14385 bp, 8 predicted proteins | sample Munlansysbiofilm_FD_192503 | JGI IMG/M metagenome (GOLD analysis project Ga0265295, IMG submission 192503) | Leachate microbial communities from a municipal landfill in Southern Ontario, Canada - Methane capture system biofilm | ecosystem: Engineered > Solid waste > Landfill > Unclassified ... | reverse complement strand
CGAGTGAAAAGTTTTCTGACGGCGCTTTTCCGCTACGCTCCAAAGCACCGTCAGAGAACTTTAAAGGTTGAAAATAGTGGTGCAGTTTAAACTTCCAAAAGTGGTGCACTTTAAAATTCCATTGACATCATCAAAGAAACTGGTATCCAACACGAGTTTACTATTGGCTTTGAGGAAGTTTAAGGTGAGGGGCAAACTATAGGCGGGTGTCACAGCATCGCTTTCTATCTCATCTATGGTAAAGAGTTTTACCCATTCATCATGTTGAGCCTGGCTTGTGATTATTTCTGGATAAAGCTCTTCTGGAATCCGATCCAGGGTGATGCAATAGTTGGTCTCCACCACGAATTTCTTTTTTAGCCAGAGCTTTTTCTGGAAGTCCTCCAATTGTGCCATAAACTCGATCAGTTTACCACCAATCTTGCGCATCACCTTGATCTTGGCAAGATAGTCTTCTACCTTGGGAGCTTCGGCATTCTCGATATCGTCCAAGTGCATTACTTCGTTTTTGATGTAGAAATCCAGTTCCCGTTTCAGGAAGGCACCGAGGTTTTTGTGGATAAAATAGTCCATGGTGTTACGGGCTGTGTATTGATTTATGTACTTAGTCAGCAGGATGCGATCTTTCTCTTTCTCGGTAGGGATCACGGTAGAGAGTGCAGCCAAGTAATTATTAACTACTGAAAGCACGGAATCCCACGGAAGGGGGCTATTAACCACGAAAGGGACGAAATCACACGAAAGTGGTTCCTGTAAGTCTGATTTCGTGTCATTTCGTGTATTTCGTGGTTGGAAATCTTTTAGAGTCTTGATGATAAGTTCCAGAGCGTCTTTGTTGTGGGAATCTTGTTTCTTGGTTTCTGTGGTGGGTCTGTATTCAAAGTTTATCACCAGTTCATTCTGCTCGTTCAGTTCCATTGGGCTTTGCTGGTGGATAATGAAAAAGCGTTTAGTGGCATCACTGGCTTTAACGTTGGCATGATCTCCTTCGGTGGCGTCAATGATACGGAATTGCAGTCTCAAGCCCTCAGGAACGATGTTATCATCGAGGTCTATCTCTTCTACAGAGGCTTTCTTTTTGTCTTTCAGGGTTTTGAGGGCTTCTGTAAGGTTCACGCTAAAATTGCTAAAGTACTCTGTAGTCTTGATATAATACTGGTCGGCATTTGCCCAATGCAGCTTTACTTCTTCACCGTTGTAGGGGATGGAGAAAGGTGCTGCCTTGCCGGGTGTTTCTCTGGTGTAGTAACGTCTGGAGATAAAGTCGCCATCATCCCAGTAGCGTTCAAAGAAGCGATAGAGGTGGTCATATACTTCAGCTTCGGAAGATACGGTTTCTTTGAGGGAATATATCCTGCTCATTTCTGCCAGATACTCATTGCAGGCAGGAGTATCAATGTATAGCTTGTTAGGAGAACCCGCTTCATCAAGAGCAGCTTCTCCAAGAGCAGAAATTATTTTTTCCCGAGCTTTGGTTTTCAATTGGGTTATATCTTGGTCTTTTTGAGCACCAAAGGCTTTTTGGATTACCTGCAACAGGTCGCTCTCAATAAAAGTGGTCACCTGATCCGCTTTGGCATGCATAATCCTGTAGAAGCCAAAATCCAGATCGGGCTGATTGAGCTGAAACAGCTCTTTTAGTTTATTTAACAGCTTGGTGCGTAATTGTTCAGTTGATGGCATTCCTTTCTCCTCAGACTACTTTCCAGTGTATTGTGAATAATGTATTTACCTTGGTTTTTTGTTTAAGACGTTGTGACAGAGCGTCTATCAGTTTATCACGTTTCTCTGCGATCTGGTCTTCGGTATTGAAGAGTTTTTCCCGCATTTTGCGTTTCTTCTTTTCCAGTTTGGCTATCTCTTCCTGCAAGTCTTTTTGTTCTTGCATTGTCGTGCTTTGCCTGCATAAACGTTGCTTCTCTTGAATCTGCTTTTTGATGTTATCAAGCTCTTGTTCGACGGACTTGACCATATCCTCAGCCCATTTTTCCAATTGGTCTCGGGCTTCGGCAAAGTGCTTATTATTCTCTTCCAGGTTCCTGGTGAGGGTGGCATTTACGAATCTATCCGCATCTGCCTGCAAACGAGTTTCTATGGTGCTGCTATCCACAGCCTTGCCAGAGATCGCACCTTGGCACCACATGAGTTTCTCGCAGGTTTCCTGATCAAGGTTATTGCCCTTGTCATCGATGGCTGTAAAGAGCAGGTATTCTTCCGTATCAAGGGAATTGACGGAGAGTAAATCGAGCTTTAACCATCCCTCTTTATCCTTGAGTTGTTCGATCAGGCTGATTCTGGTGAGATGATTGGTGATGTCAAATACGACTTCTGATGTGGGGCACTGCTTCTTTCTGCCTTGCTCCAGCACATACTCACCAAGAGGATGGCTCATCCGGTAGAGGAAGTCATTGCCAAAATTATCGCCATCTTTGGTGATTAGTTTATAGATGCCTATCTTGCTGTCTTTACAGGGTGACTTCGTTAGTTTGAAGGTATGATTCTGCTCATTAAAGGATGCATTGGCGCTTAGGATGTGAGTGCTTAGATTCCAGAATAGCTTGCCAATCCGGTCTAAGGTTTCCACGGCATCTGTATGGTTGGTTTTGAGCCGTTCGTGCACATCCTCATCATAATGCTCCAGCAACTTCTGACGAGTCTCTTTCAGCCTGGTTTGGATCGCAGAATCCAGCTCTTTTTGCAGTTTCTTGAAAGCCAGGGCAATCTCTTCGTGAGTACGGCATTGTTGGTAGATTTCTAGCACCTTACGTTCAAAATCGACCCCTGATTCCAGAGAACCAAGCACATCATCAGAGGCACCAAAGACACCTGTAAATAAGTGAAATTTCTCCGTCAAAATCTCATAAACACGGCGGTCGGCTTCGTTGCGTTCGTTGAGGAAATTGATCACCACCACATCGTGTTTCTGCCCATAACGATGGCAGCGTCCTATCCTCTGCTCAATGCGCTGCGGGTTCCAAGGCAGGTCATAATTGATCACCAGAGAGGCAAATTGCAGGTTCAAGCCCTCTGCTCCGGCTTCGGTGGCTATGAGGATGCTGGAAAAGTCTCTAAAATGGTCAATAATTGCCGTACGCAAATCTACCTGCCGAGACCCGGATGATCTGCCTGTGTCTTTGTTCTTTGCTAACCAGTCTGTATAAATATTTCCGGTGGCATCGTCTTTATTGGAACCATTGAAGGTGAGCACTTCACCCGCATAACCATTGGCTTCCAAATAGTCCTTTAGCCATGCTTGGGTTCTACGTGATTCTGTAAAGATAACTGCTTTTTGCGCAGCTCCCATTTTGTGCATTTGAGAGAAACCAACGTCCAAAGCCGTTAGAAGGGCAACAGACTTGGAATCAATCCCGAAATTACGGGCAGTATCGATAAATCCGTTTAGGGTCTTAATCTCTATTTCCAGCTTTTCTATATCTATCTGAATGGCCTTGCTATCAGGGTCTTCAGTCGCCTCAGTAGTTTCAGTTTCCAAATCTTCCTGGTCTTCCAGCAGTTCATCCAGTAGGTCGTCATCGATATAGTCATCTATAATCAGTTGCTCCAGGGCGGATTTCTTCTTTTGAAACTCGTTTTTTAACCTGATCAGACGATCTCTGATAATCTCCAGCGTACCTGCTACGGCATGAGGAGATGATGCCAGTACTTTGCGTACCAGTAAAATCAGCAGGTGTTTTTGCCCCTGGGGTAAAGCGTAATTGCCCTCTGTCTTGAGGAATTCAGAGACACCCATATATAGCTCATGTTCCTTTTCAGTAGGAGTAAAGGGACGAGTTATCAACCTGCGTTCAGTAAATTTGACATACTCCAGGACTTGGCTTCGCAGAGTTCGCCAGCAGAAAGTCTGTAGTCGGGAGCGTAAATCGACTAAATCTCCACCCGTATTCATATACTGAGTTCGGAAGGAAGGTAAATCACCAAAGATGTTTTCATCTATCAAAGTGGATATACCATACAGCTCTGTGAGCGAATTCTGTAATGGCGTGGCAGTCATGAGAATCTTTTTCACGCCATCGGTAGCCCAGCGGATTCTCTGCCCGATTTTATTGCTCTGTCTATAGGCATTGCGCAGTTTGTGCGCTTCATCGATTACCACTAAATCCCAGGGGAGCAGTTTGATATTTTCTGCCATACGCCCAGCGTAGTGCATGGAGATTATGCATACTTGTTTGGCATCAAAGGGATTTTCATGCCCTAGCTTATTCAAGTCTTTGGAGGTCTTGGCATCAAGCACGATAACAGGCAAATTGAACTTTTCTTGCAGTTCCAAAGCCCATTGCTTACGGAGTGATGCAGGGCAGATAATGAGGACTTTGCGCTTTTTCTCTGCCCAGTATTGGCAAATGCTAAGCCCGGCTTCGATCGTTTTCCCAAGACCCACTTCATCGGCGAGTAATACGCCTTTGGAGATGGGCGAGCGAAGGCTGAAGAGTGAAGCTTCTATCTGGTGGGGGTTTAAATCCACACAAGCATCAAACAGCGCTCTACCTACTCTTTCCACACCGGCACCGCCTTTGCGGCTGAGTTCGTAAGCATAGTACTTCGCCTGATAATCTGTAATCATCTACCTACCACATTTTGCTAATTTATCTAATCTATTTTATTGGAATTATACCTGATTTCATTGAAATCACTCTTTGTGAGAATGACTTAGATTGTCAATGGCAAAAGCGGACTTTAGCTTAGCTATTAAAATAAACCTTTTATAATGCGCTCAATCCATAGTCTCTTAATACCGCCAATAGTGGAGAATTTTCTATATTTTCTATATGGCTCTGGGGGTAACCGTAATTCTTGCTTTCCCTTCCTGCAAGCTCTGGTGCTGCCGAGGAGTTTCCCTCGTGATTCCCTCGTGGCGACGAGGGGGTCACCCGGGAATCACGAGGTGTTGAGGTGTGAGTGTAGTAAGTAAACGATGCTCATGGTTTTATGTCGTTGAGAATGCCAAGTTGTGATAGTTCCAATCCTGAAAAACGTATCTATATACATGAGGTTTTTCTTGTAGCCTAAGAAAATACTTCTTGACCGCTTGGCATACTGCCCTAATTTGGCACGTATATCTAACAAATTTAATATAAAGGAGGCTAAGACAATGAAACTGGATGCGCTTAGCATAATCTATCGAGCCACCAAGTTGTTTGCAGACTGTAACGGTGAACAGAAATCAGGAGAGTTGGATCTGCTGGTTGACCTATGTTTTAGGCTGTACGGTAAGGCTAGAGTACCTTTCGTGTTTGACGATCAGCATCAAATATCCTTACATTTGCTGAGCCCCAGGCTGCGGAATTTGCTGGAAAGCGATGCCTTTGATGCGAATAGATTGTGGGCTTTCCTTTGTTCCCGAGAAAACATCATCCGCATGATAACTGCCACAGAGATGGAAAAACCGGCAGCGGAAGCGATGTCTTATAGGTTGGAAGCGTTTTATCCTGATAAACCAGAAGATGGAGACGGCTTTATCCAGTTCAAACAAGTTATCGGTTACATGATAAAAATCATCATGGAGTTGCATGGCTATATCGTTGAGCAAAAGAGAGTAAAGATAAGCAGCCATCCCAATCCTGACACACAAGAGGTTTTGAAGTATTTTACTACAGCCTCCAGATACCGCAAGCTTACGGATAGTGACATGACAGATTTCCTTGGCGAGATCGTTGAGCCTAACGAAAAAGAATTGTTCAATCATATCATGACGATGATCAGAGCAGGACAAACTCAGTATCAGAGGCAATATGCTTTGAACAGATTAACAGCAGTGGAAGAACTCTAATTAATTGCTCTTATAGGGGATAAGATGATGAAAAATGAATTGATCTGCCCGGTCAACATTCTGCATCAAGTGATGATGATGAATGATCCAGAGTCATTTCTGGATTTTAGCCAAGAGATAGGCAAGCAGGGAAGAAAAACCACTTTACCAAGCCCGATAACTCCCACCCTGGGAGCCCAGCGAAAATTGAGCAAAGAGATTTCCCCTTTGATTTTGCATCCGGAATTTATTGAATATCAGCTTAGCAAGTTGGATGTACTATGCATCGCCATACTATGGAAAAAGCACATAGAGCGAATGGGTACAAGTATGCCCTGGAATGCTTTATGTAGTGAGCTAAAGATGAATGTCTATGATACCAATACCTGCCTGGCATACATCGAAAGCCTTCTCGACCGCCAGATCATATCCTTCGATGAAACCATCAGGAGCGACTATCATATCAATCCGATAATACTGCTGGCGGGCGAATATGTATTGAGCAACGTATTGATAATGAAGATACTTGGCAGGAGTATTCCCGATGAGATTGGCAGACTTATTGCAGATGACTGGCAGTCCGATGCGGATTTCATCAGTGATTTGAAACAATGCATGAACACTATCTTCAGTTGCTTTGGTGAAATTGAAGGAAGCCATCGGAGAAGATCAAGAACTATCCAGCCGAATACTTTCTTCTTATGCCTTGAGCCCTTGTTGGAAAAGCTTGGTACAGCTCGAACTGAACTGGTTATTGCCGATCTTATTCGTGAACATCAGCTTGATAAGATAGAACTATCCATCATGCTACTGGTTCTTTACACTCAGGCAACCCAGGACAATGGCATGACAGAAAATGAATTGCTGGAGATCATCTGCAATAATAACTCTGAGCTAAAGAACATTTCCAGATATTTACTGCCAGATTCCAAACTTATCGGGCAAAACCTATTGCAAGTGCAAGATACAAAGTCCTACATGAATCGCAGTGAGTTAATGATTCCGGAAGAACTGATGCTACAGCTGTGTGGGGAAATAAAGGCGGTGAAAAGCCCTCTGCTGAGTTCCTTCCTTTCTCAGAATAACGCCCTGCAATTTGTTAAGGTGGAGCAATCAATAGACGATCTGATTCTCCCCAAGCAGGATAAGGCGCTGCTGATATCTTTGACTCTACGCTACAAACAAGCGGATTGCCAGGACCTTGCCAGTTGGGGAATGGGAATACACACAAACAACCACAAGGGATTGATTGCATTATTCTATGGAGAACCGGGTACAGGCAAGACTTATGCCGCAGGAGCTCTCGCCAATGCTCTGGATAAGCCATTAGTCGCAATAGACTGTGCAAAGTTACGTAATAGTTACTATAGCGAATCTGAAAAGCTGGTGAAGAATGCCTTTGCTTTGATGCATAAGATGTCTGTCGAATTGGATAATCCACCAGTGTTTCTCATCAATGAAGCCGATCAGCTTATTCACAACAGAAGCGAAAGAAACAGCCACGCCTCCAGAACAGACAATTCAATCCAGAATATCATCCTGGAAGCGATGGAGAGCTTTCCAGGAATAATGATACTAACGACAAATCTGGACGGAAATATGGATGAAGCTTACTTCCGCAGGTTCCATCTGAAGCTAAAGTTCAGCGCTCCGGATTACGAAGGGAGACACAAACTCTGGATGCTGCATCTTCATAAAGACATCCCTGGTGCAGCGGAGCTTGACACAAACTATCTGGCGCAGACCTACTGCTTCACGGGGGGACAGATAGCTCTTGTTGTGAATAATGCTTGTAGCGAGGCCATTACTCGCTCTGGTGAGCATAAACGTCTTGCGATGGCTGACATCATTAAGTATGCCAATCTCGAGCAGCCTTGGGCAGGAAATAGCCATAGAAAGAGTATAGGGTTTTAGGAGGATAAAATGTCATTTGTTCATTTACATGTTCATTCAGAATATAGTTGGCTCGATGGAGCCTGTCAGATCGAGAGTCTGGTCAAAAAAGCCAAGGGACTGAAGATGCCTGCCGTCGCAATCACAGACAGAAATTCAATTGGTGGAGCAGAACGATTTAGCCAGACTTGCAGGGATTTTGGGATTAAACCCATCATCGGGCTGGAGATTAGTGTTTTGAATGATCTCAGCGATGGTAGAGCATTTTCGTTGATTCTCATAGCCCAAAATCTGGACGGGTTCCACAATCTCTCCAGATTGATCAGTCTTGCCTATGAGCATGACAGCGCAGATCCAAAGATCTGTAAAAGTCAGTTGGCGGCTCAGTCTAAGGGCTTGATTTGTCTCTCATTCAGCGTGGTGGGGGAATTGGGGACACTTCTGCTTGAGGACAAGCAGGATGATGCCCTAAAGGTGATCGACTGGTATAAATCCGTCTTTGGTGACAGATACTATCTGGAATTTCAGAACCATGGATTGCCCCAGGAAACTGTTGCCATGAAACTGCTGCTGAATCTGGCGTATCAAACGAAGACTCCGGTGGTGCTGACCAACGACTGCCATTATCTGGATAAACGTCAATCAGAAGCAATCGATGCACTGAACTGCATACGCAGAGGAATTGACTTCAAATCTGCAGAGAGTAAGAGATTTGCCTGTAATGAATACTATTTCAAATCTTCCCACGAGATGAAAAAACTCATCTGCCATCCAGCCGAGGCTATCTCAAATACGCTCGCAATTGCTGAGCGTATTGAGCTTGATCTCCTGTCTGAGCTACCTTTGCAGATGAATAAGGGTGTCTCGGATATGATCAACAAAGAGCAGCTCAACGGGGTCTGTGGATGCTCTTACATATCTTATAAAGCTAAGAATCAAATCAATATACACATTCCCATAGGTTCACTGGCAGAGCTTGTCGAAACAGTTCAAAACAGCTTGAGTGATCATCAGATTGTAGCTGTCGGCACCTATAGTCGCTACTCTACAAAAGGTCTGTTTAGTGCGGTGGCTGAGGTCTTGGGGGTATCTGGCGATAAAATCGAATGGTTAACTGAGATAATGCCCCGGCATTCAAAGTCAGTTTTTACTGCGATAATGCAATCCATAGATTTCTCTTGTTTTGCTTTGGAAGACTATCTGTACTCCGCAGCAGTAAGCATTACAGCGGACTTAGAGGGAATATTTGAGCATCTTGGGTATATGCCAGCCGTCTTCGCAATTATACCGAAAAGTGCCCCCTTGCCGATTGTACTCCGCAATCAGGCAATGCCAAACTGCCAATTTGATTTGCAGGCTTTGGAGGAGCTTGGTTATCCAATCTTAAACATATTTGAGCAGAATGCTCTTCTGGATATGCAGAACTGTTTAGCTCAGATCAAAGAGAACCAGGGACTGTCTATAGACCCCGCCAAAATTCCACTCAATGATGCCATCACCTACGCTATGATAACAAAAGGTGACACAGAGGGCGTTTTCCATCTCGATGTCAGTGGCACCAGGCAAGCATTGCAGAAGTTTATGCCCTGCTGTTTCAATGAATTGATGGCGTTTATTGTGTTTAACGCCCCCAAACCGGATAAACGCATCAATGACTACTTAAATCGGCGTAGGGATAAGCAAGCATATCCACATCCCATTCTAAAAGACATTTTAGCAGAGACCTATGGAATGCTGATCTATCATGAACAGACAATAGCCCTGCTGCAGCAGATAGCAGGATACAACGATGAGGAAGCCAAACACTTTAAGAGAGTGCTGATACACGGAAAGCCCAAGGATTTAAAACTCATCTTCGAGACCTTTGCTGCGAAGGCACTGGAAAATGGTATCATCGAACCTACAATAAACCATGTTGTAAGCTTGCTAAAGAACTATGGTAGAATTGCATTTCCGAAGTATCACGCAATGACCTTGACTGAAATGGCTTATAATTGTGCATGGTTAAAAGCGAATTTCAGTGCTGAATTTAATGAAATATTCAAAGATACTAAGACTGGTTCGAAGGAGGAATCATGAATCAAACAATGAAAGGTCTTTACAATAGCTCAATTACCAGAGTCAGGCCATTTTTTAGGCAACTCTACTCTGAGGACAGAACAGGCGATACATGGCTACCCAAACTACTGCTCGCAATGCCCAAAAACAAGAAATACTCTACATCTTTAGCACAAAAAGTCTGTAAGATAACACCTTATTACCTTGAAGTAAGGAATTTCAGGGATAAGATACTTGGAGAAATTCCGCTAGAGAGATGTTTCGAATACTCAATACCACCCTCGAAATCATTTGTTAAGTGGTTGATCGAAAACCCCCATGAGCTTAGTTGGCCGAATAAAGGAAAAAAGACTTACCGTGAAGAAACTCAGATAAGCCGAGAACAGTTGTTGGGTATGCATGGAAGGGAACTTCAGGATTACTCAACCCAAGATGCATTAAAGGAATTGGAACGATTTGGAGTTGAAGATTCAAAAAAGAAATGGTGGGCATTCGAAGGCTTTACAGAGATGGATTGCTTGCTCGAAACCGATGACTTTCTACTCGGCATCGAAGGCAAGAGAACAGAGCCTATTTCTCCCGCCACCAGTTGGTTCCCTCAACGAAACCAGATTATTCGCAATCTTGAAGTGCTGAAGGAGAAAGCAGGGAATAAAGAATATGCGCTTATTCTATTGACAGAGGATGGAATGGACCCTATCACTGACAAAGTCTTTGAAGATAGCTTGCCACATTGTGAACCAGCATGGATTATTGGATTACAGAACCATTATTTAGGTAGTATATCTTGGTCAGATGCTTGTAAGGCAACTGGGTTCTCCATTGCCCAGCTTCCTAATAGTAGAATAGACACAGTGAGACTTGGTTTTGCATGACAACTGTAATCGCTACTATTCATTTGCTGTTTTCTTTGATTACACAAACGAAAATACCTTTAAATCATCTTCAATAAATACGCCAAAAAGGAGTTAACATGATAACCCGTACGAAACCACTGTACCTATTTAATTACGATCGCTTCAAAGAGCCTGATGTTAGTAGAAAAGAACAACACATGGCATGGGAACTATTCACATCAAAATCAATATTGCGATTGGTTGAACAAAACAAAACAGCGATTATCACTTGTGGATATGAAATCCCCTTAGGGGAAGTCATTATTGAAAAAAAGAGGGTTGACCTTGTTGCTTACGATGACAACAGAAACTTGTATATTATTGAAACCAAGTATACTAATGGAAGCGGACCTGCAAACAGTGCAGCACAACAAGTACGTACTTACGCTGAGGAATTGGTAAAAAATGCAGCAAGAATTAATGGTTTGTTTCAGGAAAGACTTGGCTCTAACTGGAAACTAAACGAACCGTATAGACAGTTAGTTCTTGCCCCAAAAAGTTACTATGATCACAAGCGCAAACCGGATCCTAAAGTCTGCGAGGGTGTGAAGTATCTCACCTTCAAGCATTCAGAAGAGTACAATGGATTGGACTCGGTTATGGGTAATGACGGTTATGTGGAACTGATCGAGTACAAATGGGATAGGTGAAGATAGCGTTAAATTTGTAATATCTGCACTTGTAGAAACTTCTAAGCTTTCATTATTCAAGCTTATTCAACTTTTGGTTGCATGAGTTTGTCAGTGAGTTTTATTTGGATAAATCTCTAAAGTAGGGGCTCAAATTGATGAAAAACTCTTTTAGCTCCTTGCTATTCTCACAGTTCTTGAAGATATGCTCAAGCAACTCTTCCTGCCTTGCATGACCCAAAGTTAATCTGTACAGAGATAGTATCTTGATTAGCCTTTCATAGTTCCCAATATCCTTACTCAGCGGGTAGGAGGGAACTATGCGTTCTATCTTGATACCATTTGTGTCAGGCAAACACCAGAAAGGCACTAATTCGGGATATTCAGGGTTATACTCCAGCTTTGCCCTATCAAACATCTCCGTCCAGATGTCGTTTTCATATGTGGACATAGCGGAATACTTTGCTGCAATACTCTGTCTGATTGCCAGGCACTTGAATCGGTCAATTCGACCTTCTCTTTGTTCGAGATCGACAGGGTTTGAGGGTAGATTCCAGTGCATAATTTTTCGACAGTAATAATGAAAATCAAGTCCCTCTTGTCCAATAGAAGTTGTAGCCAACACAAAAGGCCTGAAGGGGGAGTTGAATGAATTTCGGATGCTATCTTTCCGATTTACTATCTTACTGCTTTCACCTTCACCTTTATAGAATCCCACAGCAAAGTGAGACCGTAGCGATATCCCCTTTTCCTTGCTTTTTAGAATGCTATTCTTAAAAGTGCGATACGTATCTACTGTGTAACTTGCGGAGTGCGACTTCATGGCATTCATCATCAAAGTATGAGTTATTCTGCACCGATTGTCACTATCTATCAAGCCATTAGACTCCGTTAGCATGTGAATGTACTCATCCAGCATCGCCTGGAGATTTCCATCTCTGCAGTATTGCAGAACATTCATCCAATGTACTGCATCACTTGTTTTGACATAGCATAGCTCAATTATTGCAGTCGCTTCAGTCTTGTTAAAGAGATTGATCATAGCCTTGGCAAATTGCGAGGCATACACTGAGTTATGACCGTAGGCACGATAGGCACAGACAGCAGGGGATGCCAGAGCCATTTTGCATAAGACCTGCGACAAGTCTTCCGGAAACTGTCCCAGCCCAGCAGCATCAGGATTCAAGCAGTACTCCTTTAATTTTTCAAGATGTAAATCGAAGCCTTTTTGGCTTTTTTGCTCATCTTCATCTAAACTGGCTGAGATAAGTTCTCTGCCATAAGCAAGCCATCCCTTTGTGTAGTCAGCATCATCTAAGAGCATGGGAGCCAGGTAATACCATCTTTCATCCACTCTATTGGGGTTGGTCTGATAAACAGCCAATCTGCTAAGCTTGTCCTCGATGATATCCTGTAGTTCAGATTCTATCTCATTTAGCTTTTGCCCTTGGTTAATGGTACTGATGGGATTGTAAATATCAGATAATGTTTGAGATGGATAAAGCAGACAGAATAGACTCATCGTTTGCGGTGTGTCATTTTCAATATTAAAGCGTAATCTGGCAACGGGGAAGCGCTTGCTATTAGGAGCAAAATATGTCGTGTTCTTCTTGTCTTTATTCAAGGCAACAAGCCTGCCAACCGATCTTCGTTCTGCCTCATAAGAGACGAGGGATGCAATCATTCGGGGAACCATCTCCCAAGCAGAAAACACCAGTATTTTGGAGAAGTTATGAGCTTCTTTGAAAACACCTTGTGGTTCATAATACGGCTTTGAGGGTGGAATCCATAACAGCAGTTCAGATTTGTTCTCAAAGGCGATTTCTTTGAGCAGTTCAAGCCGGGCATTCGTAGTTACAAGCTCTTTATACTTCTCTATGGCATTTTCCTCTATCCATAGCATCTTCCTTCTGGCTTGTCTTATCTGCTGTTGGTTATGCTGAAAGTGATTATCGATGTGTTTCCTGAACTTGTATTGCTTTGAAAATGATAGAAGGAATGGGCAGGATTTTACGTAATCAACAGGTACAGAGCCGATTCCAGGTATGTCCCTGACTAATTTTTCGGCATCTATAAAAGCCAGGATGTCGTTTTCGCTAATACTGATTGCTTGTTTAGCTTTGGTATCATCAACAAGGGTTATATTTTGAATTGCAGCCATTCTCTCAGTACGACAGACTCCCTCATACATGGCATTTTCAGCAGTTTTGCGGGCTTCAATGATTGTTGTATGGTCATAGTGAATTTCCCTGAGTTTAAGGGAATAGTTGCTCCATATTTCTTTGAATTCCTGGTGCTTCTCGGGCTGGATAAACTTCATGACTTCCAGAAATTCTTTATATGGGTCATCATTACAAGTTTCGTAGATTTCCTCAAGAGTAGAATATAGTTTATAGGGAGTGGCAGAGAGTAACAGCACTTTTACATCATTTCCCATTAAGAATTTGTGAGCCAGAACGCTTGTTTCGTTGGGGTTATCTTCCTGGATCAAAGATCTGAACCTCTGGAATTCATCCATTATTACAAGGTCAGGGTTAAGAAGATTTACGCTGATTTCTGCAAACATCATCCTTAACTTACCAATAACTACCCACTGCCCGCTTTTATCTACGATTAGTGCGGCAATTTCGTCGAGCAGGCCATTGTTTATAATACTCTTTTCTACTAATTTGGTGATTTCTTTTAAATACAAGCCATGAGACTGTAAATCACATCTGACCACTCGTTCTTCATATCTTTTCCTTTCTACCGCCCATCCGGTTGTTGCTGTGCAAGTAAAGATATCATTCAGTTGCTCTTCATCCGCGTCAAACAATTCCTTTAAGATACTTGTTCTCTTTAGGATAGCATAAATCAATGCCCTTTCACTTGCACTACCTCCGCCACTTGTGATGGAAAACGAAGTAGATGGAGTGAGCGGAATCAATTGGATATAATTTGCTTTTATCTTGGGATCAGAGCCTTGTTCATATATCTTTAAATGCTGCATGGACAGTCGAGTGTCTGTCACTCCATCCAGGTAGTGTCTCAAAGGTTGGTGTAAATTGAGGAGTCCAAATTGCTTATTCGAAAGAAAAAGGTTGAGCCCAATCCCACTCATTGTTTTGATGGTTTAAACCAAAAACTATAAGACAAGGAGAAG
>Ga0265295_1006351_pt1 | contig 14386 bp, 9 predicted proteins | sample Munlansysbiofilm_FD_192503 | JGI IMG/M metagenome (GOLD analysis project Ga0265295, IMG submission 192503) | Leachate microbial communities from a municipal landfill in Southern Ontario, Canada - Methane capture system biofilm | ecosystem: Engineered > Solid waste > Landfill > Unclassified ... | reverse complement strand
TACTGCTGCCTCCCGTAGGAGTCTGGGCCGTGTCTCAGTCCCAGTGTGGCCGTTCAACCTCTCAGTCCGGCTACGCATCACTGCCTTGGTAAGCCACTACCTTACCAACTAGCTAATGCGACGCAGGCCCCTCCTTAAGTGATCCAAACGGATCTTTAATAATAGAAAGATGCCTTCCTATTACCTATCGAGTATTAGCAATCGTTTCCAACTGTTATCCTCGTCTTAAGGGCAGGTTACCTACGTGTTACTCACCCGTTCGCCACTAGAGTGCAAGCACTCTCGTTCGACTTGCATGTATTAGGCACGCCGCCAGCGTTCATCCTGAGCCAGGATCAAACTCTCCATTTGTTTATTTTGAATTTGACTTGCTCTTATTTTTTATAATTCTTTACGCTCTCATCATCATTCAGTTTTCAAAGATTTTCTGCATGCCTTTTTTGGCGTGCTTAATCATTCTAACACTTACAATCTTAATTGTCAACAAAAACAACTGACAAAATTTTTATTAGTGTCAAAACTTTTGTTATTTAGTTTCTCTTCACGAGCAACCTTTATTATTCTACCTTATAAGATAGGTATTGTCAACTATTTTTTGCATAAAAAAAGAGAAAATTGCTTTTCTCTCGTTTTTCTATGAAAATAGTCTAAGAATATCATTATAAGATACAAATACTATTAATATTAATAATAATATAAAGGTTATATTTATCACTGTATTTTCTACTTTTTTGTTAACCTTCTTTTTAGTTATGGCTTCATATCCTAAAAATACCAATCTTCCTCCGTCAAGTGCCGGAATTGGGAGTAAGTTTAAGAACCCAATATTAACACTTAGGAATGCAACAAAAATAAAGAAATTTGCTACTCCCGACTTTAATGCCGAACTTACAAGTGAGAAAATTCCGATTGGTCCCGCCAAATCACCAACTCCTACACCTGTCTTTGGTCCAATTAATAATCCAATTGTATTTAACATACTCATGATATCTGATCCCATTTTTTGAAATGGATAATATAAAGGATATAAAATGTTAAAACTACGGCTTTGACTAATACCAGCGCTATATATAATATAATCACTATCTAATTCGATTAACGTTTTTTCAGGAATATTTTCGTATCTACTAATCTTAGTTTCTTCACCATTTCTAATCACATTTAAATAAACGTATTGTTTAGTATTATTATTGGCAGCATATGTCAATAATTCCATCCAAGTCGAAACCGACTCATAATTAACACTTTCCAATTCATCATCACTCATTAAAATTCCAATAATCTTATCATTTTCTTTCAGGTCTTTCGTTCTACCAAATTGTTCACCAACAATTAATTCATGAACTCCTTTTTGATTTCTTATTCCTATTCCTTGAATAATAACTTCTAAATCAATAACTTTATCTTCATTATTAATCGTGAAAATCACTTGATCGTCATGCACTTTATATATTTCTTTTCCTATTGCTTGCCATGAATCAACGGAAACACCATTAACTTTCGAAATTACGTCACCTTTTTTAAGGACATCTTGATATTTTTCACTAACAGCACCAACGACATTTTTATTACTTGGCTTGCCAATAAAAAATGCAACAACAAATAAAATCAAAAACGCAAGAATAAAATTAGTTGCAGGACCTGCAAAAACCACTAAAAATCTTTGCCATATCGTTTTTGATTCATAACTTTTCTCAGCTGGAGTTACCCAAATCTCTTGATTTTTCTTAAATCGATACTTCGCATCTCTTAAAACTTTGTAAATAATTGTTTCGCCTGAATTACCTTCTATACTAATAAATAATTCTTTGAAATTTTCGCCATACAAATCAAAGTCGATTACTTTTCCAATAATATCATATTCCAAACTATCATGTAAGATAATATCAGTGACAGCGTTATGCTCGTTAACTCTTAGTCCAATAGTCTGACCTTTCTTTATCATATCACCCATTTCTTCTCCGGCCATTGATACATAACCACCTAAAGGAATTGCTCGAACTGAATAAACAATTTCACCTTTTCGTTTTTGATAGATTGCTGGTCCCATCCCCATTGAAAACTCATGACATAAAATTCCCGCTTTTCTAGCAAAATAGAAATGTCCAAATTCATGAATAAGAATTATTGCTCCTAAAACAATTAAAAATATTAATATCTCTAAAATTACCATATTATACTCTCCTATATAACCATACCAGCAGATAAAATTATTACCACCGTTACTAAAAACATTGAAGCGAAAAACGAAGAATCAAAACGATCTAAAACTCCACCATGTCCTGGAAAAACATTTCCAAAATCTTTTATTCCATATGTTCGTTTCATCTTAGACGCTACTAAATCACCGATTTGACCAATAACTGATAGTGAAAATGTCAATAAATATATTATTAACCCTTGCCCCAATTGATTTAAGCGTCTCAGAGTGCCAACCCCATCAATCAACGTTTCATATTCACTAGTATTAAAAATTCCGGACGGAAATAACCTTCCATAAAACAATCCAAATGATCCAGCTATTACAGTAGCAATAAGCGTTCCTGCAACTGCACCTTCCCATGATTTTTTTGGGCTAATCTTCGGAGCCATTTTGTGTTTACCAAACTTAACGCCAAAAATATACGCAAAAACATCAGTTAAAACTGTCGTTAATAATAAATAAGTAATGAAACGAACCCCTAATACTCTAAGTATAACTAACGATGAAGCTCCTAATCCCACATAAAAAACAGTTAATAAGACTTTACCAACATCCGATGTTGTAAAAGACTCATCAAATACTGATAAAGCTAAAGTTGCAATAACAATAATAAAAATTGTGTAAATGAACTTATTTCCTATATAATCTAAAATGTGTAAATTTTCTAAGTTAGTTGTAAACCAAGAAATAACTAAGTAAAAACCTAGTGTCATAATAACTATAAATATTTTAGTCTCAATTTTAAATGGTTTTTCCTTCTCAAACATTTTTATCATCTCTAAAGCAGCAACGACGCTTGCAGCTCCCATTAAAATCTGGAAAGGAATAATTAGTTCTTTAATTATCATTAATGGAATAAAAACTATTGCCATGATGATTCCTGTTATTGTTCTAGTTTTCATAAATTCATCCTCATTTCTATTTCTGTAAAGTATTATACCCTTTTTAACATAATTTTAAAAGTTTTTTTGTTATTGCAAGATAATTTCAAAAAATCATATAAATATCGTATAATATAAATATAATAAAGAGAGGAGCATTTTTATGGCAAAGAAAAAAGGCGGCTTTGTTGCTGCAATGGATAATTTACCTTGGATTTTAAAACTAATCTTAGCTTTACCAGGTTTAGATTTCATTTGGGGAATTTATCGTGCTGTTAAAGGTCTTAATAAGAAAAATCTTTTCCTAACGATAATTGGTATTCTTTGGATTTTTGCTGGGATACCTGTATTATGGATAGTTGACTTAATAACTGTCATTATTTACGGAAAACCTACTGTTCTTGTTGACTAATTAGATTTTAAAAACGAAAGAGCCTAAATTTAGGCTCTTTTTTATTGCATTAATAACCTATTAAATTATATAGTATCTTTCTTCAAAATATACAAAATCAACGTTAATTTGAGTTTCATCAAATTTTTCAATTGCTTTTAACAAGTTTTCTACTTGCATTGTTTGCGCACTTTTTGCTTCCCCAAACAAGGTAGTAATATAATCAGGAAAATCAATAAACGGATTACGATTATTTTGTTTTGCATAGATGTTATTATTTCTACTAACTTCAAAATCGTTTACAGGATCTGCCTTATGCCACTTTAAGAACATATTTAAACTTCCCACATCATTGATATTCAAATCGTTTCTAATCATCATATATAAGACAATTCTCGCAACATCGCCAAGGTGTTCTTCACCTGGATAGAATTTCGAATTCTTTAAAACCCATTGTTTGCCCGTTCCTTCTCCAAAAGGAAAACTTGAACGATCGCTATTTGTCTTGATAACCGCTGCGCGTAGGTTATGTAAGTCATCTTCTGGTCTATCAGCCTTACGAAGGAACGTGGCTGGGAATACGTGCTCTCTATTTCCATATGATCCATATCCATCATAAATTAAGTAATACTTCCCGTTGTAAGTGTCAATTTGTTTAACTGCAGCAGTTGATCCTTGCTGAGAACCAGTACTCTTAATCATCGATCTTAGTGCATTTTCAAATGCTTCTCCAGTTAATCCATTAAGCTTACTATAATACTTATCAATATCGGGATTATCCGGATCAGTTGACGACCCCTTATCAAGAACATTTAGATAAACAACAAATGTTCCTACAAGAGTACCTTGATTCTTAATCGTTGCCGTCAATGTTACTTGTGTTGGTTCTTCTGGAGCATTATAAACACCATCGTTACTTATAATACTTGAATCACTACTCTCCCAAGTAATCGTTGAACTAAATATCTCGTCAGTTTTATCTAAGTCCATATTAGCACTAACGGCTATTGTGTTATCATCATATCCTAGTATTTTTTGAATGACTTTAGTTAATTGGGTATTATTTGTGCTTTTCACAAGATCATTTTCCTCTAAAACTAATAATCGGTATTCATAATTGCTTATTTTAATAATAAACCCAGAAACTTCAATATAATCCATGTTATTTAAGTTAGCATCAAAGATCGTTTCAATTACTAAAACATCGTCTAAGAATAGTTCGCCTCGTTTTGATGAAAATGAACTAATGAACCCTTTGACTGTAACACTTTGATTTATGTAATCAGACACGTCATCAACATATAATAATTCTTCCTTTGCGACCGTGTCTTCGCCAATCTTTTCAACTGTAGCTTCAGTAATTGATCCACCAGCAATTTTACCTTTAATAATAACTAAATCATCTACTGCTAAATCATGATTTCCTATTAAAAGGATTCCCCCGGTTTCATCTTCAATAAATGTATATTTAACATCATTCTTAATATAAAAACCTGTAACAGTCCCTTTGGTTTTAACAAATGATCCTTCAGTTAATTTTAATACTTCACCGATACTAATTGGTTCACCTTCTCCTAAAGCAATGATAAAACTCTTTGTTGTTTCAAAATCACCAAATGATAAGGTTGCTGTTACTGTAACTTTAACTTGCTGACTATTTGCAGCTGGAACTGTGACTTTATCATTTTCAAAATCAATATAAGCTTTTGCTTGTGCATCTCCATCCCAAGTAATATTACTTCCGTTTAAACCCTTCTTAGGTAACGATATATCGCCATTACTAATATACATCGTTGGGATTGATAACTTAAACTTATCTTCTTCAAGCTTTATTTGCTCAGGTGATAACGAATTCCCCGTTATACTTATATCATCAATTGTAATTCTTTGTTTATTAGGTGAGCTAATCTCTAGTGTGTATGACCCTTTAATGCTTAATTCTTGGCTAAATGATTGATAAGGACCACTTTTAACTTGGAATGTTGCAACCACATTGCCATTAATTTTGATTTCAATTGGTCGTGATTCATCACCACTAAATGCATGTGCCGCTTTCAACGAAATCTTTGATATACCACCTTCTAAACTCGCCGATAACGATGAAATTTCACTTCTATTACCAAATGTTAACGCATTCCCGTTTAATTTTTCATCAGTTCTTGAAGATACATAACTCCAAGTTATTCCATCAACTCCTTGGAAAGATGAACTTGAATAACTACTACTTCCAGTAGCTAAGTTATCAAATGTTTCGATAATTGTTTCACCACTAATCAATCCATATTCAAACTTAGCAACTAATTCTAAATTCTTTGTAACTTTATATGGCAGAGTAATTTTTTCAGTTCCCAAATACCATCCAGTAAAAGTATATCCTTCTTGTTCAGGTTCATTTGGAAACACTAAATTACTATCTTCAACAAATATTCTCTTATCGTATTCGGCTCCATCAACTATGAATATAACATCAAATGTTAGTCCGGTCGGATTTTTTTGGAACTTAGCACTTATCTCTAATTCTTCGTTAACTTTATAAGGAGATTCGATTTTTTCAGTCCCTATGTACCATCCGATAAACTTGTGTCCACTTAACTCCGGATCAGTCGGGAAAACTAAATTACTACCTTTTTCATATGATTTCTTATCATACTCTTTTCCTTCAACTAAAAACACGACCGCAAGTTTATCAGCTTCATCAACTTCTTTAATGACTTTAACTTCAAGACTAAACTCTTTATCAACTTCTTTTATCGTAATTGTAACTGTAATCTTGACAGTAACATCACTATCTTTTCTTACTACTAAAGCTTGATACCCTGTAATTGCAATTACCGATTCATTAGTGGATTTATAAGAAATTATTGCCTCATAATCCTCGATCTTTGAAGGTAATTTAAAACCGTTTTTTACATTGTCTTTATCTTCACCTTCGTTATATTCAATCTTTATCTTATCGAATATTTCTTGATGGGTAATATCTTTTTTACATGAAACTAGAATAAAACTAAAAACTGCTATTAAAAACACTATTATTTTTTTCATATTGTTCCTCTCAAATTTGTTTACTTTGTAATAAATACTTAACTCTTAAAAAGGGGAAATAAAAGGCGATGTGAGCATCGCCCTCTATCTTAAATTTCTTTTATTAAATATATGAAATACTTATTGACTTAATATAAAATGCTCTAGTCGCACTGGTAAATACAATTGTAATTGTTGATGTACTTACAGATAAATCAGTTTTTACATAACTTGTTGAACTAGTAGTTAAGTTATGTGTATCACTACTAAGGTTTGTTCCAATTGTTGTGTTACCGCTTGATGTAATAGACGCAATAATTTCATATCCCGTAACTTCATACTCAGCTCCTAAATCAATTGTAAATGTTATTGTTCCTGCAACAGGATTATTTTTCGAACCAAATTGTGTTCCATATGTACCATGGAATCCAATATATGCTCCGCTAGTACTACAAACCCAACTCATTGTTGCAGCAGAATCTGCAAACGTGTATGTTCCGTTCAATGCTTGTTGACTGGTTGGCTTCCATGTAATAATCGTTTGTTCCACTGTTTCTTCCCATTTAGCAACAAGCGTAATATCTTCATTAACTATCGCAACAAACGTATATTCAACATCATCTAAAGCCCAATATAAGAATGTATATCCATCTTTAGTTGGATCGTTTGTTGGTCGCTCTAACACTTCACCTTTATCAATTTCTAAAGGAGGGAAATCACCTTCGCCACCATCAAGTTCAAACTCAACAACCATCTTACGATCTTGGAAAACAATCGTAACTGTTGTATCTTCATAAATTGTAAATACATATTGATTACTAACAATTTGATCCGTGACGTTAGTTCCACCAACGATTAATTCACTAATCACTTTATCGGTAGGAATCGTAATCGTTAATGTAACCTTAGTTCCAACTTCAATTGAAGAATCATCACTTTGATCTGATGATATTTCATCCGGAATTGTTAAACCAACAGTCGTCGTATTAGAAAGAATTTCTAAATCTATAGTAACCATCTTATCTTCATAACCTTCAACAAAGTAGTAGATCACATAAGTTCCCGCAGCATTCCAGTCGATATCTAAATCCTCAATATCGTTCTTTACATCAACAGGTCCATATTTATTACTACCAGTAACAAGAACACTTAGATCTATCGCTTCTTCACCAACAACATATATAATTCCACCGATTGCTGATTCATCAATAACTAAAGTCGGACTATTCCAATCATTAATATCAATAGCAATTTCTTTTGATGTTTCATTGCCACTTGAATCTGTCACTTTATAAATCACAGTATAAATTCCAGCAGTTGTCCAATCAATTGATGCAACTGTAACATTTTCTTTCTTAATTTCATAAGTAATTAATGAAGTTATATCTCCGTTACAATTATCTAAAGCAATAACATCTTCCAATAAATCAAATTCACAGTTAAGATCAATATCTATATCTTCAACTGGAACATTAATTGTTGGAGCGTCATCATCGATACTCATTGCATTAAAACTTAAGTCATCTATATTTATCCGTTCTACGCCATTATTGCTGATTTTAACAAATAAGCCTCCAAATGGAATAGATAATCCTTCATAATTTAAAACTTCCTTGTAAGTTTCAAATGATCCTTTATTTGTTACAGCAAATTGGCTAATAATAATCCATTCAGTTCCATCACCTGACACTTCAACAATTATTTCCGTATCAGCATCATTACCATAGAGAGCATACTTAAACTCGATTTCATAAATACCATCTATCTTGTCTAAACTTTCTAAATAACCATTTCTAATTCTTAGTGCTTTGCTACCATTCTTAACATCGTTAGTTTGTCCATTAATTAAGGTATCGGATAAATTCCAATTGATACTATCTATAAGAACTAATCCTGCATCGTAACCGCCTTTTGTTACATCTTCAAAATCAGTTTCAAAAAGTTTTTCAGCAACTGGTTCTTTATACCATTTTGCATATAAGTCAATATCACCAGTGACTTCAATAACTTCAGTAGCTAATGTTGGATCACTATACCACCCTATAAAAGTGAACCCTTCTCTTATTGCATCTACTAAAGTAACATCTTCAATAAACAGTTCTTTGTTTTCATTTGTTGCATCATATAAATTAAAGTATTTAACATTAAACTTTTGTAATTGATAATAATCAGCCGTTACAACGACATTCGTTGTAATTGGTTCATCAAAATTAAATAATTGATTAGTACTATCATCAATCCATCCATCAAAGCGATGATCAGCTTTTCCTTCTTCTTGTAAAGCAACTACTATTTCATTTTCAAAATATTTGAAAACTTTTTGTTCGCCATCACCATTATAAGTAAAAGTAAAAATTGCAATCTCTTCTTGATGAAGATTATCGTCGACTTCAACACTTCCATATTTGTTACCTGCGTAATCGTGTGCTTCAAATCTTATTATTACTGAATCATTGAATTGACTAATTAAACCTTCTCTTCCTGTTTCATCAAGGGTAATCGTCCATTTTTCATTTTGATAAACTACGGTTAGCCCTGCTTGAGCAAATTGTTCAGATGATTCACCGTAAGGATTGTCTTCATTTGCTAAAGCAGTGAAAATATTAATAGTATCCGTAAAAATAAGTTTCTCTAAGTTACCATCACTTAATGCAACTTCAAATACTAGATTGCCATCGATAATAAGTAACGATTTACTAGTTAATACTGGCATTCCGGAATCGACATAGATAGCTTCAATCTCTGTATCTTCAACTATTGTAAACGTGAATTTATCTTCAGCGATTTCACTAATTTTTTCTTCGCCATTAACTAAGAATGATGTTAAATCAAATCCGAAAGGTACTGAAATACTAATAACGATTTCTGTATTTTCTTCGATCGCCTCTAATTCAGTTACATCAGCTGATAAGCCTTCATTGATTGTTAAGCTATATCTTATTACTTGGTTCTTAAATGTTACATCAACTGTCGTATTTTGAACCATTTCAAAAACATACTTATTGTCTGTTGTGGCAACAACTTCACCATTTACTTTTAACTCATCTATTTCTTTTCCCTCTGGAACGTCAATAGTTAATGTTACTTCCGTACCCTTAACAATTTCTTCATTATCATCGGCATTTGAAGTAATTTCACTTGGTAATGCAAGTGTATAAGTCACTACGATGTCTTTAAATGTTACTTCAACTGTCGTATTTTGAACCATTTCAAAAACATACTTATTGTCTGTTGTAACAACAACTTCACCATTTACTTTTAACTCATCTATTTCTTTTCCTTCTGGAACATTAATAGTTAATGTTACTTCAGTACCTTTGACAATCTCTCCATTATCATCGGCATTTGAAGAAACTTCACTTGGTAATGTAAGTGTATAAGTTGGAGTTTCAGCATCTTTAAAAGTTACTACAACTGTTGTATCTTTAACAATTTGAAATGTGTACGCGTTATTTGCTGGCGTTACTAAAACATCATTTACTTTTAGCTCGTTAATTTCTTTTCCAGTCGGTACATTAACCGTTAAAACAATCGTTGTAGATTCGTTGATTGCATTTAAATTAGTGACATTAGCTGTAATCTCATTTGGAATCGTTAGTTTATATTTATTGAGTACTACTTCAGCTTTTTTAATCACCTTAACTTTAAAAGATTCACTTTGTTCTTGATTGTTATATTTAACAGTCAATGTTAAATTTACATCTGTGTCCACATCTTTTTGTGAAACTTTCCCAGAACTGCTAATTACATCGGCATTTGAACTTTCCCATGTAATATATGCCTTCGGATATATTTCGCTCTTTGTCTCAAGAATTAAATCTTTTGTAACACTATCCTTGCTGTCACCTTCTTGATATATATCCATTAATTCTTCTATTACGGGCTTTAAATCAACCTCTTTTTTACAAGCACCTAATAAAAGTAACCCTAAGATCATCATGAATAAAACTATAAACTTCTTTTTCATATCTAATCCCTTCCTTGTATTATTTGCCTCAATTTTATCATTTATAGAGTCAATATAAAGGAAACCCTAAGGAATTAAACATTTTCACAAATTAGATTGTAATTGTTCTACAATCTAAAAAAAAGAGCACAAAGGCTCTAAATTGTTTCAATTTCTTTAATTTTTTCTTTAGCGACGACTTCAGTTTTCTCAATGTACTTATCTGTAAGTTTTTGAACATCATCAAGACTTCCCTTTTCAACATCTTCTGGAAGTTCTAATTTCTTTACACTGTCATTGGTAACTCTTCTAACGTTTCTAATAACAATCTTGATATCTTCGCTAAGTTTTTCAACATCTTTTGCTAATTGTTTTCTTCTATCACCCGTTAGTGATGGTAAAACAAGTCTAACGCCTTGTGCATCACTTTGAGGATTGATACCTAAATCTGAAGCATTAATTGCATGTTCAATTTGCTTTAAAGTTGATTTGTCAAATGGTTTAATAAGTAATTGTGTTCCTTCAACAACACTAATTGATGCAATTTGCTTCAAAGGTGATTCAACCCCATAGTAGTCAATTGTAATTCGATCTAAAAGTGCAGGGTTAGCACGTCCAGTTCTTATTCCTGATAATTCTCTTCTTAAACTTTCAATTGCTTTTTCCATGTTTTCTTCAGCTTCAAACATAACTATTTCTAATTGTTCTAACATTTAATTACTCCTCCCATTTTACTAATGTTCCAAGTTTTTCTCCCATCACAGCTTTTTTGATATTACCTTTTTTGTTCATATCAAAAACAATAATATTAATATGATTATCTTTACATATTGACGCTGCGGTGGCATCCATAACTAACAACTTATTTTCTAATACTTTTTGAAGTGTTAGTTCCTCAAAGAAAACTGCATCTTTATGTTTCTTTGGATCTTTGTCATAAACACCATTAACACTGTTTTTTGCCATTAAGATTACTTCTGCATCAATTTCTGCTGCTCTTAAACCTGCCGCAGTATCAGTCGAGAAATAAGGTGATCCTGTTCCTCCTGCAAAAATAGTAACTCTTCCTTTTTCTAAATGGCGAATTGCTCTTCTTCTAATATATGGTTCGGCTACAGCCGGAATCGGCAAGGCACTCATTACACGCGATGGAACATTAATTGATTCTAACGCATCTTGTAAAGCAAGACCGTTCATAATCGTTCCTAACATCCCCATGTAATCTGCTTGTGCACGATCCATTCCTAGTTCTTCGCCTTGAATTCCACGCCATAAATTGCCAGCCCCAATTACGACACCAACTTGTACCCCTAATGCGTAAATTTCTTTTATCTCTAAAGCAATACTGTTAACGGTTTTGGGATCAATACCATAATTAGTATCACCCTTCATTGCTTCACCACTTAATTTCAATATTACACGTTGGTACATGTTCGTATCCTCCCTAATTACCTTTTGTTACAGCAGCAACTTCTGCAGCAAAATCTTCTTCACGTTTTTCAATTCCTTCGCCAACTTCAAGTCTTACGAATGATAAAACGTTGTTGTTTTTGCTCTTTAAAAATTGTGCAACAGTTACATCTTGATCTTTAACAAATGGTTGATCAACTAAGCAAATATCTTTTAAGAATTTATTTACACGACCAACAACCATTTTTTCAACGATGTTAGCAGGTTTTCCTTCTTGTAAAGCTTGGTTAGTTAAAACTTGTGTTTCATGATCTAAAGTAGCTTGATCAACATCCTTACGTGATAAGAATCGTGGATTGCTTGCTGCAACATGCATTGCAATATCTTTTCCAAGTTCTTCATCATCTTTTTCAAGAACTACTAATGTAACAATTTTTCCACCCATATGTGCATATGCACCAAATCCTTGATTATTTTCTTTTGTTACAGGAGTAACTCTTCTTAATGTAAGCTTTTCACCAATTTTAGCTGTTGCATTTGTTAATAATGTTTCAACTGTTGTTCCTGAAACAACAAATTTCAACGCTTCTTCAGTATCTTTAACATTAGACTTAGCTAATGCATCACCAATTGTATCTAATAAATTTAAGAAGTCTTGATTTTTTGCAACGAAGTCTGTTTCTGAATTTAATTCAAATGCAACTCCTCTATTACCATCAACAACTACTTTACATAATCCTTCTGCAGCAATTCTTCCTGATTTTTTTGCTGCTTGAGCGATTCCTCTTTCTCTTAAATAATCAACTGCCGCGTCAATGTCTCCATTTGTTTCTTGTAAAGCTTTTTTACAATCCATCATTCCTGCGCCAGTTTTTTCTCTTAATTCTTTAACCATTTGTGCACTAATTTGTCCCATTGTTTTTCCTCCTTTTAAAATAAAAGGGAACACGTCCCTTTTATCATCATTTTTCTTATATTAGTTTAAGTTACGTTTATTCGTTTTCTTTTAAAAAATCAATCAATTCAGCTTTTCTTAATACTGAAAATCCAGTTAAGTTTTTATCTTTTGCTAAATCTTTTAACTCAGCAACAGTCATTTTTTCATAGTCAACTGCTTTTTTAGTTGCTTTTTTAGCTGGTTTTGCTTCTGCTTTAACTTCTGCCTTTTCAACTACCTTAGTTTCTTTAACTACTTTTTTTGGTTCTGCTTTCTTAACTGCTACTTTTTCTTCTTTTACAACCTTTTTAGGTTCTACTTTTTCAACTGGTTTAGTTTCAGTCTTAGTTTCTTTAACAGCCTTTTCAACTGGTTTAGCTTCTACCTTAACTTCTTTAACAGCTTTTTTTGGTTCTGCCTTTTCAATTGGCTTAACTTCGGCTTTAACTTCAACTTTTTCTTCTTTTACAAACTTCTTAGGTTCTACTTTAGAATCCTTCTTGAATGGTTTGTCTTCTCTATTATCTTTTCTATATGGTCTGTCTTCTCTTGCTTCTTTTTTGAATGGTGCTTTTTTAACAGCAAATTCATCTTGTGTTAATTCACCTTCATCTTCAACTTTTTCAACATAACCACCTTGAGCTTCAATAACAGCATTTGCCAAAACATGTGTAATTAAATTCACAGCTCTGATTGCATCATCATTTGCTGGAATAATATAATCTACATCATCAGGATTACAATTTGTATCAACGATACCAAATACTGGGATGTTTAATTTTCTAGCTTCTAGAATTGCATTACGTTCTTTCTTTGGATCAACGATATATAAAGCATCAGGAATTCTCTTCATTTCTTTAATTCCACCTAAGAATTTTTCTAACTTAGTTCTTTCGTGAACTAATTTTAGTACTTCTTTCTTTGGTAGAACAGCAAATGTTCCGTCTTCTTCCATTTTGTATAAATCGTGTAATCTCTTAATTCTTCTACGAATTGTCTTAAAGTTAGTTAAAGTTCCCCCTAACCAACGTTGGTCAACATAAAATTGACCTGTTCTTTGCGCTTCTTCTTTAACAGCCATTTGCGCTTGTTTCTTAGTACCGACAAATAATACTTGTCCGCCTTCTTTAACAATTTCTAATAACACGCCATAAGCTTCTTCAATCTTTTGTTGTGTTAACTTCAAGTCAATGATATGAATACCATTTCTTGATGTGAAAATGTAAGGAGCCATTCTTGGATCCCAACGTCTAGTAGCATGTCCGAAATGCACACCAGATTCTAACAATTGTTTCATTGTTACTACTGCCATAAAATAATTACCTCCAATTTTTGTTTTTTTCCTCTGAGTATTATCTTTAAACCACCCATTTGGGCACAAGGCTTAAAAAAACCTACTCATGTGTATTTTATTAGCCTTTATAAATATATCATATATTTACTGTTTTTGCAAGTAGGATATTTAATTATAAGCCACTACTTTTGTGCGTTTACAATAGAATGTGTAAACGCACAGTGAGCATTAGTCAATGATCTAAATCTTCCCCCCCTATGTTTAAAAACAGAAAGGACTTAAAAGATATGACTAAAGACAACC
>Ga0265295_1006350_pt1 | contig 14388 bp, 16 predicted proteins | sample Munlansysbiofilm_FD_192503 | JGI IMG/M metagenome (GOLD analysis project Ga0265295, IMG submission 192503) | Leachate microbial communities from a municipal landfill in Southern Ontario, Canada - Methane capture system biofilm | ecosystem: Engineered > Solid waste > Landfill > Unclassified ... | reverse complement strand
TGCCTTGCCCCGCAGGGGCGGGTGCTGGTGATGAGCAACGAGTCGTCCACCGACACGGTGGAAGGCTACAGCCTGGAGCTGGTTCGGGAGTATCCGGTGGCCGGGAAGAAACGTTATTTCCGGCTATTCGCCCTTGGGGGGCATGACTTCTGAGAGATGGGGCATGAGCAGGCGCGTCGCAACCTTGTCGACCTCCTCGGCCAGGTCCATGAAGCGTTCGAGGTATTCAAGAATCTCGATCTTGCGATCCTCGGCGGAATAGCCGTAATCCTCCTCCAGTTGGCCGGAGGTCAGGTATTCTTCGAATTCGTTCAGGAATTTTTCACTTAGCATTGGGGCATCCTTGGGCTTGCGAGGTTCAACCGGCCTTACCTGCCACAAGAGCCCCGCATGGTCAAAGCTCGCGGACATGGATTTTTATCAAGAATCCGGTTGACTTTGAACATCGGCTTCAATAAGAACGACTCCTCACGCCGGAGTGGTGGAATGGTAGACGCAGAGGACTCAAAATCCTCCGGGGGCAACCCCTTGCGAGTTCGAGTCTCGCCTCCGGTACCACACGAAATCAAGGGTTCGCGATCAACAAGATCGCGGACCCTTTTTTTACGCTCAATTCCCTGTCACTTCTTCCACTTGAAATGAATATGGGATCGTATCCAGATACCATAGTCCGAGGAATGACCTTTCATCGTATTGGCTCGGCGTTTTTGAACCAATGCTCAGACTAAACGCCTGTACACCGAGAAAAAATGCGGGACGGGTGGGTTCTGGTGGTCGTCGTAGGCCAGGAAATGCGTTTCGGTCAGGCCCGCGCGTACGAAGCCGTCGATTTCGTGGCGGTCCAGGGCGATGGGGAAGGTTTGCGAGTGGTCATCGCTCGCGCGACTGCGGCATGAGACGATGACCTCGCCGTCGGGTGCGACCAGTTCGGCGATGGCGCTCAGCGCCCTGAGCCGGTTGGCCCCCGTGAGGATCTGGATGGTATTGCACTCGTAGACAAGGTCGAAGCCGCGCAGCCACGAAGCGGGAAGGTCGAACAGGTCGGCCGTGACGTACTCCACGGAACTGCCAGGGTAACGTTTGCGGCACATGTCGATGGCCGAAGGGGAGATGTCGAAGCCCACGACCGAAAAACCGCGCTCCCGCAGCGCCTCCGCGTCGTCGCCCAGCCCGCACCCGACCACCACGGCCCGCCTGCCTGCCGGAACGGGATGCGCGTCGACCCAGTCGAGGAGCAGGGGATTGGGCTCCAGATCGGCCCAGTACACTCGGCTGATGTCACCACCTGCCCGGTCATAGAACTCCTCGAACCATCCATCGGGGTCGCCCTTGGCGGCGTAGGTTTCGGCCAGGCGGATTGTCTCGGTTTTCGGGTTGCCCATGCTGCTCCTCATTATGATTGTCGTGTGCCCTGAATTCGTTAGTTCAAAATGTCTGAATCTCAAAGTGCCGCGTGACCGGCTCCGCAGGCGTACGGAAAAAATACCTTCAGCCTTGAATCCAAGTCGAAATGGCCTTATCGGTAAAGCATGCGCAATTACATACACTCCAATCTCTTGCGTTCAGGCGCCGTGCTGGCGGCGATTCTTCTTGTCGCGCTGGTCGGTTCTGTTCTGACGCCGTGGGCGGATACGGGGCCAAAAAAAGCCTATGTGCTGACCATCGACGACGCCATCGGACCCGCCACCCGCGATCACATCGTGCGCAACATAACCCGTGCGGAGCGGGACGGCGCGGAGGTGATCGTGGTGCGTCTCAACACTCCCGGCGGTCTCGACGCTTCCATGCGCGACATCATCCGCAAGATCCTGGCCTCCGAGGTGCCGGTGGCGACCTGGGTCGCGCCGTCAGGGTCTCGTGCGGCCAGCGCCGGAACGTACATCATGTACGCCAGTCACATCGCGGCCATGGCCCCGGCCACCAACCTCGGTTCGGCCACGCCGGTTCAGATCGGGGGCGGTGATTCCGACAAGTCCCCATCGGCCTGGGAGCGTGCCCGGGATGCCTTGAGCAAGAACGCGGACAAGGATGGCGCAGAGGGCGCCAACGCGACGGAGGAGCCCGAGAATCTGCCGGACGACGCCATGGGCCGCAAGGTCGTCAATGACGCCGTGGCCTACATCAAGGGGCTGGCCGAACGGCATGGACGCAATGCCGGGTGGGCCGAGCGCGCGGTGCGTGAGGCCGTCAGCCTGACCTCGTCCGAGGCGCTGGAGCAGAACGTCATCGATTTGATAGCCACGGACCTGCCCGAACTGCTTGAGGCCATGAATGGGCGCGAGGTGCGCATGGCAGACGGCACGCGCACCCTCGAAACGGTCGAGCTGACCGTTGTCGAGATCGAGACGGACTGGCGCACCGAGCTTCTGGCCATCATCACCAACCCGACCCTGGCCTACATGCTTCTGATGGTCGGCATCTACGGCCTCATCCTCGAAGGCTACAATCCGGGCGCCATGGTGCCCGGCGTTATCGGCGGCATCTGTCTCCTGCTGGCCCTGTACGCCTTCCAGATCCTGCCCGTGAACTATGCCGGGCTGGCGCTCATTCTGCTTGGCCTTGCGCTGATAGGAGTGGAGCTTTTCGTTCCGGCCTTCGGCATCCTCGGGATAGGCGGTATTGTCGCCGTGGTGGCCGGTTCGGTCATTCTCTTCGAGGGCGACATGCCCGAGTTCCGCATCAATACGGCTGTCATCGCCGGCATGGGCGCCGGTTCGGCCCTGGTCTTCGGCGGCATCGTCTGGGTGGCGGCGCGCACCTTGCGCAAGCCGCGCCTGAGCAGCCGCGATGCCATGGTGGGCCTTGAGGCCGAAGCCATCCAGGATTTTACCGATGGATCCGGACGGGTGCATCTACGTGGCGAGGACTGGTCGGCCAGATCAAGTCACCCGATCCGCCAGGCCGACAAGGTGCGTATCGTGGCCATGGAGGACGAGGGGCTCGTACTTTCCGTCATCCCGGCGCCAACCGGCAACGGCAACCAATGAAAAGGAGAACCGCATGAATCCCTATTTTCTGCAATTCGTGACCTTCAGCGTCATCCTGCTGATCGTCCTGCTTTACTATACCATCAAGATCCTGCGCGAATACGAACGCGGAGTCGTCTTCACCCTGGGCCGGTTCGACAAGGTCAAGGGACCGGGCATGATCATCCTCATCCCCTTCGTGCAGCAGATGGTCAGGGTGGATCTGCGCACCGTGGTCATGGATGTCCCGACCCAGGACGTCATCTCCCACGACAACGTCTCCGTGCGGGTCAACGCCGTGGTCTATTACCGGGTCATCGATCCGGAAAAGGCCATCATCGCGGTCGAGCACTTCATGGACGCCACCAGCCAACTGGCCCAGACCACCTTGCGTTCGGTGCTTGGAAAACATGAACTCGACGAAATTCTGGCCGAACGCGACAAGCTCAACGAAGACATCCAGAAGATTCTCGACCGCCAGACCGACGGCTGGGGCATCAAGGTCTCCAACGTGGAGATCAAGCATGTCGATCTCGACGAATCCATGATCCGGGCCATCGCCAAGCAGGCCGAGGCGGAGCGGCAGCGGCGCGCCAAGGTCATTCACGCCGAAGGCGAGCAGCAGGCCGCGCAGAAGCTGGTGGAGGCAGCGGAAAAGCTTTCCGAAAGCCCAAGCGCGATCCAGCTCAGGTACCTCCAGACTCTGGGGGAAATTGCCGGAGAGAAGAATTCCACAATCGTCTTCCCGGTGCCCATCGACACGCTCAAGTCCTTGTTTGGCGGAAAGTCCTAGTTCCTCGCCGGCCTGGATTGCCGTCCCGAGGACGCGGGCGCGAGGAAGCGCGAAGACGGCTCGCTATCGAACATGAAAAGGCCCTGCGATGATCCGGAATAGATCATCACAGGGCCTTGTTGTGTTCTGGCCTCTTTCTTACGGCAGGCTCGGTCCGCTTCAAACAGCGGCGGGCCGGGAAATACCGGCACCGTCAGGGTCATTGCCTCAACGCACCTTGAATTGCCCCACCAGCATCTTGAGCTGTTCCGACAACTGGGCCAGTTCCAGGGCCCTTTCCTGGACGAGCTCTCCGCCCTGGCGCAGTTCGCTGGTGACATTGTCCACATTGGCGATGTCCTGCGCGATGTCGGACGATGCGGTGGACATCTGGGCGATGAGCGAATTGGCGTCCTGAACGCCGGTCGTGGCCTGGGCGATGTTGGTGGCCACTTCATCCGGATACACTTGTAACTCAAACCGCGATTTCGGAGCATTTGTCGGTAAAATGCCGCGACCGAGGCCGCTGCTGGCTTGCGTTTTCATGCATGATTCTTGCTAGAACTGACAATTTGGTTCGCAATGCGGCAGCATCTTCCTGCCGACAAGGAGGGAACATGGAGATCGGCGGCACGGAATCGGTCATGGCCATGCGCACAGGCTATCCGTCTCGGGAGCGCGTAGCTGGAAATAAACCGGCAAGCCAGGGGGATACGGTCAGTCTTTCATCGGAGGCCAAGCGCCTGCTTGAGTATTTCCGAAGCAAGCAGGTCAACGCCATGGACCGGGATGACACGCAAGGGGCGTCCTCCGCCGCGACAACGGCATCCGTGGGCAAGGGAGCTGATGGCACGTCCAGCACTTCGGTCAAGGGCGTCAATGCCGGCGAAAGCTCCGGAGCAGCAGGCAATTCCGGGTCGGGCAGCCAGGTCGAGGATATCGAAAAGCGCATCAAGGCCCTCATGGACAAGGTCAAGCACATCATGGACAGCGACCTGCCTCCCGAACAGAAGCAAAGCGCTGCCGCCCCGTATCTGCAGCAGATCCAGGAGTTGCAGCAACAGTTGCAGCAGCTCATGACGGAGCAGTTGCAGGACGCCTAACCGCCTGCCCAAAACGGCGTTTTGTCACCGAGGAGGGGATGGCGTCCCTCCTCGGGACAGGGCGTGACGAATGAAATCGCTGGCATGTGAGTCCGTACGCATGGTGTTGCAACGGATACATAATTCTATTGGTTTTTCCATAACACGCCTGTTTCTTACAGATTATTTTCCGCTTTTGGTATATTCCCGGGCCTCATCAATAATTCCAGAAGAAAAAAACGAATCAAATCCTTTTCATTCGGCTCATTGATTTCAATGTGGGCGGGTGAGCTTTTTTTGAATTTGACGGGTAACCAAAAAATGGATACTTCGGAGATGGTTTGGTCTGTTGAATTTACCGCACGCGCAGCCAAGCAAGCCAGGAAATTGCCCGTGCGGATCCTGAATCGGTTGGATGCGTTGCGACGAAATATTCAGGTGCAAGGTCCTGTGCAGCCGACAATGCCGCATTTTGGCAAACTCAAAAACCGGACCGGAGATTTTTACCACTGCCACGCAACCACAGAGGCCATCCGACCTATGTGGTTGTGTGGCAGGTGCGCAACAAAATCGCTGTCCTTGTGGAGATCATATATGTTGGAACTCACGAAAACGCTCCGTACTGACGGTTTGGTGGTCATCAGTGCCGCCATCCCCGCTGATCGCGTCGATGCCGTGGCCAGGGCCATCGTGGACGCGGCAGAGGCCAATATTCCGGCCGACGAGGTGTTCCTCGAGTCCACTCCGGGCAGGGTGCTGGCCGGGGCGCGAGGTTTGCGCGGGATGACCCAGGCTGCCCTGGCCGCCGTCATCGGCGTGCATAAGTCGCATATCTCCGGAATGGAGCGCGGAGCCCGTCCCATAGGTAAGGGCATGGCCAAAAAGCTGGGCGAAGCTCTGGACATGAACTGGAAAGTGTTTCTGGGCTGACGAAAGACAGGGCGTCCGGATTTCTTTCCGGCGCCCCTTCATGATCCTGTCGACAACACGACTGGAATCGCTCCCGCCGCATCCTTCATTTGTCATGAAAGCCTGAACAATATCTGCTTTCGCACCGATCCACTTTATTCACTTTCCCACACAAATCCAAAAGCAAGGTGCATGAAGCCCCGGCTCGTGTCAGGACGCGCGTTGCGTGGACCGGTAACGGGTCAGGCCCTCGGTGTTGCAGAAGCCCCGGTAGGCATCCTGGTCCAGGGGGAAGTCCCAGGAGCCGCTTCTGAGTTCGATCCTGCCGCCGAATCCGGTCTTGAAGCGGTACATGCCGTGAAACGGGTGCGCGGGGTCAAGTCCGGGGGAGACCGCGCCCATCTCGTAGGTCAGGCAACCGCGATCGCGGGCCAGGGTCATGGCTGTCCAGTGCATGAGATAGGGCGCCATGAGTCCGCGTTTCAGGCTGGATGACGCCCCGTAGAGAAAATTGGCTGCCTTGCCCGAGATGCCGATGATGGCTCCGGCCAGATTGTCCTCTCCGTGGCCGGCCAGCAGAAAGACAAGCTCCGAATTGCCCCGTGCGGCCAGCCGGCATTTGAAAAGGGCCGCGAAGTTCTCGAAGCTGCACGACGCAAAGCCATTGCGTTGCGCGGTTTGGCAATACAGGGCGTGAAATTCCGGCAGGTTCTCCGCGCTGACCGTGCGTACAGTCACGCCTTTGCGCCCGGCCAGGCCTATGTTGTAGCGGGTCTTGGCCTTCATGCGTGCAAGGAGTGCATCGTCGTTTTCGTCCAGATCCACCACCAGCGAACTGGCCACGGTCAGATCCGTGTACGCTTTACGGATATTCCAGTGTCTGGTGCCCATGTTCATGCGCATTTCCCTGATTCTGGGCTCCGGAAACGCGGTCCACTCCCGCTTTTTCATTTCGTCGGCATAGAGAGACTTCCATGGCAGATCGTAGCGAATGAAGGCCACGTCAGGTCCAAGTTCCTTGGCCAAAGCCAGGGAGAAGTCTTCGAGAAACGGGCCGTAGTTTTCCTCATCGGGAGCGTACTCCGGCCCCTGGGGCACCACGGCGACCTTCTTGTCGCCGCAGGGCTGCAAGAGCACCAGAACATCTCCGCACTTTCTGGATTCCAGGTCGAATGCCAGGGGCTTGAATCCCTGCCGGGATTTGACCTGCGCCCAGTATGGGGTCTGGAAGAAGATGTCGGTAGGCAGAAGCGCCTCCGGTTTTTTTGCGGAAAGATCCAACATTTCAGGCTCCTGTCGGTGATTTTTTAGTTGATTATCGGGCAATGAAAAGGGGGATGCGCCATCGACGCATCCCCCCAAGGCAAGTGCTGCAGAGGTATTCAGATTCAGATGCGCTGATGAAACTGCCGGGTTTTGGCAGTGGGGCTGTTTGTGATTCGAAAGGCCATGGTTTCCTCCTCGGCAGGGATTTGGCGCCGGGCAAGTCGGTTGGGGCAAAGCGAAGGGGAGGCTTCCGCGCGGAAGCCTCCCCCAGGGAATGCCGGATTCAAAAGATGGAGATCTGCTATACGTATTTTTGCATTCATGCAAGACTGGTTATTATGTCGTGGATATTTTTTTTCAAAAATCGATTTTCAAGAACCTTTCTCAAAGAAATGCATGTTTTATTGCATAGCAAAAAAAATGAGATGAATTATTTGTCGGAAAAATTATTTCATCATAAAATTTTATGTGCGTTATATTTTAAGTCCGAGTGGTTTCATTTCAAGAAAATGAAATCGATTTGTAAGAATATTCTGTCAAACTTGACGATTTTCATCTTTCCGGACGATTGTCTTCTTTCACGCGCTTCCTGTCGCATGAACACGGATTTTTCTGTGTTGAATGCATCCGCACGCGTAAAAAAAGAAATGAGTGCATAAGGACAATCATGAACAGAAAACCAAGTATCACCATAACCTCTCTTGATGCCGAGCGTCTTGAAATACTTCTCGATTCCCTTCCAAAGGGGGGATTTGTCGGAAAAGCAGATCTTGAGGACGAGCTGGATCGCGCCATCATCGTTGACCCGAAAAATGTGCCGTCCAACGTGGTGACCATGAACTCCACCGTAAAATTCAAGCTCATGCCCGCCGGAGAGGAGTTTTGTCTCACGCTCGTCTATCCCGGTTCCAGCGGTCCTGCTGACGCGCCGGGTTCGACGATTTCGATCCTGGCCCCGGTGGGCAGCGCGTTGCTCGGGCTCTCCATCGGCGATGAAATCCAGTGGCCAAGACCCGGCGGAGGAATGCTGTGGGTGCGGATCGAGGAGATTGTCTTTCAGCCTGAACGCGCCGGTGAATTCGATCTTTGAGCAGCGTGACCGATCGCCCCGGCCCAGTGCGCTTTTGCCGCCGCGATACGGAAGCTGCCGGGCTTGCTTCCCGGTCGCTTCTGATCCATACGATCCTCATGAAATCCCGCCTTCTGATTCCGCGCCTAAGGTCCCGCCAACGAGCGCTGCTGCATATGTATCGCACGGTGGCCGATTTCACCTATGATCTGGAGATCTGGATGGAGGCTGGCGGTTCGTTGCGCTATGTTTCTCCGTCCTGTCTGCGGGTGACGGGTTATCCGGCCCTGGACGCGCTGCGCGATGCGGATTTTTTTTCGCGGATCATCGACGCCGATGATTTTGCGAAATGGCGCCAGGCCATGGATACCGGTCATGCACAGGATATTCCGGCCATGGATTTTCGCATTTGCCGCCGGGATGGGACCCGGATCTGGCTGTCCCAGGAAACGACCCGGGTCTTTGATCCGCGTGGCCGTTTCCAGGGCTGGCGCCTGTCCTTGCGGGACGTGACGGAGCGGGTGCAGACCCGCATCAGCCTGGACCAGGCCAGACAGAACCTTGCGGAGCGGGTGCGCGAGCGCACGGCCGAGCTGGAGCTTTCCCGCGAGAGATACCGGGCCCTCTCCGGATACCTGCAGGACCGCATCGAAAAGGAGCGGGCGCACATTTCGCGCGAGATCCACGATATTCTCGGGCAGGACCTGACCGCCATGAACATGGGCCTGCACCGCCTTGAACGCTCCTTTCATGACCCGGACGACGGGCGGCTCGCCCAGCTCGCGGAGTTGCGCGCCTTGGTGGCCGGGACCCTCGAAACAGTGCGCCGCATTTCACGGGAACTGCGTCCACCCATGCTCGACGAGCTGGGTTTCGTCGAAGCCGTGGCCTGGCAGATCCGGACCTTCGCGCAGGCCTCCGGACTTCGCGTGGACCAGCAGCTCGGCCATCTCCCCGACCTGCCTGGCGATCTGGCCACGGCCATGTATCGGGTGCTGCAGGAGTGCATGACCAATGCCGCGCGGCATTCGGGTTGCAACCGACTGCATGTGAGCGTGCAAACCATGGATGGTAAGTTCGAGATGCGGGTGACCGACAATGGACGGGGCATAACACCGGAGCAGGCCGATTCGTCCAGTTCGCTGGGGCTGCTGGGGATGCGTGAACGGGTCCGGCTGGTGGGCGGCTGTCTTGCCATCACGAGGCTGCCCAAGGGCGGAACGGAAATTTTGGTCAGGGTGCCCCTGACCGGGGAGAGTGGCTCATGCGATTGCTCATAGTGGACGACCATGCGGTGGTGCGGCGCGGCACCATGAACATCATCATCGACCGTTTTCCGGACTGTGAATTCTCGGAGGCCGGCACCCTGCATGAGGCGCGGCTGGTCCTCGGGGACACGCGTTTTGATCTCGTCATTCTGGACATTTCACTGCCCGACGGAAGCGGTCTCGATTTTTTGGAGTTCGCGCGGGAGCATGATCCCGGATTGCCGGTTATCATGCTCAGCATGCACCATGAGATTGAATACGCCCAAAGGTGCCTGAGCATGGGCGCGCGTGGCTATCTGAGCAAGAATTCCGCCCCCGAAGAGCTCGAAGAGGCCATGACCGCCATCCTGGACGGGGGCATCTACGTCAACCCCTCGCTGCTCGACTCGCGCAGGCCGACAACGATCATGGACACCTTGTCCCGTCAGGAACGCGACGTGGCGCGCAGGCTCGCACAAGGCGAAACCATGACCGCCATCGCCCAGGCCATGGGCGTCAGCGTCAAGACCGCCAGCACCTATCGCACCCGGGCCATGCGCAAACTTGACATCGGCACCACCTCCGGGCTCATTCGCTTCATGCTCGAACATGGTCCGGCTGGCATGTGATCATGTCGGAGAAATCCGACAAGGTTGCGTCAGGCCCGCCGGGCAGGCTACAAATCAGGGATAATCATGGAAGAAATTGGCACACTGTTTTTGCTGGCTGGCTTTCTGGGATTGGCGTTGTCGCTGTTCATGCTGGGCGGAAGGAAACGCAGACCGAGCCGATCGCTGCCGGACAACTTTGACTTCGTGAACCGCAAACAATCCGAGCACCGACGATGAGTTTGAGCCTTGAAGATCTTGAACTGCGCGCCTTCGATCCTCCGCATCTGGGAATGCCCGGCTGGGCCTGTCAGGCCGGGCGCTGGGAGGATAGTGGTCGGTTCGTGGAGATTTTCGTGGCCGTGCGCGACGGCAGAATCATTGATGTGGGTTTTCTGACCAACATCCCCGGCGACGGCCTTGTCTGCGCCTCGGCCTATTGCGACGAGGTGCTGCAAAAGACCGTGGAGGAAGCCCAGGCTCTGCGGGAGCAGGACATCCTGGCCCTTTTTCCCTCCCCCAAGCGGGAGGATGCCGCCTTGCAGGACATCCTCAGAATCTGCGTCGACGCGGGCGTGAGGTCGATCACGGCCTGTTCGCCCGAGCCGTAGCCGGGGCCGCTCCAAAAGTCGCGAAAGCCCCTCAGGCATCATTTATCCATCAGGATAATCCTTTCTTATCAGACGCTTAAAAAAGCATAGATCCTCTTCTTCAAGGGGATGACGACTTTTGTTTGCGGTGTGCCTTAACAGGGTGTTCGTAGTGTTCCGGCTCGTTTTGAGTCAACTTCAGGCATGGACTGCTCTTGATTCGCGCTCTAAGCCTGCCCCGAGTCATCCCCGCGCAGGCCGGGATCCACTCCGTCATTCTAGTCCCGCAATGTTGAATCCCGACGCGTTGAAAGCGCGGCCAGGGCCAATAGCGCTGTCTTTGTCGCGCCTTCGATGGCGGTCAGGTAATCGTGATCGAAGGTATTGTCGCGCCTGTTTGCGATGACCGGGCAGATTGCCCCTCCCCAGTGCCCCAGCCCGCCGAGAAAGTGCAGCAGAAAGCTCGCTTCCATCTCCATGTTCTCGACCCGCAGTCCGTCCAGACCGGGATCGAATTCGCTGAAAATCCTGTCCAGCTCCGGCGTGCTTGGTCGAAGCCGTGAGATGTCACGACCCTGAGGCGCGAAAAAACCGCTGCTTGAGACCGTGAGGCCTGTTCTGGCCGCAACCCCAAGCTCCTGTGCGGCTTGCGTCAGCGCCCGGACCACTGCCGGTTCCGCGCGGGAGACATAGGGGTGGATTTTTCCCCGGAACCGCGAGTCCGGCCTGGCCGCTTTCTCTACCACTTGCGCCAGCTCCCGCTCCAGGCGTGCGCAGGTCTGGTCCGGGCAGGGCGTTTCGTAGAACAGCCCGGTGTTGTCCATGCCTAACGCGTAGACGGTGATGATGGATGTGCCGAGCCGCGTCGACGCGTGTAGGCCTCCGGAAGTTCCGACCCGGATGATGTGCAGCCTGGGGAAGAGCGGCTTTGGCGTGCGCGTGGCAAAGTCGATCTCGCAGAGCGCCACCAGTTCGTTGAGCACGATCTCAAGGGAAGGGGTGCCCATGCCCGAAGTCGTCACGGTGGTTCGCAAGGGTGAAATGATCGTGGTCCGGCCCCCGGTCGCGCAGGACGTGCCTGTGGCCGTGACCAGACCCCGGTGCTCCCGCTCGACCTCCAGGTCATGCAGAAAGGTCCGGGCGATGAATTCGGCCCGACCAGGGTCGCCGACCAGCAGGATATCCGGCGCGAGCTGCTCAGGCGTGATCTGAAGATGATAGATGCGCCCTTCGGCATCGATGGGCAGGTCGGCGGCGGAGCAGGGTGGGGCGGGGAAAAGACCGGATTTTGTGTTCATGGCCGGCATCTATCCAAGTTTATTTCGGCTGGCCAGTGTCCCTTTCAGGATACGGCAGGGCATGGACACGGCAGGGCAGGCCCGCGTGAATTATGCGCCAAGCGCCTTTACGGCCATGTTCAACCCCATGATGAGGATCATCAGGAAAAGTATCCTCTGAAAAATAAGATCCTGCATCCGTCCGGAAACGCGCATCCCCGCCCACGCGCCGATGGATACCGAAGGCAGGGCCACCGCGAGGAGCGTCAATGACTGCGCGCTGTACAGACCGGCCAGGGCGTGGGCCGCGACGATGAAGAGGCCGCTGACGATGAAGAATGCGCCAAGGGCGGCCTTGATCTGCTGCTGCGTGCCGCCGCGCAGGGACAGATACACGGCCAGGGGCGGGCCGTTGAATCCGAAGGCCGTGCCCAATCCGGTGGAGAGGAATCCGGCCAGCATGCCCCAAGGCGCGGCCAGTTTCCGTTTGTTCACTTGCGTGCCGCTCAGGCCCCAGATCGAATAGGCCACGAGCAGGGCTCCAAGTCCGAGTTTCAACCCGGATTCCGGGACATTTTTAAGTATCAGCACGCCGCTGACGGCTCCGGGCAGTCCGCCCAGAATCATGGCGCGTATGCCGCAGGAGTCAAGGTGTTGCCGGTAATTCCAGGCCATCTGGACGTTGAGCGAAAGGACCACCAGCCCGCAGGTGGAGACGGCCAGCTGCATGTCGAGTCCCGCCGCCACGATGGGCATGGCCACCAGGGCCGCGCCAAAGCCGACGATGCCGTTGACGAAACCGCCAAGGAGCCAGCCGAACATGGTGGTGAGAAAGGCGTGTGAAAAGTCGATATTCATGTGAGAAGCTCTGCTCGGTTCGGGTGTCGTGAGTCACGGCTTGTGCAATCTCTCAACCGGGAACGGGACGGCGCTGTTCCTGGCCGCGCATCGGGGCTATCTGATATTTTTCAGATTTGGAAGTGCAGCCTTATAATGCCATTAAATTATTAAAGATGGTGCGTGATTGATTTCGGATGTAAAAAAGGGAGGCATCAGGCTGCTTAGCCATAATGTCTCCCTTTTGTATCATTCTACTTGTTTAGAATGTCTTCAGCGTATTGTTTCTGTAGTTTTTCGAGTTCGCCGGAAGCAGTCATCTCCTTGATGACTGCATCGATCTTCTCCACCAGATTCTTGTTCTTTTCATTGACATAATGGTAGAGCGGATGAACCTTGAGAGGTTTTTCCACAGGAACCACGTCAGTGATCCCTGCATTCTTGAGGATGACCATGCCGTTTTCAAGGCTGGTGAGGGCTACTTCGGCGCGGCCTGCCTGGACGAAAGGCATGAGCAAATCTTCGCTCGGCACTTCGTGCACGTTTTCCAGGCCGGCTGTGATGTCCTTGGTGTGGGCCACGCCACGGGTGATGGCAATGGAGAATTTCTTGAGTTCGTCAGGACTTGAGAGCGTGATGTTGCTGTCTTTTCTGACAAATGCCTGGGTCGTGAGCGCGGAGAGCGGCGTTGGAACGCGGACCAGCGAAGGATATTTTTCGCCGACGCTCCAGATGCGCAGGGCCTCGCCGTCTTTTTCCCCGGAGCTCGCAGCTTCCAGGGCGCGGACCCCGGACATGGCTTCGACTTCGATCTCAATTCCGGCGCGTTTGTAGACTTCCTTGAGCAGGCGTTCGCCTATCTCTTGTTCTGGAAGGTTTTCAATACGGACAAATGTGTACTCCGGAGCTGCCATGCCTATTGCCGGGATAAGCATGCACGCCGCAAGAAAAAATAATGCGATCTTTTTCATTCTTCCTCCATGTTGTTACGTTAACGTGTTGAATGGATAAACTGGATTTATCGTCTTGCCTGGGATTCCCCTTGGTATAGGGATCTCCTTGGCCTTCAGATTTTGAACTTGCCGACAAGAGTGTTCAGACTTTTCGCCAAAGCGCTCAATGCTTCGGAATTTTCCTGCACTGTCCCCGCCATGTTGGATATGTCCCCTGAAGTGCCGCTGACATCGTCAACGCTTCGTGCAATTTGGCGAGTAACAGTGTCCGCGTGGGCAACATTTTCGTTCACCTCCTTGACGCCCTGGGACGCTTGCCCAACGTTGTCCGCGATATCGCGGGTCGTCACGGATTGCTCCTCGACAGCCGCTGCTATGGTGGCCACGATCTGATCGACGTCGCCGACGATCTGGCTGATATGATGTATTTCGCCGACGGTGGTTCCGGTTGCGCTCTGAATGCCCTGGATTTTCTCCCGGATTTCCTCGGTGGCCCGAGCGGTTTGCATGGCCAATTCCTTGATTTCATTTGCCACGACAGCAAAGCCGCGCCCTGCCTCTCCGGCCCGGGCGGCTTCGATGGTTGCGTTCAAAGCCAGGAGATTGGTCTGGGAGGATATGGCCGTAATGGTTTCGGTGACCTTGCTGATCTCTTGCGCGGCGCTGCCGAGTTCGTTGACTCTCTCTGAAGCCTCTGTGGACTTGAGCACCGCATTTCCCGTGATGTCCTTGGCCTTGGCGGTGTTTTGCGAAATTTCATGGATGGTTGAACTCATTTCCTCGGAAGAAGCGGCCACCGTACCGATATTGAC
>Ga0265295_1006349_pt1 | contig 14389 bp, 11 predicted proteins | sample Munlansysbiofilm_FD_192503 | JGI IMG/M metagenome (GOLD analysis project Ga0265295, IMG submission 192503) | Leachate microbial communities from a municipal landfill in Southern Ontario, Canada - Methane capture system biofilm | ecosystem: Engineered > Solid waste > Landfill > Unclassified ... | reverse complement strand
CATATCTGCCCGGGCCGTAAATGCATGTCAACGGGCGAACTTGAACAGAGCTTCGGCTGGACCCCCGACAAGAAACTGTATGATATTCGCGCCGTGCCGGTCAGGGACACGGAGGGCAGGATTATCCGCATGGTCGAAACGGGCCGGAACATGACCGAGTTCCAGCGCATGGAAGAACAACTGCGCCAGTCGCAGAAGATGGAAACCGTCGGCCAGCTTGCCGGTGGAATCGCCCATGATTTCAACAACATAATTACCGCCATCATGGGATTCGCCTACATCCTGCAGATGAAGGTCCCGGATGATTTTCCGGAACGATCATGTATCTCCAATATCGTCTCCGCGGCCGAGCGAGGAGCTGCCCTGACAGGAAGCCTGCTTTCCTTCAGCAGAAAGCACACAGCCGTAATGAGGCACATCGACCTGAACGAGGTGGTGCGCTCAACGGAAAGACTGGTAACCACCCTTCTGGACAAAGATATAGAGCTTCACATCGTATCTTCCAAAGCGCCTATTGTGGTATACGCCGACGACGTTCTCATGGGCCAGGTCATCATGAACCTCGCGACAAACGCCCGTGACGCCATGCCGGGAGGAGGTATTGTAACCATCAGAGCCTTGGTGGATCCGGGACTCAAAGCCAGTGGGGCTTCGGACCAACCCCCTTTAACCGCTTGCCTGGAAATCGAGGACACCGGATCGGGGATGGATGGGGAAACAATGGAAAGGGTGTTCGAGCCTTTTTTCACTACAAAGGAGAGCGGCAAAGGCACGGGTCTGGGACTTGCCATGGTACAGGGAATAGTCAGACAGCACAACGGAACGGTAGAGGTCTTCAGCGAGAAGGAAAAGGGCACATTGATCCGCGTGCGTCTTCCCCTGTCAACTGGAGTAACGATTGGCGAGCATCCCTCCCTGTTGTCATCCCACCTGCCAGGAGGAAGCGAGACCTTGATGCTCGTGGAAGACGACGAAAGAATAAGAAAGTACCTCGCGGAATTGCTGACCAGCAACGGGTACAAGGTCATAGACGCGCGGGACGGGAGCGAGGCCCTGGAAAGATACCGCGCCCACGCCGAAGAGGTTGAATTGCTCGTGTCGGATATCATCATTCCGCGAAAAAACGGAGGGGAACTTCATCGGGAGTTTCTGAAGATCAAGCCCGATCTGAAGACTCTGTTTCTCAGCGGCTACCCCACGGAGGCCTTGAGGAAAAAGGGAATAGATACGGATAACATGCTGATTATGTCAAAACCCTTTGCACCCCGGGAATTTCTGAACACCATTAGAACCCTGCTGGATTAAGCGACCGCCTGACTCTGCTTGAAGACAGCACCCACGCCAGGTAGAAGCCTTTTCTTCAAGTCCTTGACCTCCGGGGCAAGCCCCGATTTACCACGGCGGATGATGGCATGACACCCCTATTGCCCGGAACAGCAACCGCCATCCACTCCGCACGAACCACGTTCCTGCATGGATAGTCTTTTCCACCCCCTTTTTTCCAGCCGTTTCCTCAAAAGCCATTCGACATATTATTCCCAGAAGCGTATCCATTTTTTTAGAACGATATTTTATTTGTATTATTTATGTTGACAAAATTTTGTAAAAACAACGACACTTTCCATTTCTCCGGTTTCACCCGGTGCGGACCCACATGCCGGGTTTGGGGCAAGGGGGATGGAAAGCTCCCCCTTGCCCGACTTGGATCGAAATTCAGAAGTGCGCCAGACATGCCTTGGGCGCCAATTGGCTTATTTCCATCCCGCTCGTTTGCTGCATTGCTCCCTCTCCTGAGGATGGAATTTTTCCCACTGGGTAATTGTCTGACTTTCGTCGTCTTCCATTTTCGAGTTCATGCATTCACAGTATTTCCTGACGACTTCAGCAGACTGACCCTCATCCTTATTGTCATCCATACATGTCGCTATCCATTTGATATCATCAGCATTGTTTGCCCATGTGCATGCAGCTGAAAAAGAACACAAAACACCTGCCATGATGGTTATTGCCAAAATTTTCTTCATGTTTGTTCGCTCCTTTTGTTAGTTTGGGACACCCTCGGGATGAGGGGCATATGAGCCAGCCGGGCCGGCGTACGGCTTCAAGATCATATTTGTATGATTCAGTATGGAGCCATGATTGCTCTATCTGCGCCAGGGCGCCAGCCTTCAATAAATTTTCATTCAAGCAAAATGACTGTATTCTTCACTGTACCTCATCGTAAAAGACCGGTGAAGAATATCGAGAAGACCCCAATGGACATGCTTCCGGTCCTGCCACAGGAGGCTCTCCGAGGATTCTACGACAAGGCCGGCCAAGTGAGCCGTGGTGCCAAGTGTTGCCTGCACCTGGGCAAGGCAGTAGGAAATATTAAGGGTTTTCAGCGTGTCCTTCGCAGAATGCATGTTGGACTCATTGAAATTCCCATAGTCGTCCTCGATGACCCAGATCGCAGCAATATCCTCATCCCAGAAGGAAGACTGATCGCCGTTCACATCACCGTCCGGGGTGATAATTACATTCAGACACTCATTCAGGCCATACGTATCGACTACATTCTTGTACAAGGTGGCGATAACCATATCGTCCTTGTTTCCATAGACATTTTTGACATTCCTGACCTTTACCCTTTGGGTCGGCACGGGATCCTGGGTATTGTAGGCGATCATGTCGAGGTTCAAGACTGCGACGATATTCTCACCCTTCAGTGATTCGACATATGCCTGGCTGCCGAGCGTTCCCTGCTCCTCTCCGGTGGTGAATACGAAACGGATGGTACGGTTGAATGATTTGCCACTCATTGCCTTGGCGATCGAGAGCAATGCCGCGCAGCCGCTTGCGTTGTCATCGGCGCCAGGCGCCGCTCCCGCTGCATCGTCGCTGATGCTGTCCAGGTGGGCAATAAGGATTATGACATCCTCCGGGTTCCCGGTTCCACTTAGTTCCCCCACGACGTTGCGGCCTTTGTAATCCTCTTTGTCCCATTGATGGAAAGAAGCGCGCATGCCATTCATATCCCGCAGTTCCTCGTAAATGTACTGGGTTGCCATTTTCACCGGTTCCCCGGACTCGGTATCACGGGTGGTTAAGGTGTAGGATTGATCCGACACCTCCACCGGGCTCTCCCCGCTCAACCCGGAAATGTACGTTCTGACATCTTTTATAGTAATCTTTGCCATCATGTCTTGTACCGTAGAGGATTTTGAGAGCGACGTGGCCTTGGCCCCCAAGCCGCCGGTCTTGTACAAACCCTTACCATTCGTTGTTTCCATAGTGGGTATGTCAATAGGCTTTTCGCGCATGAACTTCAGATCGAAACCTATATCCGCCAGAATCTCGTCAGCGTAGTGAGTGTAGCGAACGATGATCCAGCGTCCGTCGTTATACAGTACCTTTACCGCTTTGGCCGCCTCTGCGTAATCCGCCTCGGATTCCGATTCGGCGAGAAGGTAGTCGGTTCCGGGGAGGTACTGGTCTATCACACGAAACGATACCCCGGCTCTTTCTAATTCGTCCATCGTGGCAATAACCAGGACATAATAGTTCTCGTCGGCATCCTCCAGTTCGGCATAGACCGGAAGCTTGACGTCCTGGAGGGTAGACTTCACCTCAACCCGGGCCAGAACCTTGGCCGACGTGGGCGTAGAGTTATTACCGCAACCCGCGCACACGGCCAGACACGAGGCCAGAAAAAAGAACAGCAGAGCCATCAGTCTTTCTCTTGCAGCCAAATTTCCCTTCATAATGTCCTCCTTCGTCACTCATGAACAGTAATGGGTGCTTCACTGATTTCTTTTCGGAGCAATGTAATCAAGTCTAGCGCCGATGGCCTGGGGGCTTTTGTTCTCCAATTAAAATTCGCTAAACTCGCTATCCAGTGTGCCCGCACATCCTTAAGACGTTGGCTGAAATATGGAAAAGAGTACGATCTTCATCCGCTCATAGAACGAGAGACGAAGACTACACCAGCGTACCCATCGGTCACATAAACAAGACCAAAGCGAGGAGATAAGCGGAGTTGTGGTTGCAAGCACTGACAACAAATTGCGTGTCCGATCTCCTCCGAACCACAGCATATAATATTGTGGACATCAATGGGCATTCACGCAATCCAAAAGCTCTTGTTGCCCCATTTTAGCAATGCCGCACCAGTAAACCGGCCAGTTCTCATCAGTGATCGGGGTCTGGGTATTGACAGTGGGTATCGAGTAATTATGTCCAGAAAAATAGCGCCCCCGGTACTGGGCCTGCTTCGTTTTGTTCGTTACGAGCGCCGGAAAAAGTTCTGACAGAGAATGGTCCAGAAGTCCTTGGGCAGAATACGCCACCGAAAAAGTATAATAGCCTTCGAACTGTTTCGGAGTGGTTGCGAGGTGATAGTTCAAGGAGCTGTAATCGACGGGTTTCATTGTATCTCTTGCAACAGCAAAGGTCCTGAAGGCAGGGTTGTTGCCGAAGAACGGACTGATGGCTGGCGTTATTACAAGGACATTGGAAGGTGACAGAATACGGTATTCGTCCATATGAGTATGCGCGGCAAGCGTCGGTCCCTATCGCTGTCTGCCCCCCCGCGGTTGCCCGCTGAAAGCGATTTCATATCCTTTAGAGTAAGATTCTTCCTTTTGAATCGGAACTTTTCAGCTAAACTTTAGTTTGTGGATTTCTTGGGACAATTCTTAATGGCGAGAATTTATAGGTACTTTCGCATGAGAGTTGACCAGGAATTCCGGCGCGATCCCAAGCGACCCGAGACAAGGATGAGGAGGAAAACGGGCTTCCGTCGGAATCCGCGACTCGCATTATGACCGTCAAAACAGTCGGGGGAAAAATTTTTTAAAGGGGGGTATGAAGCCATGAGATGTTACGTGCGAATATTTTGGGACAACATGCCGCAAAATCGAGCCATCATCCTCTTTGAGGATGGCGGGGAAAGGCGACGTCGCTGGTCTGTTTTCGCAGCCATTCCGACATTTCCCTTGCTCCGCGCCGGCAGTGGAGGGTACTGGAGAAGGGGTCCGGTAGATATGGCCAGCGATATTACTCTGTATGAAGGCCAGGAAGCGGCCCTGGGCCAGGGCGGCACGGTCACCTCCATTGCCACCCTTCATCAGGTTGACGATTTTCCGCTCAGAATCGGCGACCGTGGCCCGCTTGAATTTGGGATGAGTGTCTCCCCGACCCAGCCGCTGCCAACCTGGGAGGCGACCCAATATCCGGTTTGAGCCGGGGATAAAACAAAGGGAACAGAGATCTCGATATCCGCAGGATATGCCCAAGTTTCACATCCGGCCGCGGCTGAAGTTAGGCAGCCTGTTGAGGCAGCGCCCCACTGATGAAGGGCAGTTTCTTCCGGTGTACTTGCCCAAGCGATACTTACATCTTTTTCCCTTGCCTCGGGAATTGTTTCGCCGATTGACGAAACGGCATACTCATGTTACTCATTAATAGAGCATACTATCGAGCAGTTACAGTTTTTCGTTTTGATTTCCTGTTCAGGGTCGCTAGACTCTTCCCATTAGGCCAATCAGGCGCATTTATATTGAAGGGCATTCCATGGGCTGATGCAATTTCTGTTCAGCGGCATGGGAGAGGTTCAGGCTAATGTCGGTTGATTATCTCGGTTTTTTAAACGATATCGGTGTGGATGTAATCGTTGAATTGCTCCCTGAGCAAGACTCTCTTCCAGTCCCGGTCTATGGGGTTACTTTGAAAAAGGCTAGTCACGCAGAGACCTTTGTCATAAAGGGCGACCCCTCATACGAAAACCCGTTCAGCCAGGAAGACGCATCCAGAGCGCTTAACATCTGTGTGAAACTCCATGAACTCGGCGCATACCTTTCACCCTCGACTGCTTCAGACTTCAGGGATATAGCGGAAAGACTGAAGCTGCTGCTCGGTAACGTCCACTACAAGGACTTCTTCCGCCTTGCCAACGAGCAGACTCCTGTCCTGCATAAGGAAGAACTCACCCTGGATGGTGGCGCCGAAGAGGCGCTTGGTCGTTATAGGCGTTAAATCCAGGGTGCGTCCGCCCCCGATAAAACCTGAAGGGGCAGCCTCCGAGGAGACCGCCCTTTATTACAAACAATTCAAATAGTTACTACACTTCTCCTTGGGGCCGCCGGAAAGAGCAATCTAGCGGCCCTTTTCAGTGCCTATCTGCCCCCAAGCAGCTCCGTCATCTCCACCAACCGGATGAATTCGGCGCGGTAGCCCATATCGTCCGCCCCCTTGGCCTTTCGGGCCATTTCCAGTGCCTGGGCGTAGTTCGCCTTCCCCTTGTACTCCGACTTGCGCAGGAGCATCCCCCACTCAGCCACGGCAGCAGCAAAGCGGATGTTTTCGCTTGCCTTGCCGATACCCGCCACGGTGGCTGGAATCTTCCGGGTAAGTTCCTTGCTCACGTCACCGTCGGGCTTTTTGTATCGGAAACGGATGGTGGCAAGCTCCGGGCTCTTTCTGGCGCTATCCTTGATACGCACGTCCTGATAGGTCAATTCCTGCTTCAGATCGGCCCCGTCCCTGACCGGAACTATCTCGTAGAGGGCGGTTACAGTGTGGCCGGAACCCAGCTCTCCGGCGTCCTTCCTGTCGTCAGCGAAGTCTTCGGCGCGCAGCATCCGCTTTTCATACCCTATCAGGCGATAGGACTTCACCTTCGCCGGATTGAATTCCACCTGCATCTTGACATCCTTGGCGATGGTCAGCATGGTCCCTCCAAACTGGGAAACCAGCACCTTCTTCGCCTCCAGCAGGTTGTCGATGTATGCATAGTTCCCGTTCCCCTTGTCAGCCAGCTTCTGCATCTTGGAATCCTTGTAGTTCCCCATGCCGTAGCCGAGCACGCTCAGGAAGATGCCGTCATTGCGCTTCTCCTCGATGAGCCGCTCCATCTCGGCGTCGCTGGAGGCGCCCACGTTGAAGTCGCCGTCCGTGGCCAGGATCACCCGGTTGTTCCCCCCCTTGATGAAATTTTCCTTGGCGACCCTGTAGGCGAGCTGGATTCCCGCGCCGCCCGCAGTGCTGCCGCCGGCCTGGAGGCTCTCCAGCGCCGCCAGTATCTTGTGCTTCTCATCGCCGCCGGTGGATGGCAGCACCAGACCGGCCTGTCCGGCATAGACGGAGATGGCCACCCGGTCCCGAGGCCTCAGTTGTCCTACAAGCAGCTTGAAAGACTTGATCAGGAGAGGGAGCTTGTTCTCGTCGGACATGGAGCCGGACACATCGATGAGAAATACCAGATTGGCGGGAGGGAGGTCGTCCATGGGAATCTTCACCCCCTGAAGCCCGATAAGGAGCAGTTGATTTCCCGGCTGCCAGGGCGCGCCGGTCAGTTCGGTGGTGAAGGAAAAGGGTTCACCCTTCCCTGGCTGGGGATAGTCATAGTCGAAGTAGTTAACCATCTCCTCGATCCTGACGGCGTCAGGAGGAGGGAGGCTGCCGTTGGTGATGAAGCGCCTGACATTGGTGTACGAAGCGGTGTCCACGTCGATGGAAAAGGTGGAGAGGGGGTTCTTCAGCACATCAAGAAAGGGGTTTTCGGTGACGCGGTCATAGCCCTCGGTATTGAACTCCGCCGGAGACGCGGGCTGACGCGGCGGCATGGCCAACGGAGCAGCTTCGGCAGGGGCCATCATGGCGCGCTTGTGCATGGCCGGAGATGGAAGCGGGGGAGGAAGGGGCGCAGGGGACTCTGAAAGATACGCTTGATCCCTCATTTCCTTGTGTGTGCACCCGGGAATGAACAGAGAGGCAGCCAGCAGACAGACAACAAACCTCGAGTATCCAATGAATCTCATGCGTTCCTCCTTCCATGCGTGGTCGATATGGTCGTTCTTCAGTCCGACGGTTCTCCCCTTCCCACTTGCGGAGGGAAGACAAAACAATTCTGAAAGGATAAAGTTCGTGAGGGTACGCGTCAAGCGATTAGTCGCTTCTGGATACCCTTTGCCTGCGATTAGGTTTCTTGGCCAAACTCGCCTCAGGCAGGAAAGCCTGTTTTTTAGTTATACTAAAAATAGTATTGACACATCTTCTCCAATCGAGTATACGATTTGTGTTACAAAAAACTAAATCGTATTACCGGTTCCGAATACGGAACCATCGGAAAGGGACTTGTCATGCATATGGCAGACGCGCTTCTCTCCCCCGCTGTCGGGGGCGCCATGTGGGCTGTCTCAGCGGCCGCCGTCGCCTGGAGCTCCGCTAAGGTACGCTCGGATATGGATGAAAGAAAGGTTCCGCTCATGGGAGTGCTTGGGGCATTCCTTTTCGCGGCCCAGATGATCAATTTCACCATACCGGCCACCGGTTCCAGCGGCCACCTGGGGGGTGGTCTCCTGCTGGCGATACTGCTGGGTCCCCATGCCGCCTTTCTCACCATTGCCTCGGTGCTGGTGGTCCAGGCGCTGTTCTTCGCCGACGGCGGCCTTCTCGCCCTCGGGTGCAATATCTTCAACATGGGTTTCATCACGGCCTTTATCGTATACCCTCTCATCTACGTAAAGCTCACAGGCGCCAATCCCTCCCGGAGGCGCATGGGGCTGGCGATCATGCTTTCCGCCATCGCGAGCCTGCAACTGGGACCTTTCTGCGTGGTCCTTCAGACATATCTTTCCGGCATTTCGGAACTGCCGTTTTCCGCCTTCCTGTTCATGATTCAGCCGATTCACCTGGCAATAGGCATTGTCGAGGGCTTAGTCACGGTCGCAGTGGTTTCATTCGTCCGCCAGGCCCGGCCTGAGATCCTGGAGGCCGCCCTGCACGCCAGGCCCGCGGGCAACCATCCTCTGCGCCGCTTGCTCGTTTCCTTTTTCGTTGCGGCCATGCTGACAGGCGGTATCATCTCCTGGTTCGCGTCGGAGAGCCCGGACGGACTGGAATGGGCAATAGCCGGAGTAACGGGCCAGGAGGAACTGGCTGGACCAACAAGGGGGATTTCGGCCGCCCTTGCTTCCATCCAGGAAAAGACCTCTTTCCTGCCCGACTATACCTTCAGGAAAACCGTGAAGTCGGCGGCGCGGCCCGAAGAGAACCCTGCCGGAGCTTCAAAGGGCCGTCTCGGGACCAGCGTAGCCGGTATTGTCGGCTCACTGCTGACCCTGGGGCTCGCATGCCTGCTCCCCTTCCTGCTCCGGAAACGCCACGAGGAGACCTGATCAGGAATGCCCGGACCCAGGGACCTTTAAGCTGGAGGCAAAGGGAGATTGCTGTATTTTCTCCCTTTTTTCATGGACGGACTATGGCTGGGATATTCGGAACACACATTGATTTCAGGCTTCTCGACCGGCTCTCCGAGCATGATACCGCCATTCATCGCCTGGACCCGCGCGCGAAGGTCCTCGTGACCTTCTTCTTCATCGTCTCGGTGGTCTCATTGGGAAAATATGAAATATCCGCCCTCTTCCCATTTTTTCTCTATCCCGCCACGATGATCGCCCTGGGCAACCTGCCCGCCCTGTTTCTCGTCAGAAAGACCGCCCTTGTCCTGCCGTTCGCCGTGGCTATCGGGCTATTCAACCCGCTCCTGGACAGGCACGTCATGCTGTATGTGGGGCCGCTGGCCATCAGCGGGGGATGGATCTCCTGCGCCTCCATAGTGACGCGGGCGGCCCTGACCGTGTCCGCGGCGTTCATCCTGATATCCGTCACCGGCTTCCCCGCCGTCTGCGGTGCGCTGGAACGTCTCGGCATGCCCCGTGCGTTCGCCGTACAGCTCCTCTTTCTCTACAGATATATTTTCATCCTGATGGAAGAGGGTAAAAGGATGTCGATGGCGAGGGATCTGAGGTCCTTCGGCGGGACCGGCCTGGGAATGAGGCACTTCGGTTCCCTGGTGGGCCACCTGCTGCTCCGCACCTGGGAGCGGGCCGAGCGTGTCCATCGCGCCATGCTCGCCAGGGGATTCACCGGCGAATTCCATCCGCGCCGCCCATGCCGTTTCGGTGTCCGGGAAATCCTGTTTATACTGGGATGGACGGCGCTGTTTCTCCTCTTCCGCCTGGAGAACATTCCGCGGTTTCTTGGCAGGCTTGTCACGGGGTTTTTCCTATGAGTCATCACATTGTAGAAGTCAAAGGTCTGCGCCATGTCTACCCGGACGGCGCCGAGGCGCTGCGGGGCGTATCGTTCCGCATCACCCACGGCGAGTCCGTGGCCGTCATCGGCGCCAACGGGGCAGGTAAATCGACACTTCTCCTCCACCTGAACGGCTGCCTGCTCCCCACGGAAGGGGAGGTGCGCGTGGGCGATTTCCCGGTAACCCGTTCGACCCTGCCCGAGATCCGGCGAGCCATCGGCATGGTATTCCAGGACCCGGACGACCAGCTCTTCCTGCCCACGGTGCGCGAGGACGTGGCCTTCGGACCGCTCAATCTCGGCCTCCCGCCCTGCGAGGTGGAGAAGAGAGTGGAGGATGCGCTGGAGCGGGTCGGCGCCGCACACCTGGCAGACCGCCCCCCCTACCACCTTTCCGGCGGTGAGAAGAAGCGTGTCGCCATCGCCACGGTGCTTTCCATGGCGCCGTCCATCCTGGTGCTGGACGAGCCCACCAGCGGACTCGACCCTTACGCCCGCCGCCGCCTCATGGAGCTTCTGCTGGAGTTTCATCATACGAAGATCTTTACCAGCCACGACCTGGACATGGTTCTTGACTTGTGCGAGAGGACCATCGTGCTCCACGAGGGATTGGTGAAAGCGGACGGACCCACGCGGGAGATATTCCTCGACGACCGGCTCCTGGCCGAATGCCGGCTGGAGAGACCTCTTTCCATGCAGGGGTGCCCCATCTGCGGAAAAAGAAGAGGATCTCCCCCCCCCAAAACGCTGTAAAATGAAACTGGCAAGTCGGTTCCGCGGTGGAAGCTTATGATCCACTTAAACAAAACGTGTCGCAGCGGATACATTTACGGCGCCATAATTTTGACCATTGACACGCGTAAACACACCCGTATCCAGGTCAAGGCTTCCCCAATAGAATGGGCGGCATGTTCAGATTATTGAGACGGAGGGATTGTTATGAAGAGAATTGTATGGGGGACGCTCCTCCTTTTGCCGTTGTTTCTCTTTGCCGGCATGGCACATGGCGCAAAAGACGAAGCTCCCGGCATCCCGGACCGGGTAAGCGAGGACCACTGGTCATGTCGGGACCTGTCCGAACTGGCAAAAAAATACGAAACAACGGAGAAGCTTCCCGCTGCCGCCGATGTGGGCGGCAGGACCTATACGAAACACGAACTGGCGAGGGTCCTGTACGCGGTTCTCGAGGAAGTAATACGCAGGGCTGAAAAGGAGGGGAAGGACGCCCTGGCCGGGGAAGACCTGGACAAATTAGCCAGGCTCCACGAAGAATTGCGCGAGAACCTGCTTTCCATCGAAGCGTACAGAACCCGTCGAGAGGGCATCGAGAAAATCCTTACCCGGCCCGATGAGCCTTCCATCGAGCTGAAGGCAGGGATAAAGGGTTTCCTGCGAAGCGAAGGCGCCGGAAATTACCGTCTACAGGATCTGGAATACAATCCGGGGCATACCGAAGGGCGCTTCCTCTACAGGGTTCTTCCATATGCCTCCTGGCATCCGACCGATTTCCTGGATGTTCACCTGGAGGGTCAGGGGTATGGCTACACCGGCGGCAGCCAGTACCTGGGCAGGATTTCACTCTACCAGGGATTCGTGGAAGGGCGGCTGCCGGGTTCGGATCTGATCGCCCTAAAGGTCGGCCGTCAGGATTTCGAGTACGGCAGCGTCTTCATCCTGGGTAACGACTCCTGGTTCAAGGGGCTTTCCTTTGACGCCGCGCGGCTCCGCATCAAGCCGGCAGAGGCGCTGACGGTGGACCTGCTGGGCGGATGGTATGCCTCACCCTGGGCCGATGGTGTAAAAGGCAACCTGGCGGGAGGGTATGCCAGCTACAAGATTAACGAGGGCACGGTCATTGAGGCTTACGGCTTCAACGATACCGGCTCCGAAGAACACCATTCCGGCGAACATCTGAATATCTTCGGCCTTCGCGCCACTGCGTCCCTGGGACCGGTTTCCCTGGAGTTCGAGCCAGTTATCGAGAGCGGCAGGACCTATAACGGGGAAACCGGGCTGAATGATCGCGTCAGCGCCTGGGGCGGGCATGCGGACATGACCATCGAAACCCTGATACTTGACCGCAAGAACACCTTCTTCCTCAGTTACGCCTATGGTTCAGGCGGAAAGGACGCGGCCAACGGCGTTTCGGCCAGGAGGGAATTTCGCATGCCGAACAACGACACGGCCCTCACCGGCGACCTGTGCATCATCGGCGACCTATCAGGGGTTGACGCCGGCGGCCACCACGCCAGCGGTCTTCAGGTATTCAACCTTGGCTGGGGGATCGACATCACCGACAAGCTGAATTTTTCCGCCACCGGCCGCTATTTCTACGCCAATGCCGTTGAGGACGGTTTCAGCCGGCGGATAGGCCTTGAAACCGATTTCACTTTAACCTATACCGTAAACGAAAGGTTGTCCCTCATCTTCGGATACGACCGCCTCTTCACAGGTGGATTCTTCCGTGACGCCACCGGCAGCGGCAGGGACATAGACTGCGGTTATGTCCAGGCCCAGTTCGATCTGTCGTGGTCGAAACCGGGGCGCCCTAAAAAGAAAACTGGGGAGTGTCCCTGGTTTTTGGGAGGAATGTCATGAAAAATGTGTTCGTTTTTTTATGCTCGGTTCTCGCGCTTGGATGTTTCCCGGTTTCTGTCCGATCGGCGATTGCGTCGGAACCTTCTGTTTATGTGGATTATGAATACGGCGATCTGAAGGAGGTGATTGTGGGCCTGCCGTACGGCATGTCACCGTCTTTGGAAGCGGAATGGTTCGCCGACGCGCTTAAAGTACTGCCGAAAGATGAAGCAGATTACGCGCGGAAGACAGCGGGGATGCTCTGGACGGAGATGATCAATCCTGAAACGGGGAAAAGCGAGACGCAGATGCTTGAGGAGGAAAATCAGGCCTTTATCGGGATATTGAAGTCTCTGGGCGTCAAGGTCCACCGTCCGACGGAAATTACCGTCGATTTTATCAAGGAATATTACGGCGGAGATGTGCTTATAAACGGTTTCAGCCAGGACTTTCCCCGGGACAACATGGCCGTAATCGGCAGCAATGTCATCGAATTCAATTTGCGCACGCCGATTCGAAAGGTGGACATATCCGGATTCCGAAACATTTTATCGGAAAAATGCTCCGATTCGGCAGTCAAATGGTTTTCCATGCCACACACGGAGTTGCTTAAGCCTTCCCACGCTGACACGCCGTTTCTTGAGGGCGGCGACATCATCGTACTGGGCAGGACCGTTCTTGTCGGCAATACGGAAAATCCCAGCGTAGGATCCAACAAGACCGGCTACCAGTGGCTGAAAAATATTATGGGTGATCAATATAAAGTGACACGCGTTCGGCTTGTTGAAAGCGTTTTGCATCTTGACTGTGTGCTTTCCGTGCCGCGCAAGGGGTTGGCCATCGTTTGCGAAGAAGCCTTCGTCGACGGCCTGCCCGAAGAGCTCAAGGGCTGGGATCTGATAAGAGTGCGCCTGGAAGATGTTAAACGACTGGCCGTCAACGGAGTTCCCGTCAATTCCCGCAACTATATTTTGTCGTATAACCGGCACAATGACAACCGGTACATCCAGGCCGAGCTCGAAAAACGGGGCATTAAAGTCCACCGTGTCTTTTTCGGAACGCACAACGGGCAGGGGGGGTCGCTTCGCTGCGCGACGCAGCCGCTGAAGCGAAAGGTCAAAATGACAAAAAACAGGTGACATCCGCCCAACCTGTCCCGGTCTTTAATGTGCTGAGGGTGACACCCGAAGAAGAATAATAATCTGGTAGCATTGTCAATATACTCACAACGGGGAGGTGTTTAATTGTTTACTAACTGCCGAAATAGTGAACGAATAAACACCGGAGCCGCTTTAGTTGAGATCAATTTGGTTGGAATGATATGACAATTATTTGATTAGCAAGAAACTTCCCGCCGGACGTCTGCTCAAGAAAGGCCACACTAATCAAGCCGGTCGAGCTTGCGTCTATATCGCGCGTGAAAAACAGCAGGGAATTCCGCCATTCAGCTACAGCTCCTCGATCTCCACGCTCACCACGTCCACGTCAGGGCGCTCCTCCACCAGCCTCTCTTCGAGTTTCTCCAGGGTATTCCTCGCCTCGACGCGGCTGCCGTTGACCGTGACGAACCCCAGGAGAGCCTCGCCGTGCACATCGTGCAGGTCCACCTCGGCGGCGGACACGTTGAAATTGTTCCGGGCGCGGGCAAGGATGCTCTTGACGATCCCGCGCTTCCCCTTGAGAGAGCGGCTCAGGAGACGAAGATGGACTACCGCGGCAAAGACATGCATGGTCG
>Ga0265295_1006348_pt1 | contig 14389 bp, 10 predicted proteins | sample Munlansysbiofilm_FD_192503 | JGI IMG/M metagenome (GOLD analysis project Ga0265295, IMG submission 192503) | Leachate microbial communities from a municipal landfill in Southern Ontario, Canada - Methane capture system biofilm | ecosystem: Engineered > Solid waste > Landfill > Unclassified ... | reverse complement strand
TCGTCCTCTCCAAAGCCTCTGCGCCGATGGACAGCGACACCCTTTCACGCGAACTCTCTATCTCAAAAAGTTTCTTGGCAAAAATTCTTCAGTCGTTGGCAAAAAGCGAGATTCTCAACTCTTTTAAAGGGGTCAACGGTGGTTTCGTACTCGCCAAACCCCCAAAAGATATCACGATGCTTGAGGTAATGTCCTCGGTGGAGGGCAAAGCCCCCGCCGTGTTTGACTGCTCCCCTTCGATGGAGAGCTGCCCCTCCGAGAGAGCCGAGGCATGTACCATCTGGCCGTTTCTCAATCGTCTTCAAGGGAAGATCGACACCTTTTTGGCAGCACTTACCCTTGCCGACATTCTCGATGAAGAGTAAGGTATAACCGTTTGGCACGCAAACTGACTCTTAAACAGCAGATAGGAACGACTCTTAATTTCCTTTTAGGGCAAAGAGACCTAAGCGTCGTCCTTTTTGTGATGGCGATCCTAGCGATCATCATCGTCCCTCTTCCCTCAAGTCTTTTGGACGTGATGCTAACCGTCTCGATGGCGCTTGCGGTTTTGATTTTGCTTATCTCCCTTTATGTGCCAAAACCTACCGATCTCACCACGTTTCCGACCCTTATTCTTATCATTACCCTCTTTCGTCTCGCACTCAATATCGCAACGACAAGGATGATTTTAAGCAACGGGCACCAAGGACCCGAAGAGGTGAGCGACATCATCACCAGTTTCGGGAACTTCGTCGTAGGGGGGAACTACGTTATCGGTATCATCGTTTTCTCGATCTTGGTGCTTATCAACTTTATGGTTATCACCAAAGGTTCTACAAGGGTTGCAGAGGTTGCAGCGCGCTTCGTACTCGATTCTATGCCCGGAAAACAGATGGCGGTCGATGCCGACCTCAACGCGGGGCTTATCGATGATGCCGAGGCAAAACGCCGCCGTGCCGAGATTTTGCAAGACGCCAACTTCTACGGAGCGATGGACGGGTCGAGTAAATTCGTCAAAGGGGATGCGGTTGCGGGGATCATTATCACCCTCATCAATATCATCGGCGGCTTTTTAATCGGGGTTTTTCAGCACGATATGAGTGTCGCCGACAGCGCCTCAACGTTTACCCTTTTAACGATCGGTGACGGGCTTGTGGGGCAGATTCCCGCACTCATCGTCTCCACCGCGACGGGTATCATCATCACCCGCTCCTCAAGCGACGGCGACAACTTCGCCGAAGGTACGATCAATCAGATCATGGGCAATGCGAAGATCATGATGATCGTAGGTTTCATTATGCTCCTTTTTGCTCTCGTACCGGGGCTTCCTACCGCTTCTATGGGGCTTGTGGGGATCATCTTTGCGCTTCTTGGCTGGATGCTTTACAAATACGAGAGAGGGGAGCTCGATATCCTTAAAACCGAAAATATTTTAAGCCCCAAAGCAAAAGAGCAGCAGGAAAAAGAGAAAGCCGCTGCCGCAAAACCGGTCAAATCGCAGGCGGAGATCCACAAAGAGGAGGAAGCTGCACTCGAAGATATCCTCAAAGTAGAGATGCTCGAGCTTACTCTAGGCTACCAGCTTATCCGTCTTGCCGACCGTGACAAAGGGGGCGATCTGCTCGAGCGTATCCGCTCCATGCGACGCAAGATCGCAAGCGATTTCGGCTTTTTGATGCCGCAGGTGCGTATTCGCGACAACCTCCACCTCAAACCGCAGCAGTACCAGATTCTCCTCAAAGGGATCGTTATCGGCGACGGCGAGATTATGCCCGATAAGTTTTTGGCGATGGACAGCGGTATGGCAACGGGCGATCTACGGGGCGAAAAGACAAAAGAGCCCGCTTTTGGGCTTGATGCGCTTTGGATCGCACCCGAACAAAAAGAGGATGCGATCATCAACGGCTATACCGTGGTCGATCCTGCGACCGTTATCTCTACCCACATGAGCGAACTCGTCAAACGCAATGCGGAAGATCTTCTCACCCGTCAAGAGGTTCAGGCGCTTATCAACAAGATCAAGAACGACTTCCCCGTTATTATCGACGATCTTCTCAAAGTCGCCAATATCGGGCTTGTACAGCGCGTACTCAAAGCTCTTTTACACGAGAAGATACCGCTTAAAGATATGCTCACTATTTTAGAGACCATCGCGGATGTCGCCGAATTTACCAAAAACGTGACCATTATCACCGAGCAGGTGCGCGCGCGCCTCTCCCGCATCATCACGCAGATGTATTCGGGAGACGACGGCGTGATCCGTCTTCTTACCTTCGATACCAAATCGGAGCAGCTGATGCTGGAGAAATCGCACGAACAAGACGGCGTGCGCAACCTTATGCTTAACGTCGGCGAGATCAACAAGCTGATCCAAGCAACCAGCCAAAAAGCGGCGGACTTGCTCCAAAAAGGGGTTTCGCCCGTCGTCATTATCGTCGATCCTTCGCTCAGACGCGCCGTTGCGGAGATATTCGAGAGATTTTCCCTTGATGTCGTTACCCTCTCCCACGCCGAAATCGACTCGAACGCAAAATTTGAAGTTATGGGCTCCATAGCGATAGACTAACCATTTTACCCAAAGGAAACAGATGCTAGACAGAACACTCCACCACCTCTCACACACCGACCTTGACGGCTACAGCTGCCAACTCGTTTTGAGTTTCACCCCCTATAAAAAATGCAACTACAACGCTAATTACGGTGCGGAGGTAAAACAAAAACTCGAACAGATTTTAGACGCCATCAAGCAAAGCGACGACAAAGCGTATATCCTTGTTACCGACCTCAATCTCTCTGCGGATGAATCGCGATGGATCAACGAAGAGGTAACACTGCGCAACCAAAACGGAGCAGACATAAAGCTCCAACTTCTCGATCACCACGGAAGCGGCGAAGAGAGTGCCAAGAAATACGCGTGGTATATGCTCGACACCGCAAGAAGCGCGACGAAAATCACCTACGACTTTGCCAAAGAGAACTTTGAACTAGACGCTCCCTCATGGCTTTGCTCTTTTGTCGACGTGGTCAATGCGGTCGATCTATGGAAGCAAGAGGAGGCGCAAAATTTCGAATACGGCAAAGTGTGTATGCGCTTGGTAAGCGAAACAAGAGAACTCAACAAGATCATGTTCCCCGCCGAAGACAACCTTTATAAACTCTCGCTTCTTACCAAAGCGGCGCAATATATCGACATGCCAAGCGCGCCTATCGTGCTTGATGAAAAGATCCACCTGCTCAAAAAAGAGTTCTTCAGACGCGAAAACAACGATACGCTAGACAACTTGGCAACAAAGTACATCGTCGATCTTTTGGGGGAGAAAAAAGGGGAGATGACCATCTACTACAAAGGGTATAAAGGGTTTTTAAGCTATGCACTCGGCAATACGTCGATCATCGGTAACGGCTTTTTAACCGCACACCCAGAATACGATTTTATCGTTGACGTCAGCTACAAAGGAACGCTCAGCCTGCGTGCAAACAACAAGGTCAGCGTCGCACTCATCGCTAAAGAGTGGGTCAACGGCGGCGGGCATCCAAACGCTTCGGGCGGACGTATTTTAGGGTTTAAAGAGCAATTCGTCTATGCAAAAGTAAAACAGCAGATCCAAGCGCTTTTGGCAGAGAAAGAGGCGACTGCCAAGGAACTTGAGCCTAAAAAAGAGGGATAACCCCTTTTTTACATGCCAAGAGAGTTGCTTACATGCCGTAATTTTCTTGGCATGTAAGCGGTTTTAATGACCGTTATTGTAAAAGTAGCGCTCGATTCCGTTTGCCATCCCCATAGCAAGAGCATTTTGGTAGTTCTCTTTTACGAGCCGTTTTGCCTCTTTTGGGTTGCTCACAAAGCCTACTTCCACCAAAACCGAAGGCATTATTGCCCCCACTAAAACCCAAAACGGCCCCTCACGCACACCGGCATCCCGCACGTCTTTGTAAAGTTTTCTACTCTCTAAAAGCATCCCCTGCTGCAAGTCGATCGCCAGCTTATTGGATGCTACGATGTTATGGCTGTTGATCGTATTTAAAAGGCTTTGCTTGCCGTAAAAATTCATATCGCTCATATCCGCCGAGTTCTCTTTTGCCGCCACGTTTTTGGCACGCTCGGAGCGGGACGGGGAGAGAAAGTAGGTTTCTATGCCGCTTGCGCTTTCGCCGTCTATGGCGTTGACATGGATAGAGAGAAACAGGTCGGCATTTTTATCGTTTGCAAATTTGGTACGGTGGCTGAGTTTCACGAACTTGTCGCTGTCGCGCGTCATATACACCTTGTAGCCGCGTGCCTTGAGGATTTTTTTGAGCTTTTGGGCAACCTGAAGCACGATCACCTTTTCGCGGTAGTTTTTGTACCCCACCGCTCCGGGGTCTTTGCCCCCGTGCCCCGCATCTATGACGATCACCTTCCCTTTGCTCACCTGTTTGGTAGCAGCTTTTTTAACGGGAAGCGGTGTTTGTATCTGCATCGGGGCTTTGTGGGAATCGAGTTTATTGTTGATATAGATAATAAGCTCGTTCTTCTCTTTTTTAAATCGCACCTCGACTTTGTTGTTGTCTTCAATCACCAATCGGAGCGTATTTGGATTAAACTGGGCAAGCTTGATCCTTGAGAGCCCCTCTTTTCTAAGATTTTGCGACTCGGTGAGCATCGAAGCGTGAATATCGAAAATATATCTAAACACCTCTTTGGCGGGTTCTTCAAGCGCAAAATAGTTGACATGGTTGTTTTTAATGTTTTTGTCAAACACCAAAACAAGCCTTTCGTCGCGCCATTTGACCGCTTTGAGTTTGTTGCTGGAGGTAAGTTTGATCTCTTTGGAGGGATCGCTTTTAAAGGACTCTTGTTGTGAAGGGGCTTCTTGGATCGGTGCGGGGGTTTTGTCAAGCTCTATAAGCTCTTCGGAATACTGCACTACGTCGATATGAAGTTTCTGTCCGCTTTTGACGATCCCGCGGAGTGCTTGGATTTTAAGCTCCTCATCTTCTGCCATGATAGCGCGAAGATAGAGGTTTTTGTAATCGTTGTAGGCTCGAAAATAATCGCTTTTGTTTTCGCTTTTCATATACTCAGCCGCACGCTCAAGTATCTCTTGGTCGTTCGTCGAAGCCGACAAACTGAGCAAAGTAGCAAAAAACAAAGCAAAAAGAAAACGAACCATACCCAGATTATTCACCCTGCATCAATTTATCCATCAACTCTTTCACCGAAACGATCTCGGTGATTCTGTAGCCGTTGGTTCCAGAGAAGAAAAGCCCGAGCTGTGTATCTCCGAAATAGGCATCGCTTAACCTGTCGGCGATACAAAACCCGACCTCTTTTGCTTCTTCCCCTCTATTACACGGTGCAACACAGTTGGAGATACACTTGATGGCAGGTCCCTCGCGTCTCTCGATTAACCCCGTAAGGTTGGTTTTCACTCCGCGTGCAGGATACCCTACCGGAGATGCCATGAGCTGGATATCCTCCTCTTTTGCATCAAGGAGCACTTTTTTAAAGTTCTCGTGTGCATCGCATTCGTGGGTTCCGATAAAACGGGTTCCCATCTGTACGCCGCGCGCACCGAGTGCCATCATAGCGTCGATATCGTTTTTATCCCAAATACCGCCTGCGGCGATCACGGGAATATCACCCCATTTAGCCGCTTCCTCTACGACGGGACGCACGAGGTTTTCAAGCTGGTTCTCCTCTAGCGCACACTGCTCGTAGGTAAATCCTTGGTGTCCGCCGCTTTTTGGCCCTTCCAATACGACCGCATCGGGAAGTCTGTTGTAACGTTTTTGCCAACGTTTGCAGATAATCATAAGTGCCTTTGCCGAAGAGACGATAGGCACAAGCGCCACATCGGGATAATCTGCCGTAAATTCCGGCATGTTCGTAGGCAAACCCGCACCCGTAATGATGATGTCGATCCCCGCTTCGCACGCATCTGTTACTACGCGCCCGTAATCGTTGATCGCATAGAGGATATTTGCCGCAAGAGGTTTGTCGCCGCAGATTTTTCGCGCATTTGTAATAATAGCCGCCAACCCCTCTTTAGAGTAAAAATTCGCCGCATCCAAAGGGCGATCAGCTACAAGCTTCTTGGCATGTATCTTGTTTTCGTAATAACCTGTTCCTACGGCACTGATAACGCCGAGTCCCCCCTCTTTCGAGACGGTTCCTGCCAGTTTGTCCCAGCTGATCCCTACACCCATACCGCCTTGAACGATAGGTTTTTCGATCACGTGTTTTCCGATTTTTAATGGTTCAAAACTCATTTATATTACCCTTAATTTTGCGAACTTTCTTTTTCCTACCTGCAAGATATATTCACCTTGGGTTAGTTGCAGCTGTTCGTCGCTTACTTTTTCTTGATTTATTCTAACAGCACCTTGCTTAATATCTCTTCTAGCCTGCGAAGTTGAGGGGCAAATGTTACAATCTACCAACGCTTTTGCAACCCAAACCTCTCCCTCTACACTAAACTCGTCGATATCCGTCGGAATTTCACTTTTGGCATGGACTCTTTCAAACTCCTCTTTGGCTTCTTGTGCCTCTTTTGCACCGTGAAAACGCTCCACGATCTCCAAAGCCAGATCCTCTTTTACTTTTTTTGGATGCAGAGTTCCGTTGGCTACGCCCTCTTTGATCGCCTCTATGTCGCTCAAAGATTTTGCACTTAAAAGTTCGTAGTAGCGCCACATAAGCTCATCGGAGATGCTCAGAACCTTGCCGAACATATCGTTTGGATGATCGGTAACGCCGATGTAGTTGTTAAGCGATTTACTCATCTTTTGTACGCCGTCAAGCCCCTCTAAAATAGGCATCATAAGCACCGACTGCTCTTTGCCGATCTCGTAGGCTCTTTGCATATGGCGCCCCATAAGAAGGTTGAACTTCTGATCAGTCCCCCCGATCTCTATATCGCTTTGCAGATGTACGCTGTCATACCCCTGCAAAAGCGGGTAGATAAACTCGCTGATAGAGATGGAAGTACCGCTTTTGTAACGTTTGTCGAAATCGTCGCGCTCAAGCATACGTGCTACGTTAAACGTCGTCGTAAGCGAAAGCATCCCCGAAGCACCGAGGTTGTTGATCCACTCGGAGTTAAACACCACCTCGGTATTTTTTGGATTGAGTATTTTAAATACCTGCTCTTTATAGCTTTTGGCATTTTCCAAAACATCCGCCTGCGTCAATGTCTTGCGCGTGACGCTCTTACCCGTCGGGTCACCGATCTGTGCTGTAAAATCCCCGATAAGAAACTGTATCTTGGCGCCGTACTTCTGAAACGTCGCAAGTTTTTGCAAAAGTACCGTATGCCCTAAATGCAAATCGGGTGCGGTGGGGTCGAATCCCGCTTTGACGGTATAGTTTTTCCCCTCATTGAAATAGGCTTTTAAAAGTTTTTCAATCCCTTCTAAATCAATAATTTCGGCGGTGCCTCTTTGTATTTCGCGTAAAGCTTCTTCTAACATTGTTGTCGTATTCCTTCTGTCAAATTAATTTTTATAAGCATCGTCGGTGCGTATAAGATGGATCACTTTGATTTTTTGTTCAAGTTTTGCACGCAGTTTGTTAATGTCGGACTCTTTGGAATCAAACCCGAGTTCGCAGTATTTGACGTATGCGTTGTGTTCTTTTCCGAGCTCTATAAGGTTGATATCGATATTGAGCTTGACCAAAAAGGTTAAAAAGTTTGCCAATGCCCCCGTTTCGTTGTGGAGCGAGGCGATGAGTCTGTAATGGAAAATATTTTGTTTCTCCCACCGTACAAACACCATAGGTTCGTGCGCTTCAAGTTTTTTGATCCCGTTTTGGCACATTTTGTGATGCACGTGCACCTTCCCTTTGTCGAAAAAGCCCATAATCTCATCACCGTGTTTTGGGTGGCAGCAGTAGTCAAAAACGACGTCGCTCACGCCCATGACGCTGAATATCTCCAAACCGTTTACGCTGTACGATTTAAGCTTGAAGCGGTGGCGGGAAAGGAAACTGCGAAAGCGACCGTTCTCGCTGATCTCTTTGGTGTATTTGTGCACGATATTGCGAAAGAGCTCTATGTCGGCGGGGAGTTGTGCGATATTTTCGCAGCTGTGTCTCTCTAGCCACTCCTCGACTCTGGATCTGTTAAGACGCATCGCCGTTGCCAAAATATTCACGCCCGTTTTAGCATTGATCTCTTTTAGGCGCATGTTGCAGTTGAGTCTGATATTGCTTTTTGCTTTAGAGGTTTTCACCGCATCAAGCCAAGTACAGCGCGTCACCAAATCCGATCCCAGCTCTATTTTAACGATATCGCCGTTGTTGAGTTCATTAAGCAGCGGCGCTTTTGTTTTATTGATCAAGCACCCGATCGCCTTGTTGCCTATCTCCGTATGCACCGCGTACGCATAATCGAGCGCCAATGCGCCTCTAGGGAGAGTAAACGCCTGCCCCGTCGGTGAAAAAACAACGATATCTTCGCTGTAGAGATCGTTTTTTATAAGCGAATAAAAATCTTCGACCGATTCGTTTTGGTAGCCGAGGTTATTGAGCCAGTCGAGTTTGATCTCCTCTTTTTCACCGCTTTTGTATTTCCAATGTGCAGCAACACCGAGCTCTGCGGTTTTATGCATCTCATAGGTACGGATCTGCACCTCAAAGATCGCCGTATTGTAAAACACCGATGTGTGGATCGTTTTATAACCGTTGTCTTTGGGCACGGCGATATAATCTTTAAAACGCGACGAAAGCGGTTGAAAATGAAGATGGATAAGCCCCAAGATCGTATAACATTTCACGGCATCTTTGGTAAGTATCCTTACCGCCAAAAGGTCGAGTACCTCATCGATACCGATCCCTTTTCGCTGCATCTTCAAATAGATCGAATAGCGGTGTTTGATACGGGAGAGTATCTCAAAATCCTCTTCGCAAAAGCCGTTTTTTATCAAAAGCATCTGGATCGACTTTTTAAACTCGTCGAGCTTCATCTCTATGGCATGGTAATTGGTATCGAGATAGTTGTCGATATGGTGTTTCTCTTCGGGGAAAAGGTAGGAAAAACTCAGATCTTCAAGGGTGTTTTTAAGGTATGAAATCCCCAAACGGTGGGCAATAGGTGCATATACGACGAGTGTTTCTTCCGATATCCGTTTTTGCTTATGTTGCGGCAGAGGATCGAGCGTGAGCATATTGTGAAGGCGGTCGCACAGCTTAATTACCAAAACCCGTACGTCTTTGATGCTTGCCAAAAGCATTTTTCTAAACGAGAGCGCGGAAACGACGAGCTTGTCGTTTGAACTTGAGGAGACAAGTTCCGCATCGCGAATCGTGTCTATTTTCGTCAGACCATCGACTAGGAGGGCGACGTCCTCTCCGAACATCTGGGCAACGTTTTCGATAGATATATGGGTATCTTCGACGATATCGTGCAGTAATGCGGCAACCGCCATCGATTCGCATCCCGTAAACGATGCCACGATAGCAGCGACCAAAATGGGGTGTACTATGTAAGGCTCACCGCTTTTACGGCGTTGGTTCTCATGCGCTTTGCTTGCATACTCCAAGGCATGTTGCAACGTCGGCGAATGGGGTATCTGCGAAAAGAGATACTTCGTCGCTGAGTCAACATCGTGGATATGTTTGACTTTTTCTATATCAAATTGACTCAGTGACAAACCGTGTTTCCTACTCTGTAAAACCGTCTACTACGACCAAGCCCTCGGCAAGTTCCATAAGTGCCAAATCGGCAGGTTTGATATTTTTGGCATGTACGCTCAATTTGCTTTTTGCACCGTTTAAAAGTTCGTCCGCTCTTTTTGCTACGGCAAGTGCGAGTTGGTAACGATCCATATTCGGGTTGTTTTCTAAGATTTTTGCGGTTAATTGTTCTACTTTCATCATTATTCCTTCAAATTTATTTTACGATCGAGCAGTTTTGCATATTGCCCTGAAGTATATCCAAAAGGTTCCCTTTTTTAGACATATCACAGACGATAATAGGGAGTTTGTTGTCTTTTGCGAGTGCGATAGCGGTATCATCCATCACTTTGATATGATCGTGCAGCGCTTGTTCGTAGGTAAGTTCGGAGAGTTTTACCGCATCGCTGTACTTATGGGGGTCTTTATCGTAAACGCCGTCTACTTTCGTCGCTTTGATAATCACTTCCGCGCCGATCTCTACCGCACGAAGCGTTGCTGCAGTATCGGTGGTGAAAAACGGATTTCCCGTTCCCGCGGAAAAGATCACGACACGTTTTTTTTCTAAATGGCGGATCGCCCTTCTGTTGATATAAGGTTCGGCAATCTGCTCCATTTTAATAGCCGCCTGCATACGCACTTCAAGCCCTGCATGTTCACATGCCTCTTGCATCGCAACACCGTTGATAACCGTTGCGAGCATTCCCATGTAATCGGCAGAAGTACGTTTGATGATTCCGTCTTTGGCAGCCGTTACGCCGCGAATGATATTTCCTCCGCCGATCACGATCCCCACTTCTATCCCTGCATCTACAAGAGATTTGATCTCTCCTGAGATATATTTCAAGATTTGAGTGTCGATTCCATGACCTGCTTCACCGGCAAGAGCTTCACCTGAAAACTTAACTAAAACGCGCTTTTTAGCCATGATACACCTTATATATAAAATCCGCGAATTATACTTTAATATCTCTTTAAAAATGCTTTGGAAAACATGAGAGCCTTGGCATGTGCCTTTTGTTCGGCCATTCACTTTGTATAAAGCCGATTTTTACTATAATCGCTCTTTATTTTAGACAAAGGCGGTTAGACAACACGTGAGCTGGTTTACTTTTTTTGAAAACAAAACACGCTACAAACACCCCTTCGGTCGCGGCATCAACGCTTCGATTCCCAAAGACGAAGAGGATCTCTTTACAAAATCATACGAAGCTTTTAGAGAGAAAAAAACGCTCCAGGCTTACGAGTATTTTTTCCTTTCGCAGCAAAACTTTAGCGACGACATGCCAAACGAAAATATCGTGCTTAAAAAAGAGAATGAGAGATTGCTTTTTACGATCTACCAAGGCACCTCCATTATCACGGGTTACGTGACTCCCAAACATCTTTACGCCGAAACCATCCTTGCAAAATGCGTACATGCCAACGTTTCGCTCAAACGCCACATACTCGAACGCAATTACAATTTAACCTACTGCAGCTATTTCAGCGACAAAGAGTATATCAAGCTCAAACTCTACCAAGACAATATCACCATGACACCCCAAAAGGTGTTTTTTCCTCTGCGCGAACTAGCCCTTAACGGCGATTTCGACAAAGAGTATATACGCAGCGAATTTAGCGATATCCCTTTGGAAGATATCGATCATCTTCTGCCGCTGGATCCCAAAGAGCTTGAAACAAAATACGCCTTTTTGCAAAAATGGATCGAAACCTTTGAATTTGAGGTCGCAAGTTTCCCCACCACCGACAATGCAGGGATGCAGGCATTTGCCGCACTCACTCTCTTGTTTAAAATCGATTATCTGCTTGTACCCAAATACGATATGTTCCACAATCTCAACCGTAAAATTCAGGAATATTTCAGCGACGAGAACTCCACGATAGAAACAAAAAACGAAGAGCTCAAAGAGTTTATATTTGAACTAAAAGAGCTTGATTTTGAAAAATTCTCTACAAAATTTTTCAATGCCAAATACACGTTTAATCCTCTTGACCGAACCTCACAGGAGGAGATGAACACCTTCATCGGCGAGTCGCTCTTAAAAATCCGATGGTATAAAAATAACCGCCATACGCAAATTATCCCCACCATATACCAATATATCGCACTCTATATGCTCTATAACTACGGTTTGCACCCCGTGATCCGCTCTTTGCTGCATATGTTTGTTTCTATCTACAACAGAGAGTTTTTTAGCGCCCTAGAGTACCCCGCCCTCTATAACGGCGACGACAATTCGTTTGCAAAACGTGCCATCGTCTCTCGGATAGAGGAGATTATCACCCCTTATCAAAGCCGTTTTAAATCGCTCAAACCCTTTGGAGGGGAGCTTAATTTTACCTCGCTTAACGAATTTAGCAACAGCTTTTATTTGCAACTCAAAAACCTCAACTTTGAAGAGATATAATCTATGAATACCCAACTTATTCTCAATCGCTATATCGATAATATCATCCAGATCATGACCCCCTACGGGAGCGGTACGGGGTTTATCATCGACGATCTCATCATCACGAACTCCCACGTCGTCGGGGGACTCAGCGAAGTGGTGATCAGTGCAAAGAAAATCAAACGCTGTATCGCAAGGGTGGTTTATGATGATCCCTACTACGATCTCGCTTTTATACGGCATGAAAATTTAACAAAAGCGCAAAATCCGCTCCGCCTCAGTGAGGACGCCATCGAAGACGGAGACGTCGCCATCGCCGTGGGGCACCCTTACGGTCTTAATTATACCTCCACCGAGGGGATCGTCTCCAAAGCAGCACGTTTGCAAGGAGACCTCGAATATATCCAGATCGATGCCGCCATCAACCCCGGCAACAGCGGCGGCCCCCTTTTAAACGTTAAAGGGGACGTGATAGGGATCAACACCTTTATTATCCAAAATTCCAACAACCTAGGCTTTGCACTCCCCTACTATTATGTCCAAGAAGCGCTCAATGAATTTAACCTTTTAGGGAAAGAAAATATCATTAAATGCCCCTCGTGCAAAAATCTGATAGAGGAAAACAATATCCTCAACGATTACTGCCCCGCATGCGGCAGCAAGCTCGAACTTGCCAAAAAACGAAGAAAAGGGTACAAACCAACCGCAACGACGAAACTCCTTGAAGAGATTCTCGAATCGCTTCAGGTCAACGTTACCCTAGCCCGCCGTTCCCAATCCTCATGGCGCATTGAGAGGGGTTCGGCACGCATCGACATCAATTACTACGAAAACGGGATCATTATCGGAGATTCGAGGCTTTGTTCTATCCCAAAAGACAATATAGACGCTCTTTATGACTACCTTTTAGAGGAGAACGAAAAACTCACCTATCTCCAGTTTTCCATCAGTGAGAACACCGTCTACCTTTCCTACCTTATCATCGACACCTCCCTAAGCGCAAAAGAGGGTAAAATTGCGCTCGAGAGACTTTTGGGCTATTCCGATAAGTACGACGATATTTTAATCCACCGTTTTAAAGCATTGCCGCTCAAACGCGACGAAGATGAATAATTGAACAATCAAGGAGAAACTATGCACACATTTTTACCGTTTCAAGTCGATCTTGAACATTTTATAGAAAAGCTGCAAAACCATATTCATGCCAACACCAAACAAGTAGAGGAGCTTTTGGCAATAGAAAACAAAAACTATGCAAATTTCGTCAGACCCCTTGGCATGTTGGGGGAGAGACTCGAAGAGTTTTTCACTCCCCTTTCGCACATAAACGCCGTTTGCAATAGCGAAAAAACGCAAGAGATTTATGCGCAGGCATTACCGATCATTACCGAATACTCGACACAACTTTCGCAAAATCTTGCGGTGTACGAGGCATTTAAAGAAATACAAGCCAAAGAGAGCGAGCATCTCAATCAAGAACAAAAAAGGGTGCTAGAACTCAATATTCTCCATTTCGAACTTAGCGGCGCCCATTTAGACGCCCAAACAAAAGAGCGTCTTCAAGAGATCAACTTAAGAAAAAGCGAACTCTCCAACGACTTCTCTCAAAATCTGCTCGATGCAACCAATGCCTACGAGTATATTATCACCGATCCAAAAGATGTAGAGGGGCTGCCCCAAAGCGACAAAGAAAATGCAGCATTCGAGGATGAGGGGGTAACGAAATACCGTTTCACCCTTCAGATGCCTTCCTATATCGCCTATATGACCTACGGCAAGAATGAAACGATCCGTGAGGAGCTTTACAAAGCCTACGTGACCCGCGCACCCCAAAACGAAGCGATCGTCGAAGAGTTACTTGCCCTAAGAGCCGAAATGTCCAAACTCTTGGGATACGAAAACTACGCCGCCTACTCTCTGGCAAGCAAAATGGCACCCGATACCCAAAGCGTTTTGAGCTTTCTACAAACCCTCGCCGCAAAATCGAAAAAACAAGCGCAAAACGAACTTGCACAGATGCAAAAACTCTCCCAAAAACCGCTGAGAAGCTTCGATACGGCGTATTACGGCGAACTGCTCAAAAAAGAGCAATATGAGCTTGATGAAGAGCTTTACCGCCCCTATTTTGAACAACAAAACGTATTGCGCGGCATGTTCGAATTTTTGGACAAACTTTTTGGCATCAGTTTTGAAAAAGTTGAAGAGCCGCTTTGGGATCCCAAAGCATCCGCTTATTATCTTTATGTTCAAGGCACGCTCAAAGCAAAAATCTATTTTGACCTAGAAGCCAGAAAAAGCAAACGCGGCGGCGCATGGATGCACAACTGGCAAAGCCATTGCAAAGACGAAGCAGGGAAAG
>Ga0265295_1006347_pt1 | contig 14392 bp, 11 predicted proteins | sample Munlansysbiofilm_FD_192503 | JGI IMG/M metagenome (GOLD analysis project Ga0265295, IMG submission 192503) | Leachate microbial communities from a municipal landfill in Southern Ontario, Canada - Methane capture system biofilm | ecosystem: Engineered > Solid waste > Landfill > Unclassified ... | reverse complement strand
TTTATTTTCTACTTGCACAATTATCTACCTTACAACCAGAACAACTAATATCTTCACAGCCTTCAGGTTTTTCAGTTTTTTCATTAACGCTATATGACCAAACATATAGCCCAATAATTACAATTACTATTACTATTGGAATTAAATATTCTAACAAATTATTCTACCTTCTCCACTAAATCTAAAACACTTTTTAGTAGTTTATCTACATTGTGTTTTGATTTTTCTAAATTTCTTCCAATTACTCCGGCATAAATCTTAAGTTTAGGTTCAGTACCTGAAGGCCTTAAGACAAACCAAGATTCATCTTCTAGATAATATTTTAATACATTTGACTTATCTAAGTCAATTGATTCTACCTTTTTATTCTCATAACGTTTTGATAATAAGAAGTCTTCGATTCTAATTATCTTTACCCCATCAATATCTCTGAGTGGTTCATCTCTAAAAGCACTCATAATCCTAGAAATCTTTTCTTGACCTTCTTTTCCTAAAAGATGAACGTTTTTTAAACCTTCCAAGTAAAAACCATATTTCTCATATATTTCCAACAAAACATCATAAAGTGTTTTATTTTCTTTAACTAAATAATAATTGGCTGCTTCTGAAATCATCAACATCGCTTGTAGTGAATCTTTATCTCTAACCTCATCATTAATTACATAACCATAACTTTCTTCATAACCAAAGATAAATTCTCTTTCATCATTTTCTAAGTATCTAGCTTGTTCGCCAATAAACTTAAAGCCAGTAAGAGTTGAGATAACATCATAGCCAAAACTTCTTGCGATTTTCGCACCTAAATCACTAGTTACAATCGTGTTGAAAACCACACCTTTTTTAGGTAAAATATTAAGTTTGCTTTTCTGAGTTAAAATATAATATATCAATAAAGCTCCTGTTTGGTTACCGTTTAATAATTTATACTCATTTTTATGATATACAGCTATACCTAATCTATCCGCATCTGGATCAGTTGCGATAATTAAATCCGCATTAACCCTTTTTGCTAAAACTAAAGCTAACTCATACGCATCTTTTTCTTCTGGATTTGGAAGTTTAACTGTAGAAAAATTTGGATCTACAACCATTTGTTCTTCAACAGGATTGACACTAAACCCCTCTTCTGTTAACAATCTCTTCCCAAGATATCCACTAGTTCCATGTAAAGGCGTAAAAACAATGTTTAATTTCTTTTCAATATTTTTGTTTATAGTAATCGACTTAACCAAATCTAAATAAGCTTTATCGATTTCCTCATCGATAAACTCTAATAATTTATTATTTTCCAGTTCAGGAATACTTAAAACATCTATTTTAAAAATATCTTTAGTTTCATTAACATACTCAATGATTTTTTCTGCATACTTTGGAGTATACTGACATCCATATTCATCATAAATTTTATAACCATTATAATTTGGTGGATTGTGGCTAGCAGTTACTACTATACCAGCTAATGCGTTTAAATGTCTAACCGCATATGATAACTCAGGCGTTGGTCTTAAATCACTGAAAATATAACTTTTTATCCCATAAGCCCCTAAAACTCTTGCGCTTTCTCTCGCAAACTCTTTAGACATATATCGATTATCATGAGCTATAACAACACCTCTAGCAAAATCCAACTTGCTATATGTGTTGATGAGATACTTAGCTAATCCATTATTAGCTTTTCTAATTGTGTAAAGATTCAACCGATTAGTCCCCGGACCTATAATACCTCGCATACCACCTGTGCCAAAAGAAAGAGATGTATAAAACATATCTTCTAACTCTAATTCATCTTTATCAAGCAATTGATTTCTTAAATCCGTATCTAGATTAGGATTATCTATCCATTTTTTATACTCATCTTTCCACATAATTAGCCTCCCAGTATTAATAGATATAGTCTACTACTTTTTCTCTTCTTGGTTTTACTTCAGGATCTTTTCCTTTTGGATAACCAAGACATATTGCTAAATCATGTTCATATCCTTCTGGTATTTTCAAAATTCTATCAACATCAATCTTATTAGCCTTATGATATAGATATCTAGTTTGTCCTATTATGCATGAGCCATATCCTAAAGATTTAGCTGCTAAAGAGATATTTTCTAAAACACAGCCTACATTAACTTCAGAAAATCCACCTATTTTTGAACTTAACACAATAACACAAGGAGCGTTATAGAATATATGAGCATCTTTTTCTATTTCAATCCCAAATCTACTCATCCCTTCCAAAGCTAACTTGTTTATTTCATTAATTCTTTCTTTATTAGTTATTACAGTTAAATGCCAGTCCTGTTTATTTCTTGAACTAGGTGCGTAAATACCACATTCAACTATTTTTTGTAAGTGTTCTTCAGGAATAGGTTTATCCTGATAAGACCTTATGCTTCTTCTACTTAAAATGGTTTCAATTGTACTGTTCATCATTTACCTCCAAATTTTTCAAATTTTTTTCAAAAAATATTTTACATTATTCTAAGATATTAGTAAATAAAAAATCAACATCAAATTTAATCATTTTTTCAGCTACTTCTTTATCATTGACTACACCACTGATAACTTTAAGTCCAACAAGGTGTAAATTCTTAATATAATCTCTTTTTAGTTTATGATGATCTACATAAAGATTTATTCCGTATTTTTTACAATAATCAAGACTTTCATCATCTACTATTCTAGAATAGTAATACAAAGAATTAGCTGGAAATATTTTTTTAAGTGTTTGTAACTGTTTTTTGTTTTCAGAAATAAGACTATAATTGTCTTCTATTCCAAAATCTTCCATATACCCCTGTAAATCTTCAAGTTCTTCCGGTTTTAAACAATCTTTAATCTTAATAAACATCGATTTTTGATAAGCTTTGCATATAGCTAAATAATCTTCTAATCTTGGAATAAAAACAAACTCATTTAGATTACCAGTTTTTCTATCTATAAGCGAAAACTTTTTTAGTTCATTGTAAGAAAAACTTCTTATATCTAAGTTTAGCATCCCATATTTGAGTAAAGAATCACAACCTGTAACTATATATTTATTATCCTTTGAAAGAGATAATTCGCAACTAATTCCATAATAAGAACGGTTAGCAGCTGCTAAAAAAGCAAAAATGGTGTTTTCTGTTTCTATTCCACTTAAACCATTGTTCGCAATCATTCCTCTAAAGTATTTATCTATTTTAATTGTATTCATAAAAACCACGCCTTCAACTATTTTATATATTTTATTGTAACACTATTTGCATAAATTTAAACATATTATTTAGAAAAATACTGATATTTGGTATAATCTATTTAGCGAGTGAGGTTAAATAAATGATATACGATGATTTAGGCTTTAATATTGATTCTTTAGAATACGGTTTAATTAGAAAAAAAACAAATATACTTACATTACTTTTTTTCATTTTTTTCGTAACCTTCTTAATGGTGCTTCTTCCATTTTCATTTTTTTGGGTTTTAAAAGTTCCTATTGAGATTAATGAAGTCAATCGAGAATATTGGGAGACTGATTATCAAAATTTTATGATATGGTATCACTTAATCTTGGGATTATTAATTTTATTAAGCGGGATTTTTACATTAGTTTTCTTCAAAAGAAAACCATTTGATTATATTATCATCAATAAAGATAATAACCTCAATAATTATTTGCAAATTAACACAAATAAAAATCGCAGCTTATATGTTAATGATGAGAAATGTTTTTTCTTTAGCTCTGAGACTGGCAAAACAGAAGAGATTACTGATCCTATTATGATTGATAGTCTATTAAACAAATATGTTTTTTGGCATAGATGGAATAAAATAAATGATTATAAAATAAAAAAATTAAATAAAAAAACAATCCTTTCTTTCAAAGTGAAAGTCAATGGGATTGTTTATGTTTATCGCTATAGAATAATTTGTGATTACAATAATCTACCAACAAAGATAACAGAAACAGTTGGAGTTAAATCAAACTCAAGAACTTCTTCAATTTTTATGACATATTATCTTGAAAATCTAAACAGGCCAATTCATTCAAACCTAGATAAAAGGGCATTGGCCAAACTCACAGATTAAGTTAATTCTTTTAGTAAATCTAAAATATCGTAAGCGCCTTCAAATTCTTCTTGAACCTCTCCATTAACAATATGAAACATCGCAGGAGTTCCTCCTAAATCAATATCTTCGCTAATATCGGAGAAATATTTGACTCTAACTAAATATATTTTCGTATCTTTGGCTAAAGCAATAGTGGTTAAAACATCAATTTTTATAGTGTTACACCAAGTGCATTGTTCCCCATAGAAGTACAAATAATAGTCCGATTCAGGCATGTTTAATTGTAAATTAGGATCTAAAATCATCAATTCAGAAAAATCAGAATAATCTAAACCGTTATTATCTGTATTATTGATTGTTGAACTTGTCGTGTTTTCACAACCAAACATTGTGAAAACAAAAAATATAAATAGTATAAAAATTAATGTCTTTTTCAAATTTAATCACTGTCCTTGGCTTTTATTATAGATGAAACCCTTTTATAAATCAACAAAATTATCACACTAACTGAAATGCCTTTTAATAAATTAAATGGTACTGTCGCAAAAACAATGAATTTCCAAAGTTCCGTGAAGTTATAAGTTGAAAGCAGCGCTTGAAGAGAATCTCCAAACCATAACTCTGCATATAATGGCAGTAAAACATAAGCGTTCATAAACGCACCAACTATAGTCATAACTAAAGTTCCTAGCGCAAGCCCGATAACGGCTTGTTTTTTTGTTTTATGCTTAAAGTAAATAAAACTTGCCGGTAAAACAAACGATAAACCGATAATTAAATTAGCGAACTCACCTACATAAGCTGTTTTTGATGCGCCACCAATAGTAATATCAAGAAAAATCTTGATTGATTCTATTAAGAATCCAACAAATGGTCCATAAGCAAATGAACCCAACATTACTGCAACTTCAGAAAAATCTAACTCGTATGGTCCAATAATCGGGAAACTTAAAATCATTAAAATAAATGCTAGTCCACCTAAAATACCAATAGTTGTTAATCTTCTAATGTTTTTACTCTTGTTCATAAATTTCTCTCCCTTTAAATAAAAAATATCCGTTAAAAACGGACATTCCAGGCGTAAAAGAAAAAAAGTAGTTATATTACTTCTTCCATCCAGACTTTACTGTCGGTTTAGGAGTTTCACCTAATCGTGCCTAAGCTCGCGGACTATAACCGCCGGTAGGGAATTTCGCCCTGCCCTGAAGTGTTTTTAACAATTACATTATAATATATATATTAGTTTTTATCAACAGTTATTAAATATTTTTTGCAATAGCCCTCACAAGTGAAGCCTCAACACCCTCTATTTCTAATGGTAAGGCAACTAAATAAATATGTGAAGTTAGCTGACTAAGATTAGTCAAATTTTCAATTAAATAAATATCTGATTTTAACAAATCTTTATGCATTTTTAGTTCATGATCATTAAAATAGGAAAAATCTGGTATATCAGCCCCTAAAACATTGATATTATTATCTTTTAGAAAACGAAAAATCGAAGGTTCAAACTTTGGACACTCGTAATAGCTCTTAGTATTAAACTTATAATAATGATGTAAATCTAATATCAAGATTCTTTCTTGATATCTTAGATTCAAGTATTTGTCTTCTACATCTTCAGTAGAAATTACATTATTTAATATCTCTGGTCGTATTACATTAGCCTTTCCTAAAAAATCTTCGAAAATGATATCATTTTCTTTTGTAGAAACATGGTTTTTAAAATCAATATGAGTACCTAAATGCATATTGATATTTAATTGATGTAAATTAAAACCATCTTCACTTAAACTCTTGACCTTCTTTAGTTCCAAAGGTTCGTCTCCTGGATATACCAAATTTGCCTTTTTAATCTTTACACTTAAATCAATCCACTCACTCATAAGTATTTACCTCCATTTTATTTCATGAAAAAAAGGTTGAGTAAAAATCAACCTTTAGTTACAGAATTAACATGCCAAATATTATTAGCATAATCCTTTATTGAACGATCTGATGAGAAAACACCGCTTTTAGCTATATTAATTATAGCTTTCTTAGCCCATTGATGTCTATCTTTGTAAGTTTCATTAGCTCTATTGCAAGCATCTTTATATGCTTGATAGTCTTTCAAAACAAAATACTGATCACGATATACTAAATTATCAAAAATCTCTTTAAACTCATATCTATCAACATTTTCAAAAAAACCATTAACCAATTGGTCTAAAAGAATTCTAATTTCAGAATCATTTTCATAAATTTCTTTTGGGTTATATCCGCCATTTTGATAAACCGCGTTCACTTCTTCACTACTCATGCCAAAAACAAACATGTTTTCGTCTCCAACAAGTTCATTAATTTCAACATTAGCTCCATCTAAAGTACCTAATGTCAAAGCTCCATTCATCATAAACTTCATGTTTCCAGTTCCGCTGGCTTCTTTTGAAGCTGTGGAAATTTGTTCAGATATATCCGCTGCAGGCATTATTGTTTCAGCATAAGAAACATTGTAATTTTCCACAAATACAACTTTTAGATAATCTGAAGTATCTGGATCATTATTCACTTTTTCAGCGATTGTATTGATTAATTTGATAACTTTTTTAGCAAAATAATAAGTTCCCGCTGCTTTAGCTCCAAAAATATAGGTATGAGGTACAAATGTTTCTTTAAACTCTGGTCTCGCTTTTAAAGTATTATATACACTCATAATATGTAAAGCATTCATCAACTGTCTTTTATATTCATGAAGTCGTTTAACTTGAATATCAAAAATAGATTCAGGATTAATCTCAATATTTTGTCTTTCCAAGATTTTCGCAGCTAAAGCTTGTTTTTTCTTAAATTTAACTGTTAAAAACGCTTCTTGAAATTCAAAATCATCGATGTAATCAATTAGTTTTTCTAACTCTCTTGGATTTGACTTAAAGTCAGTACCAATTTTCGAACTAATTAATTCAGTTAATTCTTTATTTGAATGTAATAACCATCTTCTATGTGTAATACCATTAGTTACATTATTAAACTTATTTGGATAAAGATCATAGAATTTCTTCATTTCGATATTTTTTAAGATTTCTGTATGCAGTTTCGCTACCCCGTTTACTGAGTAACTAGTTACTATACAAAGATGAGCCATTTTAACTACACCATCATTGATAATCGCTAAATCTTTAATCAAGTCTGTTTTTCCATAACCATATTTTTCTAGTAAGTCTAAAGTAAATCTACGGTTGATTTCCTCAATCAACTGATAAATTCTTGGTAATAAAGGTTTGATAATATCAACCGGCCATTTTTCTAAAGCTTCCGCTAAAATCGTATGATTAGTATAGGCAACCATGCTAGAAACAATTTCCCATGCTTGATCCCATTCCATGCCTTCTTCATCTAGTAATATTCTCATTAATTCAGGAATAATTAAAGTAGGATGTGTATCGTTGATATGCATAACAACATTATCAGCTAAATTCTTTAATGTTCCATATTTTTCTTTATGCTCAGCTGTAATACTTTTTACTCCAGCAGCTGAAAGAAAATATTGTTGCTTAATTCTTAGTTGTTTTCCTTCGTAAGTTGTATCGTCTGGATACAAAAGTCCAGATATTTTCTGTAGTTCACTTTCGTACTCAAAAGGCGATTTATGATCAGGATATTTACTTCCCGGTTCTGCATTCCAAAGTCTTAAATAATTAACAATATTATTATCATCCCCAACAATTGGAACATCATATGGTACTGCTCTAATTACTTCTTGTGGATAATAAACCGGTTTTTGGTTTTCCCAATTAATATAACCAAAAAATGGTATGTCTACAGATTTTTCTTGTCTTCTAATTTCCCATACATATCCATCATTCAACCAGTTATCAGGTCGTTCTTCTTGATAACCATTACTAATTTTTTGGCGAAATAAGCCATAACGATATCTTATGCATTGTCCATAACCCAAAATGCCTAATGAAGCCATGGAATCTAAATAACAAGCTGCCAATCTACCTAAGCCACCATTACCTAAACCAGGATCTGATTCAAAATCTTCTACTTCATTTAAATCATAACCCATTTCTTCAAACCCAGCTTCACAAACATCTCTTATTCCCATGTTCATTAAATTATTAGTTATTAAACGTCCTAATAAAAACTCCATAGAGAAATAATAGACTTTCTTTTCTTCTGAGTCATTGATTAATTTTTCTGTATTGAGCCAATCTTTAGATATTTCTTCTTTTACTAAGATTCCTAAAACATTGTATCTTTCTCGAATAGTTGATTCAGAAATCTCTTTATAGTAAGTTGTTTTTAATCTTTGTTTAAAGGCTTTCGTAAAACTATCTTTAGTTTTGAAAACACCTAGTCTCATATTACCACCTCAATATCATTATAACATTTTTACCGTTTTTCTAATAATAATGCTTGTTGTGACAACGGTTTCTTTTTAGACCATTTGATAGAGTTCAATATACTTTTTAGCTGAATCCACTAATAAAAACTTTGAGTTCATCGCATTGATAATAAGTTGTTTCCAATCATTTCTATTATTTTTATAAAGATTAAAAGCATTGTTCATTTGAAACAACAAATCCCTTGCATCATAATTATAGAACTTAAACCCATTACCCCTTTTACTTGAAGTATCATAATTATCTACTGTGTCGTTAAGACCTCCGGTCTGTCTGACAATTGGAATTGTCCCATATTTTAAAGCAATCATCTGACCAATACCACATGGTTCATATCTCGATGGCATAAGAAAAACATCCGCACCAGCATATATAAATTGAGGTTTAGTCGCGTCATATTCCAAATTAATACTTACTCGTTCTGGATAACGGTTTTTAAGATTCTCTAATTGTCTAAGGTAAAGCTCTTCTCCTGTACCTAAGATACAAAATTCAATAGCTTCATTCTCTAAGATTTGATACAAAGCAGGAAGAATTATATCAAATCCTTTCTGTTCAACAATTCTAGTTACCATTCCTATTACAAAGTAGTGTTCTCCCCTTAAAATTCCAAGCTTTTTTTGCATATCAAGTTTATTAATTTTCTTAGCGGAAAAAACATTAACCAGGTTATATTTCATAGCGATTTCTAAATCATTTTCCGGATTAACATCTTTGTCTAAACCATTTAAGATTCCATAAAAATCACGGTATCTCTTGTTGATGGCTTCAACTAAATTTTTAGAATAATATTCATACTTCAACTCGTCTTTATATGTTTCAGAAACGGTAGAAATTTTATTAGCGGTTGTAATCCCTATCTCTAAGAAGTTTATTTTATTAAGCTTCGTGTATTGTAAGTGATTTTCAACGCCTATTTTTTTCAAAATATCATTACTATGAATTCCTTGATACTCAATATTATGAATGGTAAGGAGAGTTCTGATATTGACGCCTCTTTCTTTTAACAATAAAGGCAATAGACCTAAATGCCAGTCATGAATATGAATAATATCAGGATATTCTTCTATCGCATCTAGAAAAGAAATAGAACAAAGTGTGAAAAACGCAAAACGATCACCATCATCATCATAACCATAAACTTTTTCTCTTTCAAAGAACTCATAAGATTCTACAAAGTAATAAACAGTATTTGTATTAGTGATACTATACAAATTAACCTTATAACTCTTATCTCCATAAATTACCGAATTAGATACTTTTAGTTCTAAAAGAACCGAATATTTTTCTTTTATTTGCGGATATAAAGGGATAATTACTTGAGATTTTTTACCTAAATCTGAGTATTCTTCTGCTAAAGAGCCTACAACATCTGCTAGTCCTCCAGTTTTAATAAAAGGAAAACACTCTGCGGTAATCTGCAAGATTGATAGTTTTTCGTGTGTTGTTACTATTTGCTTCTTTTCTGATACAAAAATCTCGTCCTCATCCCCTGTAACTAAAGAGTTCTTCAGTACTTTTGTTTCTTTATCAAAAAGGCAATATTCTAGAATCGAATCACTTTCTACTATGGATTGATTCATTATAATTGAATTCTTAACTTTCGCTCCATAATGAATCTTAACTTTTCTACCAATAATTGAGTTTTCTACCTCGCCTTCAATAACTGCTCCAGAAGCAATTATTGAATTCTTAACATTCGCATAATCACCATATCTTGAAGGAGCGGACATTGTTTCTTTAGAATACACCGGTCTATCTTCCACGAATAACTGTTTCTTAACCCATGGCAATAACAATTGCATATTTGCTTCATATAGTTCTTTTGCAGAATTAATATTATATGAAAACTCATCTATTACAATCGGGTTCTTTTTAAGTCCCGGACCATAATCAAAAACATCGCTTAAATTCCTAAACGCTATTTGGTCATAATTTTCTACATAATCTAATAAAATCTTTTTAGATATAATATATGTTTTCAGAGCTTTCCTTGATTCTGAAAGGATTTCAGATAAATCGGCTTCTTTTTTTATATGTTCAGCAAGAAACTTATAATAATCAACATTCCATACCATGTTTGCTGGTGTAATTATTGCGTAATCTTGATTAGAACGATAGAAATATTCTAAATGTTCATACATTCTTTGAAAACTAATTTCATTTTCTACGGTAAGACTCATATTCTTCGGAGGAAGAATAAAAATACCATCATGTCTTCTACTTAAATCCCAACGGTCTCCAGAGCCTATATGATCAGCTAATGATCTATAATTCCCATATGGAAATATCGCGACATTATTTATTCCTGAGTTTTTACAATTAGATAGAGTAAAATCGATAAGGCGGTATTTCCCCCCAAAAGGAAGAGCGCCTGGCACTCTATGTCGTGTTAACTTTTGAAAATTACCTCTAGATGTAGCATCTACGATTACAAACAACTCATTCATTGACGACACCTACTTCAAATAGATTATCTTGTGTAATTAAGGTTACTTCTTTATTTTCAGAAATATATCCATCTGGTATAGCAACATCATTATTCACGATTACTTTTTTTAATATAACATTATTGCCAATAGATGCATTTGGTAAAATAACACTATCTTCTACTAAAGAATCAAAACCTATACTGACTTGATAAGCAATTGAAGAGTGAATTACAGATCCTGCAATCACACTTCCATCAGCGATAACTGATTGGACTGTTTTTGCCGTTTGTAAAACAGTATGTGGAGGAAGATTTAGTGATTTTGAATATACAGGCAAATGCCTTGAAGAATTAAGCCCTAAAAATGCAGGATCCTCCAATAAATCCATATTTGCTTGATAAAGTGATTCGACAGTTCCTACATCTTTCCAATAATCATTGAAAATATGAGCTGTTATTTTATAGTCTTTATTCAAACAGTAAGGAATAATATCTTTACCAAAATCAAATAAATCTTCATCAGTGCTTGAAAAGAAAATTGTCTCTAATGCTTTTAATGAAAAAATATAAATCCCCATAGAAGCTAAATTAGTCTTTGGTTCAATTGGCTTTTCTTCAAAGCCAATTAAGCGATTAGTTTCATTAATTTCTAAAATTCCAAATCGACTAGCTTCTGAAACACTAACACTTGTAGCTGCTATAGTTATATCAGCTGAATTATCAATATGAGTTTTTAGCATTTCATTATAATCTGTTTTATATATATGATCTCCTGATAGAATTAAAACATACTCGGGTTTTTGATCAGTTATAAATCGATAATATTGCTTTATGGCATGAGCAGTTCCATTTTGCCAAAGTATATTCTCATGTTGAGAATATGGAGTTAAAAACTTAATCCCTCCATCTATATAATCTAAATCCCAAGAAGCTCCTGACCCTATATAATTCATAAGTTCAAAAGGTTCGTATTGAGTAACAATTCCAACTTTTGAGATATTAGAATTAGATATATTACTTAAAGTAAAATCAATAAGGCGATATTTCGCCCCAAAAGAAACAGCCGGTTTGGCTATTTTTTTGGTAATATCGCCTAGTCTTGTTCCTCTTCCGCCAACTAATATCATCGCTATAAGTTTATTCAAGCTTATCACCTTTTTTATACTCTATCAAAGAGATAGCTAGTGGGGAAATATTGATTGCTATAGATTGTTTATATCCATGATTGAAAACCTCTACAGTTTCCATATCAGCACCGTTATAAATATTAGACCCGCCATAAATTTCTTTATCAGAGTTTAAAATTTCGTGATATATTCCTTTTTCTGGAACACCAATATAATAATTACTGTAAACATTTGGGGTCATATTTAAAACGATAATAGTAAAATTATTTTTATCTTTACCAAAACGAATAAAAGAAAATATTGATTGCTCATAATTAGTCTGATCTATCCATCTAAAACCCTCAGGATTATGATCTAACTCATAAAGTGATGAATGGTGATTATAAGTTCTAATTAAGTCTTTTACAAAGCGGTTTGCGGCGCTATGCATTGGATATTCTAACAAATTCCAATCTAATTCGTCCTTATCTTTCCACTCATGCATTTGTGCAAACTCTCCACCCATAAAAAGAAGTTTCTTCCCTGGATGAGTGAATTGTAAACCTATCAACAATCGATAATTAGCGAACTTTTGCCAATAATCTCCTGGCATTTTATCAACAAGGGATTTCTTTCCATGAACTACCTCATCATGAGACAATGGTAAGATAAACTTTTCTGAATAAGCATATACCATTCCAAAAGTAATTAAATCATGATGATATTTTCTATATATAGGATCTTTCGCAAAATATCTTAAAGTATCATTCATCCATCCCATATTCCATTTATAATCAAAGCCTATTCCACCATCCAAAACACTCTTTGTTAAGTTAGGATAAGTAGTAGAGTCTTCGGCGAATAATAAAACTGAATGATCTTTTTCCTTTACAGCGTATGATAAGTTTTTCAGAAACTCAATAGCTCCATGATTTGTACCAACATGCATATTTCCTAAATAATACAAAATATTGGAAACTGCATCAATTCTAAATCCATCTACATGAAAATAATCCATCCAAAAATAGGCATTCGATATCAAAAAACTCTTAACGATACCTTTTCCTAAATCTAGGTTTACAGTCCCCCATACTACATTCTCTCTAATATTATAATCCTCATACTCATATGTTGGCTCACCATCAAACATATATAATCCGTGAGCATCTTTACAAATATGACCTGGAACCCAATCCATTATAACTCCAATATTATTCTTATGACACTCATCAATTAAATACATTAAATCCTTTGGAACGCCATATCTAGAAGTAGCGCTATAATAACCAGTTCCTTGATAACCCCAGCTTTCATCTAAAGGATGTTCAACTATCGGCATAATCTCAACATGAGAAAACCCATGTTCCTTAATATAAGGAATTAAAAGACTAACCAACTCATTATACTTATTGAAACTTCCATCTGGTTTAGTCATCCAACTCCCTAGATGGAGTTCATAAACTGATAATTTTTCTTCTTGATGATTAAGTTTTTTTCTTTCATCCATATAAACTTGATCATTCCAAACATATCCGTCAATATCATATACTTTAGATGATGTTTCTGGACGATTATCTGAAAAATATGCATATGGATCTGCCTTAAATATAGTTTGCCCATAAGAAGTTACAATACAGTATTTGTATCTTGTCCATTCATTTAATTCAGGGATAAATTTGTGGTATACTCCAAACTCATCTTCTTTTTCCATTGTATGTGTACGTGAATCCCAATTATTAAAATCCCCCACAACAGAAACTATTTTTGCATGGGGAGCGTACACTCTAAAATCTACGCCTTTAACTACACCATCTTGATCTTTAACTAGATGCGAACCAAAAATTTTGTATGCTTCTTTTAGTTTTCCTTCATTAAATAAATACAGATCCAAATCATTCATCTTAAAATTCTCCTTTATAGAAATTTTTTGATAGTACTGTATTGATAACCTTTAGCGAGTAATTTGCTAGTTAAAAATTGATTTAAACTCATTTTTAAGCCTTTTTTGTTGTATTTAGTTTTGAGATTTTCAATTTCTTTAATGATTATTTTATCTTCGTTTACCGATGAAGATATATCATCTTCTTTTTTAGATATTATCGAAGATATATCATCAAAATTAAAGCCCTTATTAACTAAAAATGATTTAAGTTGATTCTTTAGTTTCATCATCGGTATATTACTAGACATTTTGATTTTTTTATCCAGCCAATACTCAATATTTTCCAACATTTCTTTTTTATTATAAACAATTATTTTTTCTGTAATTAATTCTTGACTAATACCTTTAAACTTTAAATCTTCATAGATTTTTCTAGGACCAATATGCTTCAAATTTATACTATCACTAATATAATTTTCTGTATATAAATTATCATTAATTATTTTAATTTTTTTTAATTTTCCTAAATAAAAACTCTTGTTAT
>Ga0265295_1006346_pt1 | contig 14393 bp, 13 predicted proteins | sample Munlansysbiofilm_FD_192503 | JGI IMG/M metagenome (GOLD analysis project Ga0265295, IMG submission 192503) | Leachate microbial communities from a municipal landfill in Southern Ontario, Canada - Methane capture system biofilm | ecosystem: Engineered > Solid waste > Landfill > Unclassified ... | reverse complement strand
CCTCATGGTAGTCGTTTTTCCGGCGCCGTTCGGTCCAAGAAAACCAAATAGTTCTCCTTCTGACACAGAAAAAGTGATGGAATTGACTGCGGTAAGATTCAGGTATCTTTTTATCAGCCCGTTTGCTTCAATTACCTGGGTAACCATAATCTTTCTCTCCCCGTTTTAGGTCTTTAGGTTATAGACTTTGCAGGAACCAACCGATAAGAAACCCGAGAATTGCTCCTCCATTGAGTGGCGGAAGCCCTGCCTGGGGTTTTCCTGTCTGCACGGCAAAGAGGAGAATTCCAAGTCCTGCAAGAGATCCAAGAAGGGCACCAATTGCCGGGGTACTCATAATTCCGATTCCTCCTCCTGGCATGAATACAGCCGCTGAAGTAACCAGAATGGACGGCATAATCAGATCTCCAAGGCCCATGAGATACGCAGCACGTTCATGTTTTGAATTGTCAGGAGTATCATCAGGGGAAATGCTCCCCCCTACCCCGTCCCTGATAAATGAATACCCCTCTTTCTTCGGAACCACCACCATGATTGGCATTCTTCCTTCAATGATCCCGTTTGCCAGGGTAAGCATGTGCTTTGTCTTGTATACTGATATTGCATCATAGACCGAGAGGAGGATGAGAAGGAGAATGACTGGTATTGGCTCTAATGATATACCAAACATGGACGCAACCCCGGCGGCGAGAAGACACCCGAGGATGTCTACAACATACCACTCCGGGTATTTCCACAAGAGGAGTGTTGCCAGAACTGCTAACACTATGCCAATGATAAGCGCATAATCCGCATTCATTACCAGACCCAGCAGTCCTGAAAAGACATAGACATAAGCAATAAGAAGGGATATTCTGATTATCCAGTCCAGAATGCGTCTACATTTATATTTGATCAGGATGAGCAGAAATGCAGTGAATGCGAGGAGCATGGCAATAAACCATAAAGGATTCGAAAGTGACTCCGGGTCTTCAAATACCGCATACCCTGATGCAGCCATGGGCACTGTAAGGAGCACTGATCCTATTCCGACGGCAAGGAGCATTACCGGCATTGCTAACAGGGCAAGATATTCCCGGATTTGTTCCTTCGTTCTCATGATAACCAGTACTTACATCATGGGAGAATCACCTATCTGAATATATGGATGATCGGATCCTCCTCTCTGGCATTGTCCCACTTCTGATGGTGAGCTGTGGGTGTATCCTGATAGGATTTGCCTATTCGTTCCCGATAGAAGTGATTATTGGTCTCCTTTTGATAACCCTTCCTCTTATCTTCCTTATGTGGTACATTCTCATCAGAATTGAAATTCTGACATCAGGAGTGAAATACCAGGGGCAGGTAATTCATCGGGCAGTTGATGACCAGACTTCTGATTTAATGCGTCGGTATGATGAAACAATGCGACAGGTTCTGGATTTAAATACTGAACTAACCAGACGTATCTACCGGTAGGGATAATATGGGTGTTGCACTAAGGGACATTCTCACAGATTTTAAACGTCCGGTCAGCTCTGATGAACTCAGAGGTGTTGCTGCAGTTGATGCATTCAACGCGCTTTATCAGTTTCTCTCAATCATCAGGCAACCTGATGGAACGCCCCTTATGGATGATGAGGGACGGGTTACATCCCATCTGTCAGGTATCTTCTTTCGGACTGCGAATTTTCTAAGGCAGGGTATTCGTCCGGTCTTTGTATTTGATGGTGTCCCACCTGATATGAAAGCCAGCACGATTCAGGAGAGAAGAAGTGTCAGGGAAGAATCAAAAGAAAAATGGGATAAGGCCAAACGAGAGGGAGATCTTACCGGAGCATTCAGGTATGCCATGTCCAGTTCGGTTGTTGATAAGGAGATCATCTCTTCAGCGAGGAGACTTCTTACTTTGATGGGTCTGCCCGTTGTTGATGCTCCTTCAGAAGGAGAGGCCCAGGCGGCATATATGGCACAAAAGGGTGATGTGGATTATGTTGTCTCCCAGGATTATGACACCCTTCTCTTTGGAACCCCATCCCTCGTCAGAAACCTGACGATATCAGGAAAACGCCGGATGCATGGAAGATCGATTACGGTCCAGCCTGAACGGGTCATGCTTCCTGATGTTCTGAGTCACCTTGGGATAACACGGGAACAACTGATTGACATTGCCATTCTCACCGGAACAGATTTTAATCCCGGAATCCGGGGAATTGGTGCCAAAACCGGTCTGAAGAAGGTTAGATCCGGAGAATTTGATCAGATCATCAAAGATAAATTACCAGACTTTGATCCAGAGCCGGTCAGAAATTTCTTTGTGAATCCTCCGGTATCTGATACCTATGAGCTACAGACCGCACCCGCAGATCGGGACGGTATCTTTACTTTTCTTTGTGATGAGTATGGGTTTTCGCCAGACCGTGTAAATCCGGTTCTGGATAATATTTCCAAAAAGGAAAAGCAGAAAACCCTGGAGAGCTGGTTTTAGCCCCTTTTCTCATGACCTATTTTATAGTTTCATTACCAAAAGTTACGTATTCATCATTACTGGATGGGAGTTTTGGGTCAGATGCAGTCTAGCGCTCTTCTTCGATTTGCTGTCACCGTTCTATTATGTCTGCTTGCCTTTGGAATACCTACGGTTTGTTTGGCAGGGTCAGGGGAGGCAGGGGAGAATATCACGAATAATTCCAGTAATGTTTCAGCCGAATGGGTTGTTGATTTTACTGCCTCTCCCTTTGAAGGATATCCGCCGCTCTGTGTCAAGTTTACCGTATCTGGCCCGAATGGTGAATATGTATGGGATTTCGGTGACGGGACAACGTCAACTGTTATGAATCCCGTTCATTGTTATCGCCAGAAGGGCTCCTACTGGGTAAAACTCAAATATTACTATGGCACTATCGCAGGAGAAGTTGCGAAACCGGATTTTGTCCAGGTACATAACCCTGATCTGTATGTCGATTATTCCGCAGAACCGGCCGTTGGGCCCGCACCACTTACTACCCAGTTCACCGTTGTCGGAAGTCCTACGAATATCATCTGGCATTTCGGTGATGGGAGTGACGACACCACAGAGTTAAATCCACGCCACCAGTTTACACGGCCGGGTAATTATAGTCCGACACTTACCTATTGTCTTGATGGTTCCTGTGATAAAATATCAAAATTTAACTATATTGAGGTAGGAGAAGGAGTTACAGTTGATTTCCTGGCAGAACGACAGAATGGGACTGCTCCGGTCTGCACAAGATTTGTGGTGTATGGAGAGGCTGACTCATTTAAGTGGGATTTTGGCGATGGTGCTGTCTCCTATGAGAAGAGCCCGGTGCATTGTTATCCAGAGCCAGGTCTGTATTCAGTCTCCATGACCTATACCATCGACGGAGCTCCGTATACTATTACTAAAAACAAGTATCTTCAGTATGTTTCCGCATACACGCCTGATTTTACTGCAAGCCCGGTTGAAGGCATTGCACCGCTCTGTGTAGCCTATAGCATTATTAATCCCTCTCAATCCTGGGAGTTTAATTTTGGGGATAACAGCTCTGCAACCGGAGCACAGGCTACTCACTGCTATGGAATAAGCGATACATACTTCCCCTCTCTCACGTATTGCTCAAATAATCTGTGTGATACCGTAGAAGGGAAAGAGCCTATCATTGTTCACCAGGCACGGATTCTGATTGCAGCGGGAAAAACTCCGAATGAATACACATTCAGCACTGATGCCCCGGAAGGTCTGAAATATTCGTGGAACTTTGGCGATGGGACTGGAGCTGAGGGGCCTGTTGCAACCCATCGGTTTGATATTGAAGGCACTTTTCGTGTCTCACTTGTGGTGAATGGGATATGCGGGTGTAACGCTATTACAACGAAAGAAGTGAAGGTTAAACCAAAAGGAAAACTGGATTTTACTGCCACCCCGGTCGCAGGTTGCGCCCCGCACTGCGTCCAGTTTAATGAACAATCGCCGGAAATCCCCTTGTCGCGGCTCTGGGAGTTTGGCGATGGAGATACCAGCGATGAGAAGAATCCGTTTCACTGCTTTCAGTTTCCCGGCCCGTATACCATAAGTCTTACCGATACCTTTCCCAATGGGACACAAAAGGAATTAAAAGAGGATTTCATCACTGCCTATGCGGTCCCAAAGCCCTCATTTACGATGTTTCCACCTCATGGTGATGCACCTCTCACGGTAAAATTCACTGACACCACGATGGATTATGCTGAGAAACGGCACTGGGAATTTGGGGATAAGACTTTCGGGACTGATAAGTCGGCTGACCACCGATATGATGAGCCGGGAGATTACAATGTAACCCTGACGGTATGGGGGGCTGGCGACTGTTATGGGACGAGGTCGCAGACTGTTCATGTACTCAAAAAAGAAGATTCTCCGTATGATTTTTCTGGCCTCCCACGGCGGGGATTAGCCCCGCTCTCCACATCCTATAAAATAACCGGACTCATTCAGCAGTCTGAACTGAATTTTGGTGATGGTCAGAAGACATCAGAAAGGAACCCCTTCCATTGTTATGAAAATGCCGGCATCTACTCGCCAATGCTTCACGCCTGTGATTCAGTTGCCGGTTGCGAAGACATTAAAAAACCTTCATATGTTGTAGCAGTATCTCCTTATTATCTCAATATTACTCTCCTGCAAGGGTGGAACCTGGTGTCAGTCCCGGTTACTCTTGAACCCGGATATGATACAATGGATATCCTTTCCGGAGTACATACTGCCGGCCACTCTGTCTTTTCCTGGAATAGTTCAGCAGATTCCTGGATACGGGTTAATCGTGCAGACCCGGTATCACCTCTTTCAGCATTTTTTGTGTACTCTCCGGATACCGTGCAGGTCCCACTCAGGATATCTCAAGAGGGTCCGGAGTATAACCTGACAAGAACCCTGGATAGTGGATGGAATCTGGTCAGCTTTGCTGATATCATGACCGGTTCAGCAGATGAGGCCTTTCAGTCAGTTCGGGAGTTCTGGAGTTATGCCCTCGGATATGATGCACAAAGCCAGCGGTATACTCCGCCGGTAACAAAAGGGATTGATAGTGCCGGCATATCACTCGATCCACGGCAGGGATACTGGATATTCATGAATGCATCGGCCCAGATGATTGGAAAACAATTATAATTGTTTCCAGACATGCATAAACCGCTGGGCGGCTGTGATATGTCCGAATATTCCAAATATGAGTAGTACCCAGGCAAAGAGAGACAGCCCTATTATCACAATTGATGATATAAGGGTAACTGCTCCGGCACCGATGAGCAGGATAAGCCGGTCAGCCCTGCCTAAAAATCCCCCGTAAAATCTCCCGATACCAACCGCCTGAGCCTGTGTCCCCAGGTAGGATGCCATCAGAACTCCGGTCAGACCAAATACTCCGATCTGCCAGGGGCAGAGAGGGCCGGCAAATATTCCGCATATGATGAATATATCTGCATACCGGTCAACAGTATGATCGAGAAAGTCACCTCTCAGGCTTTGGGTATTCAGCGTCCGGGCAATAGATCCATCAAGAGCATCAAACACTCCGTTGAGCAGGACAAAGAGTGTTCCAACCCCAATTTCGTAAAAATAAAAACTGACCCCGGCTGCTGCGGCCGCGAATAATGAGAGAACCGTGCAAGCATCAGGGGTAATTCCGAGCCTCACACTGGCAGCGACAACTGGTTCCATGATTGGCTTTATATGGTCACGGTATGCATCAAGTGTCATAGCAGGTCTCCACATGCAGCCAGCCAGTCAACGGTTCCAACAGCTGGTACTGCTGTTCCTCTGATAACCTCTTCAATCCTGTCAGTGCAACATGTAATGTCTCTGTCTGTTGTGTCAATCTCGTATATTTTCTCAGGTCCATGGATCTCAACCGCTTCTATCAGGATCGCATCCAGTAGTTCTGCTTCAATGTTTTCCTGAACTTTTTCTTTGGAATAGCCTCGCTCTGTGAGCCTTATTTTGAGGATATCCGGCCTGCACCGCAGGATTATTATCCGTTCTGCCGGGAGCAGGTGCGCTAGATGCCCTTCAATTACTCCTTTCACCGGTGTAAATTCTAAAGCCCACCGTTCATCATCGATAATATCAGTATCCCTGTCCGGGTCTGCACCCAGAAGATAAGGTTTTACCGTATCTGATGCATGGAAAACTGCATGTCCTCTGTTTTGTAATGCGCTGGCAATTGATGTTTTTCCAGTCCCGGGTGTTCCGGTAAGAGCAATCATCATAGGTTTTTGAGTACCTCAAGGAATCGGATATTTTCCCATTCTTCTCCTACACAAACCCTGATATAATGATCTGCGATACCTGGAAAACTTCGGCACGAACGCACCAGAACCCCGTTTCTGGCAAAAAAGTCTGTAGCCTCGTCTCCGGAGAGTGGATCTGTGTCAATCATCACAAAATTTGCTCCACTTGGAAAAACCGGTTTTGGGCAATCGTGGATAAGGGCCTCTCTCCACTTTTTGGTATATGAGATGGTCTTTTCAATATACTCAGGATCATGAAAGGCCCCAACCGCTGCAGCTGCAGATATTGTATTCAGAGTAAAAGGCGTTGCAGCTTTTTCATATACCGGTCTGAACCATTCCGGGACAAATGCATATCCTACCCGGCACCCGGCAAGACCAAATACTTTTGACATGGTTCTCCCGATGATCAGGTTTTCATACCGGCTTATCAGATGGCGGTAGTCTTCATCTGAAAACTCAACATAGGCATTGTCAAGGAACAGGATTCCGCTCATGTTCTGCAGAATTTGTTCAATGTCAGAAACCTCTGTTACTGTCCCGGATGGGTTATTCGGGGAACAGAGGAATGATATCTTTGCATCCTTTGCATGAGCGATGAATTCCTTGATATCAACTGAAAAGTCATCTCTTCTGGGGATGTTTTTTATTATTGCACCCTGGGCAGATGCGGCAAGACTGTAAAAAGAGAAGGTGGGAGTTGAGATAGCAACCAGATCACCTGGGCTTATGAATGCCCTGATACAGGTCTCAATGACCCCATCCATCCCTACACCGACTGCAAATGAATAATCTCCATGAAAGTCCCGGAGAGCCTGGACAAGAGATGCATGGGTGGTATCAGGATACCGGTGTATTGAGGATAAGGCCTCTGATGCCTCTTTTATTGCACAAGGTGATGGGCCAAATGGATTTTCATTACTTGCAAGTCTGGCGATCCGATCAAATCCAAATTCCTTCGCAATATCTTCCGGTCGTCTGGCAAAAACATATGAATCACCCTGCCGGTACAGGCCTCTGACCAGGTTAGCAGACACATTTGATTGCTGCATTAATCACTCCGCATCCCCTGTCAATCTCCTCTTTACTTATGACCAGAGGTGGCACAAGCCGGAGATTCCCATGAGCAGCACAGTTTACCAAAACTCCCTGCTCCCGGCAGGTTTGCTGAACTTTTGCACAGGCATCACCGATTGTCACTCCTGTCATAAGACCGATTACCCGGGGGTTATATGCAGCAAAAGCCTGTTTTATCTGCTCTCCTTTCTTGGCAACGAGTGGGAGCACTTCTGTTATTACGTCGATGGTTGCTATTGCCGCAGCACAGGCAAGGGGACCCCCGGCAAAGGTACTTCCATGTTCTGACTTTGAAAACTCAAGACCATCACGGGCAACAATTGCCCCCATGGGAAATCCACTGGCTATCCCTTTGGCGAGGGTGACAATGTCGGGCTTTATATTCTCATGCTGGTATGCAAACCACTTCCCTGTCCGGCCCATTCCTGTCTGTACCTCATCCAGGATCATCAGGATACCTTTCTCATCACAGATCTCCCGGATTTCCCGAAGGTATCCATCCGGAGGGATGATGACCCCCGCTTCGCCCTGTACCGGTTCAACAATGACTCCGGCAATATCTTTTGTGATGGCCTCCCTGATCGCCCCGGCATCTCCATACGGAACAAAGGTGCACCGGGGGTTTAAGGGAAGGAACGGTTCCCTGATTGCCGGCTTATGGGTGGCTGCAAGAGATCCCATGGTCCGGCCATGAAACCCGTCTTCACAGGCAATAAATTCTGTTTTTCCTGTTCGAACCCGTGCCAGTTTAAAGGCTGCTTCATTTGCCTCAGCACCAGAGTTTGAAAAAAAGGCTTTTGAAAGACCGGTGCATTCTACCAGTTTTTTTGCCAGTGTTCCCTGGTGGGGGACATAATAGAGGTTAGAGCAATGGATGAGTTCTGCTGCCTGCTCCTGGATTGCCTGCACGACTTTCGGATGACAATGGCCGGTACTGCAGACGGCTATCCCGGCAACAAAATCCAGGTACGATTTCCCTTCTGCATCAGTGACTGTGCACCCTGATCCTTTTACCAGCATCATGTCCCGGCTGAATGCAGGCATAATGTATGATGATTCAAGTTCCCGATAATTACTTTCGTATTTCATGTTGTAAGCTCTGTTTTATTCATATTCGATAGTAGCAGGGGGTTTTGGGGTTACGTCATACACAACCCGGGCAACGCTGGGAATGGTAGACGTTATCCTTGATTCAATCTCCCGGAGATCCTGAAATGAAATTTCTATCGGATCAGCGGTCATCCCGTCACGGGAGTTTACTGCCCGGACTGCAACAATCCAGCCATGCAGCCGGTTATCGCCTTTCACTCCCGTTCCAAGTCCTACCAGGGCACCAAGACATTGCCAGGGACGGTATTTCTCAACCAGCACATCCTCGATGATTGCATTTGCCTCCCTGACAACTTCGATAGATTCCCTGGTAACTTTCCCGACAACCCGGACAGAAAGGCCGGGCCCAGGGAATGGCATCCGGTGGGCGATCTCGGTTGGAAGTTTGAGTGCCTCTGCGACATACCTGACTTCATCTTTGTAGAGCTCCCGGAGTGGTTCGATAACCCCTTTAAACCCCATCGTCGGTGGGAGCCCTCCGACATTATGATGACTCTTTATCCCTCCCTCACTTTCGATACAGTCCGGATAGATGGTTCCCTGGAGGAGAAATTTCGCTCCTGCTTTGGTAGCCTCCCGTTCAAAGACCCGGATAAATTTCTCTCCCACAATCTTCCGTTTCTTTTCAGGATCGCTCTCTCCTATAAGCGCATCAAGGAACTCGTCTGCTGCATCAACAACTTTGAGCCCAAGATGTCCGAATATCTCTGATATTCTGGCAGTTTCTCCTTTCCTCATCAGGCCCGTATCAACATAGATAGGAACCAGCCGGTCACCTATTGCCCGGGATGCGAGCTCTGCGCACACTGAGCTGTCAACCCCTCCGGATAGCGCAATTACTACTTTTTCGCCGTTTGATTCTGTCTGAATCCGGGCAATTGCTTCTGATATGAATTTTTCTGTATGTACCATTATTCTCCCTTCCTTCTGTTTTTCAGACATGCCTCAACAAATCCAAGGAACGGTGGTGATGGCCGGGTTGGTCGTGACCTGAACTCAGGGTGGAACTGTGTTGTGAGGAAGAATGGGTGGTCTGCAATCTCGGCTATCTCCATTCTGTTCTGGTTTGTCCCGGAAAAGAGCAGACCCGCATCTTCCAACTGGCTGATGCAGGCCGGATCAACTTCGTACCGGTGTCGGTGACGTTCGGTAATTTCCTGTTTCTGATACAGTCTGAAGGCAAGGGTTCCGGGTCTGATGCTGACCGAACAATCCCCAAGCCGCATGGTTCCCCCATAGTTTTCAACTCCTTCCTGTTCAGGCAGGATGGTAATGACTGCCGTGCCGTCCCCACACTCACTGCTGCACGCATCAGCAATCCCAAGAACATTTCTGGCAAATTCAACGACTGAGAGCTGAAAGCCCAGACAAAGCCCAAGAAGGGGAATTTTTTCTTCACGGCAGACTCTGATTGCGCAGATTTTTCCTTCAATTCCCCTGATACCAAACCCGCCAGGGATAAGGATCCCGTCACATTCCCGAAGATCTGCCGGCTCTACCCGCTCAGCGTCAAGCCACCGGATAGATACCTCAGTTGAGAGGTTTCTCCCTGCATGTTTGAGAGCTTCCTTGATGGAGAGATAAACATCTTCTTTCCCATATTTGCTCACAATACCGATGGTAATGCGGTGCGTGTATTCCCTGGTGACAACCCGGTACCATTCTCTATCTACCGTATCTTTTTCCAGGTGGAGGAGCTGACAAATCACGTCAGCCATACCTTCTTTTTCGAGTTCCATTGGAACCTGGTAGATGTCAGGGACGGTTGCAGCACTGATAATTCCATTCTGGGGAATATCACAAAGGGATGAGAGTTTCTTTTTGGTATGTGGGTTGAGGGGTCGCTCACTTCTTCCAACTATAATATCCGTGAATAATCCAAGCTCCCGAAGTGCTTTAATCGAATGTTGTGTTGGCTTTGTTTTCAGATCTCCCATGGAATCAGAAGGCATCAGGGTGACATGGACAAGTGCCCGGTCAGATATGGTAATTTCACTCCGCATCTGCCTGACTGCTTCAAGAAAAGGCATACTCTCGATATCGCCAACGGTTCCGCCAACTTCAACGAGACAGATGTCTGCAGGTTTTCCGTTATAAGTCGACTCTTCAGCTGCAGCCCTGATAAAGTCTTTTATCTGGTCGGTGATATGCGGGATTATCTGAACTGTCTGTCCCAGGTAGTCCCCACGGCGCTCTTTTTCAATGACAAGCCGGTATACCTTTCCTGTGGTGATATTGTGGGAGGAGTTGAGTTCGATGTCGAGAAATCGCTCATAATTTCCAAGGTCAAGATCAACCTCTCCCCCATCACGCAGGACAAAAACTTCCCCATGCTGGGCCGGGTTCATCGTTCCCGCATCAATATTCAGGTATGGATCTATCTTGACCGCGGTAACCTCGTACCCCCGGTTTTTTAAAATCCGGCCGATGGATGCTGCGGTAATACCTTTTCCAAGCCCGCTCATAACACCCCCGGTTATAAATATATACTTCACGTACCTCCTCTCCCAAACCTGCAAAAAGGTTAGCCCTAATACCACTTCTATCCTGTGACGGGACCTGCCCGTACTATAAAAGAAGCAGTACACCTGGCAAGAAGGTTCCCATCCTTTGCATCAGTTATTGTTGCCTCTGCATAGATCATCTGTCTTCCTTTCCGTACCACTTCTCCGTCGGCATGGATGGTCCCGCTTTGGATTCCCCTGACAAAATGTGTGGTGCATGAGACGGTTGCAATGGTCTCTCCTTCAGACAAGAGTGTGTATATGGCAAGAGCAATCGCTTCATCTCCAAGAGCGGTAAAGATGCCTCCCTGCAGCCAGCCCTCTCCGTTTTTCATGTCATTCCTGACATCCATGGCGAGTGTGGCTTTTCCATCCCCAAACCGGAGTGGAGTAATTCCCATTAAACAGAAGAAAGGGTTCGCCTCCTGACCATGGGACGTGATTTCATCAAGATAACTCATCGTTATTTATTTCATATTCCATGAGGATGATAATACCGATAATGGGGAACACATATGAGCGTTTCAGCTGAAACTGATAAGGTAATCAGATAATCTTCCTGAATATGAAACAACCATCTGTTAGTATCGTTATCCCTGCATACAATGAATCAACCCGTATCGCTCCCCTTCTTCTCGGGCTATCGGATCCTGATATTGAATATATATTTGTCTGCGATGGATCTGATAATACGGCCGACCTCATCCATGATTTTAGTGAGAACCATCCGGATTTGAATATTCAGTGTCTTACTTTTCCCGGCCGGCTTGGAAAAGGAGGGGGGGTGTATGCCGGTTTTCGCTTCGCATCAGCACCATTGGTTGGATTTATGGATGCGGATAACTCAACTCCGGTATCTGAACTTATCCGGTTATCCACCCTTATTGGGCAACATGATGGCATCATCGGATCACGGCACCTTCCCGGTCAGGTGCTCCAGAGGAAGCAGCCATTATTCAGACGGATACAGAGCCGTGCCTTTAATAGCATTATACGCCTGATGTTCGGTCTTCCCTTCCACGATACCCAGTGCGGGGCAAAGGTCTTTCTAAAGGAGGCACTGGACGCAGTCCTTCCTTCTCTCCATTGCAACGGATTCGAGTTTGATGTGGAACTCCTCTGGCACCTGAAAAAAAGAGGGTACTCTCTGATTGAAGTTCCGGTTATCTGGAATGATACCCTTGACTCCCGACTCCGGATGCATGACACGGTATCCATGCTGGTAACGCTCCTTCGGATTCGGACAAATACTCTGCCATATGACTCATGAAAAAATGCATCGCGAGACTTTTGGCCTGTTTGAGAAGGGAAGGTACTCTGAGTGCCTTGCGGTTATCCATGCCCTGAATCAAAGTGAGCGTGATGCTCCCCTTCGGATCCTGGAGGCAGTATGTCTGTATGAAACAGGACGCCATGATGATGCTGAAGGGTGTCTTCGCGACCTGCGCATCTGCGTTCCCGATTCTGCAGAAGTCTGTATCTATCTTGGGAGGATACTACAGGAAAGAGGAGATGATGAGGCACGGCTCGCATTTTCTGAAGCAGTGCGCCTTGACCCGGATAACCAGGAAGGCCTTCGCTGGTATGCAGGTTACTTACTCAAACAAGATGATTGCCCATCAGCCATACCGGTTTTAATAAGGCTTTATACTTTGTCAGGGCAGTCAGAGGATCTGTGCCGTCTGATGTATGCCCACCGGATGATGGGGAATTTCAGTGACGGACTGAATGCGTACCTTGAAAACGGTAGCCCTTCCTGTTGCAGGGCTGAATACCTCTCTACACTTTCAGAGGCCGGAAGGGACGAAGAAGTCATTTCAATAATTGATGCCTCTGCTGGCTGTCCGGATGAAGAGTTTATTTTTCTTATCAGGTCGCTGGAGGGCGTCTCACCGGAAAAGGCCGACCAGATAATCCTTCCTCGTATCCGGTCAGGGCACGGTATGGCAGTAATTATTGCATACATCCGTCTGCTTCTTTTGCAGGACCGGAATAAAGAAGCAATTGGAGTCTGGTTTACCTATCTTTCAGATGATGCCGATCCCAAAACCCGGATTCTTATCTGTCCTGCCCTTGAAAAAACAGGGGAAAAAAAGAAGGCAGGGGAATTATACTCCTCTGTTCTCTTTCCCTACCCCCCTGCATTATCTGCTCCGGACATCCTTGCCTGTCTTTTTGACTATGAGATGTGCATCAGTCAGGATACCAGAGTTCCTGGCGAATTAATGGAAAAGGCAGGGAGCGTCATGCATCCGGCATACCTGGCATATGCGGGTATGTGTGCAGAAAAAAACGGTCTGCATGAAGATGCCCGCTTATATTTTCAGAAAGGATTTCGTTCAGATATTGTTCAGGGGGGTCTTTTTTATGCGTCCTTTCTTGAGCGTTCGGGTGATATGCGCGAATGGGAAAAAATTGTGATTTACATCCTTAAAAGCACCACAAAAGTCAGGGATATTGAGTCAGTTGCAGGTGCCATTTTCCCAAAAATATGTGATAAATTCTCTCTCCTTAAATTTTTACATGAAAAACTTGATAGTCTTTTGCCACTTCTTTCCGGAAAAGGGAAAAGTATCTACTGTCAGGTTGCCGGGCTCCTTGCGGCAGAAGAGCTGACTGCAGACCGGTATGGAGAAGGGATGACTCTCTGTCTTGATGGTCTCTCGCAGGTCCCCCCCCATGACATGAGGACAGCAGAACATCTCTTTTCTGTGCTCATGGCATGCAAAATGCCCGGCCTTCCGATACAGTATTACAGAAGAGATAATACTGACAAGAGGGATATGACAAGGAAAGGTCTGGTAATAGCTGGTCTTAGTCCTGCAGAGGAGGCGACACTGTATTATATCCAGCGTCACAGGGTCTGCACTGAACTTGAACTTCGTCCGGTGTGTGGGACAAGACGGGTAGCAGGTCTGATGAACCGGCTTATTCGGAAAATCTCTGCAGAAGGGTGGCAGGTTATAGTGAAAGAGGGGATGAGTGAATCAGGTGAGGTGTACAGGTATGCAGGTCCCTGAACTAGTTGAACCGGTGGTTCTTGAAAGTATCGGAATAATGAATGCTCTCCGGCGGGGCACCGTCCCTGGAGCAGGCCTCTCCCGGTTTGCCGTAGGTCTTGAGTCAGAAGAGCAGGCAATACGTGACCAGCTCAGACTGGTTGCCCGGTCAGGTGCGGACATCAAGGCGGTCAGGGGTGAATATGGTTCAGGAAAAACGTTTCTCATTTCACGTGCACTTGAAATCGCAGGAGAAGAAGGGTTTGTAACGGCACGGGCCACCATATCTCCAACAACTCCGCTCTATAAATTACGTACCATCTATAACCGGACTGCCGGGTCTCTTGTAGCCGGCGGGGAAGAAAATGCCCTTAAGTCTCTGATTGATGGCTGGCTTTATGCAGTGGAAGAGCGGGCGGCGGGGAAAAGCGGCGCACGTGAAGATCCTGACTCACTG
>Ga0265295_1006345_pt1 | contig 14393 bp, 12 predicted proteins | sample Munlansysbiofilm_FD_192503 | JGI IMG/M metagenome (GOLD analysis project Ga0265295, IMG submission 192503) | Leachate microbial communities from a municipal landfill in Southern Ontario, Canada - Methane capture system biofilm | ecosystem: Engineered > Solid waste > Landfill > Unclassified ... | reverse complement strand
GTTTTAACAAGTTCTAATGTAATGGTAGATTTATCATCTAAGCAATCTGTAAAGTTTTTCTCATTTTAAATAAGGGGGATTAAGTTCCCTCTTTTATTTTAAAAAAGTTTAAAGGAGTTTGAATGTACGATACAAAAGAGATTTATTCGAAGTATTTAGCTATGGATAAAAATAAGGCTGCCACAGCCAAGTCTTTGAATATAGATTGAAAAACTGTAGATAAACATGTAAAGATTTTTGAAGAATTAAAAAATGAAGAAGAAATTATTTTCCATACTGAATTTGATGATGTTTTCGAAGGCGAAATTAAAGATGAATCTTTTACAGATGAAGATCTTTTTAAGAAATTCAATCTAAATCCAAGTCAGTGGGTAATAAACTCAATTGTTCATAATGAATGGGAAACCCCAATTAAAAATGAAAATGGAGAAGTTACACCCCACACCAACAAACAATCTAAAGTTATTTTCAAAAAGATCGTTAAGGATATTACTCTAGATATCATTAGAGAACAGTATAATCTTCTTCCGAAGAAGTATGAACCAATTAAAAGAGGAATTGTTGTTGATCCTTGTATGTATGAAATTGCTATTGCTGATCATCACTTTGCAAAGCTTGCTTGGGACATGGAAACTGGTGAATCTTATGACATTAAGATTGCTAAGAGTTATTACATCAATGCGGTCCGAGACCTTCTAGCAAGGGCTTCTCATCTAAATATCAACAAGATTCTCATGCCTATTGGAAATGATTTGTTTAACTTTGATGGAATTAGAAATGAAACCACTGCTGGTACTCCACAAGATTCTGATTCAAGATGGACAAAAGTTTTTAGAGTAGTATCAGAAACCCTAACTGAAGTTATTGATATTTGTAGAGAGGTTGCTGATGTAGATGTAATTGTAGTTCCAGGAAATCATGATCGTGCTTCATGCTTTTATCTTGGAGAGTTTCTTTCTGCTTGGTATAGATCGGATAAGAATGTTAATGTTAACAATGATCCAACTCTAAGAAAATACTATGCTTATGGTAAAACTCTTATTGGTCTAAGTCATGGAAATGAAGAGAAACATGCCAATCTTCCTTTGCTAATGGCTCGTGAAGCAAAAGAGCTTTGGGGACAGTGTGATTTTTATGAATATCAAATTGGGCATTGGCACAGGAAGAAGATGACCGAGTTCATTTCCGGGGATACATACAATGGAGTTCAAGTAAGAGTTCTCCCTTCCCTAACTGGAACAGATGCTTGGCATTACTCTAAAGGATATGTTAAAGGAATCAAATCGGCTATTGGTATTGTTTATGATAAAACTGAAGGCTGTATTGCTGAATTTATAACAAAGGTAAAATAGAATGAATGAGAAACACTATTGTTGTACTTGCGGAAGACAAATCACTAACAACAAAAATAGTAATGATTATGAGTGTCATGGGCCTGTTATTTCAATGGGTCCAACTTTAGGCTTCATTTGTTCTGAATGTTCTAAAGATTTAGATGAAAATGGATTGTTCCCTGAAGAAAGAAATCGTTTCCTATAAATAGTTTATATGAAACTAATTTCAAGGAGACTTAATTAAATGGCTATTAACGGATTCGACATCGATGCTTTCAGAAGCAATTACGCTGATTTAGCTCGCCAATATACTTTCGTTATTCATTTGAATAACCCATTTGGCACTTTAGGAACAGAAGCAACAAAATTTTTGGTGAATGCTTCAAGTATGCCAGGATCTACTATTGATCCTATTGAAGCACATTGGCAGGGAAATATCATGCCACTTGCTGCTACACATACTTTTGAAGATTGGACAGTAACTTTTAAATGTGATGGAAAAGCTCAGATCAGAAAAGATCTGATTGCTTGGCATGAAACCATTCATAATCCAAGAACAAACGTTCATGCTGCTCCATCTACTTACATGATCGACCAAGAAGCTTGGCAGTTAAATACCGAGGGCAACCCAATTCACAAAATGAAGTTGGTTGGCGCTTGGCCCACAACTATTGGTGAACTGACTTTAGATTATAGCGCGCGCGATGTTGCAGTTTTCGACGTGACATTTAAGTACATCAGACACGAGACAATTGGTTAATTAAGGAGATTTTGTGTATGGCTTTTAATTTTCAGCAGCACTTAAACGTGTATGAAAAAATTGTGGACCTTCCTTCTAATGGGGAACAAGTAAAGATTAAACCTATTACAACAAACCAAATGAAGAAACTTTTGGTTTATGAGAATGAAAGTGATCCAATCTTTGGAGAAGTAATTCTTGATGAAATTCTTGGATTCTCAGTAATTGACAAAAATGTTAAAGAATTGCTTCTTCAAGATAGATATTATCTTTTTATTGAAGTAAGAAAACTAACTAAAGGATCTAAGCATTCTTACAATCATACTTGTGAAAAATGTAAATCTCCAATCATCAATACTCTTGATTTAAATAATCTTAAGGTTCAAAAGCCTAAAGAAGATATGATTAAAGAAGTAGAGATTCTAAATGGAACACTTACTCTAGTTCTTGATTTTCCTACTAGAGCAAAACAAGAAGAGGGGTATGCTCAGATTGATCCAAAGCTTTCAGTATCTGAAAAGCAAGTAGAGATGATCATTGCTAATCTAGCTCAATCTATTGTTTCCATTAAATCTCCCTCAGGTGTTGATGAAAACATTCCAATTAAAGACAAGATTGACTTTGTTGGAAATCTTCCCGGTACCGATTATGATACTTTAAAGGAATGGTTTGATAAGAATGATTTTGGTATTGATCTAACAATCAAAACTAAGTGTCCTTATTGTTCTACTGTTAATGAACACTCTCTTCCCATGAACAATTTTTTTCAATAATTAAACTGTTTACATTGGATTGTTCGTTAAATTCTGTTATAGAAGAACAATACCAATTATCAAAATATGTTAATATAAGTGTTATAGAATCTGGAGAACTTATTGATTTTGAAAGATTAGCTTATGTATCTTTATTAGTTAGAGATAAGAAGAAAGAAAACGAACTGTTGAAAGCTAATAAATAGATATACTCACTTGGACAATGATCCAAAGGATTCTTAAGAGTCTAAAGAGTGTTTTAAACATTTTTTAGACTCTTTTTATTTGGAGAAAAATATGGCTGAAGATACTTTACGCAACAATGTAAGAAATGATATTAGACAGACAACTACTCTTCCTTTCAGTTTTAAAAACTTTGTGTCTGGAATAGGAATGGCTATTTCTAGAGCAGGAACTAGAACATGAGACAGATTAGCAGATATGCCAGATGAACTAAGAAATGGGTTCTCAAAAGTTTCCAGTACTATTCAATCTAGTACTACAGAAATTATGGGATCTGCTTTGAATTCTATGCTTGGTGATATTAAGTCATTAGCATCTGGTATAAAAGACATTACTACAGGAACTTTTAAAAAGCTCTTTTCATTCTTCGGTTCAGATGAAGATGAATCTTTAGATGAAGAAAAAAAACAGACCAAAACTCTTGGAAATATTTTTAAGATTTTTAAGAAATGAAGCATTAGAGATATGTTTAAGCCTAAAGAAAAGAAAGCAGATGATGGGGGATTTTTTACTCCATTAGTGGTTCTTGGACTTGCTCTTGGCGCAATTACTGGCGGAATAGCTGCAGGAATCGGTGGCGTAATTGAATATTTTCTTATCCCATTTAAAGTTGTTTTAAATAGCTTAAGAGGAGCTCTTGCTGTTATAAAAGGTTCCTCAATAGGAAAAGTTTTTATAGATTTTTTTGCTAAAGTTCGAGCATTCTTTGGGGGATGAGTAGATAATGCTTTAGTTTCTATTAGCAATTTCTTTGGAAAGTTCAAAATATTTGCTGGATTCTTTAAGGGCTTTGGTATTGGGTTTATGAAACTTTTTTCAAAGATTCCTGTCATAGGCTGGTTTATTACTGGTGTAATGGCAGTAATAGACTTCTTTACTGGATTCTTTGGAACTGAAGGAAACTTTTTTGAAAAGATCAAAGGTGGAATTTTAAAAATGGTTACTGGATTCTTTAATCCAATTTTTGAGTTTGTTGGTTGAATTACAGATTGGGTTCTTGGTCTTTTCGGAATTGATTCTAATGCTGGTCAAACTTTAAAAACTGGGTTTTCAGACTTACTAAACTTCATTTTTGATATTTTTACTGTTCATATTCCAAGTATTTTTACGGGCATTTGAAATTCTATTATAGAAATAAAAGATTGAGTTCTTAACTATCCAATTAAAGATAAGTTCCTTGAAGCATGGGAATGAATTCAAACTGCTTCTGATAATCTTATTGAATCAATAAAAAAATGATTATTAGATCTAATTCCCAGCTTTGAAGATATTAAAGATATGCTTCCATCTTTTGATTCTATTAAAAATTCCATTATTAACAAGAAAGATGATGCAATAAAAGAAACAAAGGCAGTTTGAGAGGGCACAAAAAGTTGATTTGCAGATACTTTTGGAAAAGATGATGCTTCTCCATCAGTAGCAGTTAATGAGCTAGATTCATCTAACAAAGCTCGAGAAATGTCTAATACTAAAGAATTAGCCAAGGCAATACACAAAACAACTGAACAAATGATTAAAGAATCTAAAAAGCGAGATGAAGAAAAGAAAGATAATGTTAATCAACAAGTCAATGTTTCTTCAGTTCAAAACTCAAGAGGATCTTCTGGTGGTACTTTTATTGAGGCGCCAGATGAAATTGAAAACTTTGGAATTGTATTTATGAATAAAACAACACTAGGAGGAACGTTCTAATGGATTATGATTTAGTCCCTGTTCCTTTTTCAAATTTAGTTAAGATTAAATTTGTATCTAAAAAGCTTAGTTCGCAAAGGGCATATGCTAGAGGAGCAAATCAGCTTAATGTTGATGAGTCTGATAGAAATACTTGAACCTTTATTGCTCCAGAAGAACTTCAAGAAAACGTTTCTCATACATGGGATACTTATGAGAGTTTAGCAAGTAGACTTTCATCTAAAGTAGGAGAAATTCATACAGCACTTACAGATCTTGCCGGTGTTAAGGCTGCAGCCGGCGGGGGGATGGGCGCAATAAAACCGAATGAAGGTCAAAGCTTTGCTTCTACAGAAACCATTAAAAATGTTGTGTCTTCTGCTGTAAGAGAATCAGCAAAAGTTGATGTTCCTGCTTATAGAGTTGATACTGCTATGGTTTATAAGGATTCTTCAAGACTTGAGTATTCTTTAACTATGACTTTAGCAGATATGAATGGAGACCCATATAATTCTATTGTTAGACCAGTAAGGGAACTTGAAAAATTATCATGCCCAGAAATGGCCGATGATACTATTCTCATCAACTTTCCCTATATATTTCAAGTTTATACTGTAGGATCGGAAATTATAAATGTTAAAAATGCTGCAATTATTAACATTGCTCCATTATGAAAGGGCCCAATTATCAATAACTATTATAGCATGTGTGAACTTACAATTATCTTTAGAGATATTGAACCTCTTTATAGATCGACATTTAGTAAAGGTGGAATTATACGAACTTCGACTTCGCAGCCTCAAGCAAGAACAGACTTAACAAATGGATTTAGTGGGAGATAACTATGGACCTTTCAAAATATAGTGAATATACAAAACAGAATCTATCTAATTCATCTCAATTAAAATTGTTTACTATTTTGGATGATGTTACTAGTAATACTTATTATTTGAACATTTTTAGATCATATATAATAAATACGTCATCCTTGAATGACACTTCGTTCTATGAGTTATATGAAGTAGATAACAACGACTGATTTGATAATATAAGTTATAAATTTTATAATACACCACAACTATGATGAGTTATCTGTATAGTTAATAATATAGTAAATCCATTTGAAGAACTTCAATCCGGCCAGATCCTTAGAATTCTTAAAAATTCTTATATATACAATATATTAAAAGAAGTAAGAAATATAGGAAACTCATAATGTATACACAGGAAGATGTAAGAACTTTTGCTATTGTTATTAATACTGCTAGAGGATTAGTAACGTTAGATTCATCGGATATAGTTCAATTCTATTTTATTGAAGATATCTTTTCCATGTCTATGGTTGGAAAGCTTATTATGAAGGACAATAGAGGTCTTGTTGAGTTTTCACCATTAACAGGTAATGAAACTTTAGCAATATCATATGGCGAAGAAGAAACTATAGATAAAGAATTTAGAATTTATAGTATTTCAAAAATTGATAAGCTTGAGAACGTTGATCCTACTGGTAAGAATGTTATTGAACTTTTCTTTACAGATAACATGTTCTTTCCAGTTAACTTTTTACAATTTTCCAAATCTTGGGGTCCAATGAGAATTTCTGATATTGTTAAAGATATTGGAGAAAACATGTTAGGAATTCAAGTTTGAGACAAATTTGAAAAATCCAATGAATACATTGAGGGATTTTATTCTCCATATTGAAATCTAAGTACTTGTGTGAAGTGGCTTATGAAGAGAGCCTCTGGAGCCACTTCTAATAAAACAGGATATTGCTTTTATAATAACTCCTATGGATCAAATCTTATCACTCTAAACACCCTTCTAGAGCAAACTAAGTTGCTAAAGATTAGTGATGAGGATGATGGTGTTTATACTTTTGAAGATCCAAATTTATATCTCTATAATAAAATTTTAAATTGGAGTATGATGGGAATTGACAACTCATCATTGAGATTTATAGCTGGTGGAACTAGATTCGGATTTAACAATGCTAAAAAGAAATTTATAAAGAAAGAATACCTATATAAAGATATTCTTAAGAATCACACTATCTTAGGAAATAAAACACTCTTTACTGATATTTCAAATTCTAATGCTTATCACATTCATACCAATGAGGACGATCCAAAAATTGTTGATAATATCTTTAACGACTTTTGAATTAAGAAATATAGCACCCAACAATGTATTGCTTTTACTGTTAAGGGTCATGAGAAAAGAAAATGTGGAGAGATGATCGAAGTAAATTGGCCAAGTGTTTGGGCAGATGAGATATATAATAAGAATCTACAAGGTAAATATCTTATTAAGAGTATTACGCATAGTTTTGTTCCACATAGTAGACCAGCATTTTCTCAAAAGATGGTTTGTATAAAAAACGGATATGAAGAAAGTGATGTTTCTGCTTTATTAGATTCTGTTAATAAGAATGTGTCGAATTAGGAGTTATTATGATTAGAAACGATCCTGCTGAGTTTCAACCAAGTTCTGAAAAGATTCAAGGAATCTGGCGCGCCGTCATTGAGGATAACAAAGACCCTGAAAAAAGAGGTCGTTGTAGAGTTAGAGTTTTTGGTATTCATACAGATATAAAAATTAAAACTCAATACGAAGGAATTCCTACTGATGAACTTCCGTGAGCAGAGCCTGCATACTCTCTAATGGAGGGCGGTGTTTCTGGATTTGGTTCTTGGTGTGTTCCTGTTCAGGGAAGTCAAGTTTTTCTATTTTTTGAAAATGGACATATTTTAAAACCACGATTTTTTGCTTCAATTCCAGGAGTGCCAACAGATCCACAATTTGATGATGATGCTAAAGAAGGTTCTCAAGATTATAAAGGAAGAATGAGAGAACAGGCTAAAAAGCTTTATGATAGAATTCAAAATAATCCAGATGATATTGAGTTTCTTAATAGTAATGAACTTGGGTCTTTAAGTAAAAGATGAGAATCCGGATCTGCTGGCCCTTACGCCATCTCTAGTGGTCAAGGTGATCCTGGTGGTGTATCCTATGGATCATACCAGTTTGCATCTAACAGAGGGACTGTAGAGCCCTTTGTGGCCACTCTACCTCCTGAAATTCAAGCTAACTTTTCAGGACTTACTCCTGGAACACCGGAATATAGTACAGCATGAAGAGAATCTGTTAACCAGATGGGTGCTGATAACTTTTATCAATATGAACATTCATATGTAAAAGCTCAATATTATGATAATGCTGCTAATAAAGTTAACCAGTCTTTAGGTATTAATGCCAATGAGCGAAGTGCTGGTGTTCAAGATATGATTTGGTCTATGAGTGTTCAGCACGGCCCTTCGGGTGCTAATAATATCATGAAAAGCGCCGGTGTTACTAATGATATGACAGATGAAGAAATCATTAATAGAACATATAAAGAAAGATCCAATGTAGATAAGTATTTTAAAAGTAGTAGTCCTGGTGTTAAGAATAGTGTAACTCAACGGTTTCAAGCAGAACATAAAATGGCATTAGCAAAGGCAAATGTAGAAAACCCACCGGCAGAAGAAGTTATTCCTGAACCATTAGCTACAGCAACAGCTGATGATCTTGCTAAGGACACTCAGCTTTCTGATTCTGAATTTAAAAAATCATATCAAGAAACTTATGAAAAGGATACTTCCACTATTAGTGGTTTTGAAGATCCTGAGGGTTCTTATCCTACAGTAAAAAGACTTAATGAGCCATCTGCACATAGATTATTTCGAGAAGAAGGTGGAGATACTATTCTTGATATTAAAAAGGAAAATATTAAGACTGGTATTGAGCTAGCGCAAAACAAAGGAACATGGAACGAACCAACTCCAGCCTATGCACCAGAATATCCACACAATACTGTAATTGCAACACATTCAGGAATCGTTATTGAAATTGATAGTACACCAGATAAACAAAGACTTCATGTGTTCCATCCATCAAATACATATATAGAAATAGATTTTGAAGGGAATATGGTTATTAGAAACTCTGGTAATAAATATGAAATAACAGAACAGAATAGTTATTCTCTTGTAGAAAGAGATAAAAATGAAACTATTAACAATAACAAAACTTCATATGTTAAAGCTAATGAATACACTCAAGTTGGTTTTAATAAGAAAATCACTATTGGCGGTGATTATGATATTGAAGTAAATGGAAATTGTAATATTACTGCAAAAGAAGTTACTATAAAAGCAGATAAAGTAAATTTAAATTAGAGGATAATATATGGCAACTCTATCACCATGTGAAGTACTAAATACAAAGATCGACTCTCTAATGTCAGAATTTAATATTTCGACGTCTTCTATATATACAGCTGTTAATACTTTAAATAGTACTTTAGATACTATGAAAACTCAGGCTGGAATAACAGATCTCGAAGATAAGATTAATTCTTCAAGAAACACAGCTTCAACAGAACTTGGATCTGTTATAAACCCACCATACAATTTGGCTGGAAGCTGTTTAGATTCTATAAGAAGTTCCACTTTTGAAATTTTAAATAATGTTTCTAATTATTCATCCAAAGCTTTTGGATCTATTGATGGAATAACTAATGTTTCAACATTGATGAATCAACTTGGAAATGTAAAATCATTGGTTGAGAGTCTTGGACTAGGGAAGCTTTTAGAAAAAATAGATCAAACACTTGGGTGCTTAGCAGATAATAATGATTGTATTCCAATAGATAAAATTGATATTGTTTTAACAACTATTTCTGGAACTCTAGACACAACAGGACTTGGAGATACTGGGATGTTTGATGTCTCAAAAGTTTTAGATAATATTCCGGATTTTGATAGTGTGCTAAAACAAAATATTTTAGATTTAGATGTTGCAAGTGATGAACTGGCCGAGCAAAGCAGGGTGGTTATTGAATCATCTTTAAAAACAGCAAATAAGTATTATGATTCTTCTAAATGGTAGGTAAACAATGGTAGTTTGAAAAGATTTCGATATAGAAATGAATAAGAAAAATAATGGTGATGTTCTTGAAATGACAGACGAAGATGCTGTTGGAAATTCTCTCAATAATATTTTTAGAACTATGAGAGGATCAAGGAGAATGCTTCCTCCTTTTGCTATAAATATATACAATTACTTGTTTGAACCTTTAGATGAAATAACGGCTCTTGAAATAGGTAATGAACTCTTTACAGCGATAACAAACTGAGATTCTAGAATTGAGATTTTGGATCTTCTTATAGTTCCGAACTATGATAACAATTCCTATGATATTTCAATTCAATACAAAGTAAAGAACTTTTTAAACATTCAAAGCTATACAAACAATCTATATAAATTATAGGGATAATAAATGAACGATCTTACACCAACATATCTGGAAGCAGATTTTAACTCTCTAAAACAGAAGTTTATCACTATTCTTCAAAACAACGACACTTTCAAGGATTATAACTTTGAGGGGTCAAACATTACTATGTTAATAGAAATGCTATCATATCTTTCCGAGCTTAATACATACTATGTAAATAAGCTTGCTAAGAACATGTTTCTTGATACTACTGATGTTTATGAAACTGCTTCTTTAATGGCAAATCTTAGAGGGTATTATCCAAAAGGCTATATCGCTGCAAGAGTAAATTTAACAATAGAACTAAGTGTTGATGAGTTCTCTGTTCCTATGCCAAATCCTGGGGATCAGATCTATATTCCAAGATTTTTTCCTTTTGAAACTGGATTACAAGCTAATGATGAAAATATTTTCTATTTAACAACACAAGACTATACTTTTACTATTCCAGAAGATGCTGGAACATCAATTCAAGAATTTGAGATTGAACTAACCCAAGGAACAGTAGAAACTTTTAGTTATACTGGTGAAGATATTATCAATAATGTGATTTATCTACCATTTTATTCTTTTGATCAAGATACAGAACCTTATGGTGATGATGGTTCTCTTATAATGTATGTAAATGGGGAACCATGGACACGAGTTGAAAATTTCATTGATGATTACTCAAATCTTGATGACAATGATAAGGTGTATAGATTTGAGTATAACAAATTTCAAGAATATTGTATTAGATTCTCTGCTGCACATTCTGTTCCAAAAGTTTCTGATCAGATACGAATTGTTGCACTAAAGACATTGGGTAACGATGGAAATATTGCTTCATTCACTATTAGTGAATTTGAAATTAGTCAAAGCATTCCATCCCTAAATACTTCAAATGAATTTGAGTTTAATGATACTTACTTTATGTATAATCTAACAAAGGGCAGTTGAGTAAGAAAAGATTATATAACAATAGAAAACAGAGATAGCTCCTTTGGTTCTGCTAATCCAGAGACAATTTCTAATATAATCAGTAGCTCAAGTGCTACTGTTCAAAGTCAATATAGAAACATTACATCAAAAGATTATAACTCATATCTTGAAACATATCAAGATATAGTTAAAGCGAATTCATGGGGAGAGAATGAAGTAAACCCATATAATACTCAAGAGTACAACAAAGTTTATATTTCTGTAATTCCTAATAGATGAACCGACTCTACAATAACAGTAGAACCAAGCTCATGAGTAATTTCTCCTAGTGTTACTGCCGATGTTGATTATCCATTGGAGTATAGTCAAGATTATATTAACAAAATAAAAGAGTATTTAGAACCAAAGAAATATCTTAATACATTTGAAACTTTTGTATTACCAGAACTTGTCTATTTCATCTTTGATATTGGAATTAAGATAAAAAGACTTTATAATTTTACTAAAGTTAAAGATGATGTTGAGGCTAAACTTGCACATTATTTTGAGACCCAAAATAGAAACTTCCATGAAGTTATAGATTTCAAAGATATTCATAATTTTATTTTAGATATGGCGCAAGTTTCAGATTCAAATTCTTTTATAAATATTAAGGGTGTGGATAATCTAATCATTAGAGATATAGTAACTTTGACTCCAAGCATTACTGCTGATGTTAACCATATCTATGAACCTAATACTAACCTATTATATCCACAATATACGAGAGAAACTTTTGATAATTTTTCAGATAACATACTAAGACCTATAAAGCTTGGGTTTAATCAGTTCCCTGTTTTGGTTCTTGATGGGTGTGTATTTGAAAATGAAGGATAAAAAATAATATGAATGGAAAATTTTCCGAAATACCATTTTTTCTAATAACAACATACTTTGAGTCTTTGGCTTATATCGACAGATTTGCTAAAGACTCAAAGTCATATCTTATTGGACCAAGAACTTCTATAGTTACTAAAGGCGCTCCTGTTCAAGAGATGTTTGTTAAAGATATTGACTATGGATATAAGCCTATTTGGGTAACTCCTCTTTCAAGAAATGGCAATGAATTTAACATTAGTAAAAGTGGGCTTCTTACCATTCCCAGTGAAAACTTTGTAGAAATTTCTGGAGATTCATACTACTTCAAAGTATATGATACATCAAAAGAAGAAAGATTCATTGAAGATGGCGATGAAGTTTACTTTAGAAAGGATAGCCCATTCTATGAATGATTGGTTAGATACGCAAACACTCTAATTGAAGATAAGTATAAAAAAGAGTTTATACTTAGAAATTTCATTAATACTGATAGAGATTTTATCTATTTTGGAAAGATTTATAGTAGAGCTTTTGATGATTCCTTGTATATGATTGATTATTATAACATTAAAGACTTTACATCTGATATAATTCCAATTCATCAACAAACTGATAGATTTAAACAATTTGTTCAACTTTATGCAGATATGATTCTTAATGAGTCTTACAGTCTTCAAAAGAATATTTTTTCTTGTATAGATCCATTTACTATTGATGAAAAGTATCTAAACCATCTTTCATCCGTTTGTGGTATATCCATTGATGATCTGGATTTAGATAATCTAAACAAAAGAACATTGGTTCATGAGCTTATCAACCTTTTGAAGTCTAAGGGCACATTTCTTGCTCTAAAGTACTTATGGAAGCTACTAACTCAAAATACTTTAAACATTATCAACTTTTATGAAATTTGGCATGATAAAACTCTTTCTGGATTCATTCCTTCTGGATCAAGAGAAGCTATTCCATGGCAAGGTTATTATAATGTTCTTAGAGATGAATCTGAAGATTATTTTAATGCTTGGATTGAGAAGTATAGTCCTTCAGAATATCCTACTGATTTAAGTGCTAAAACATTAGCAACACAATATAAAGTAGAAGTAGATTTAACAAAAGAACCTATTCACCAGTACGATATTTTCAATGAAACACTTGCTAATAAGATTTATGACTATTGGGAGATTTATAGACCAATCAATAGAGTAGCTGATTATAGTCTATTCATAAGTCCATTAACAGATTTGACCACAAGATGAATATCTCTTTATAATACAAGTAAAGAAGCGTATTTATTATCTAAATCATATCTTCAAAATATTTCTGCTCCAAATACTTCCATTAGAGTTTTTAGAGTTGATGCAAGTGGAGACTTTGAATATATAATAGAGCATGGTCTTAATGACAGACATGTGTTTATTCAAGTATACTCTTTCGATCTTAAATTAGTCATTCCAGAACTTGTAGAATATATAGACAACAATAAACTAAAGATAAAGCTAAAAAGTGAACAAACAGTCTTCGCTCTTTTGAGAAGAGCACGATTCACAGCAATGAGACCATGAGGAACTGTAGATTCTGGATTAGAAACAAAATACTATGTATCTGATTTTGTGGAAAATAAAAACTATTTTATTCCAGATGAGTTTCAAATTATTGATCAGTTTAATTATGATATTCAACCAGTTAATGATATTTCTGGTGCTTTCTCAAAATATTCCACAGTTTTCATTAGAGAGATCCCTTCTACAACTTGGTTTATTAATCATGGTATTTCTGGAGAATTTTTTCTTAGTGTATATGATATAGACAATAAGAAAGTATTTCCAAAAGAAATTTACTTTGTTTCAGGAACCCAAGTAATCGTGGAATTTGAAGAAGAAATGAGTGGTTATGTAGTATTAACAACAAGTGAAGATTCTCTGACTTTCTATTCATTAGGTGAAGTGACCGAGTGGGAAATTGAGCATAATTTAGAATCAGAATTATTGAATGTTGAATTATATGATGTTGAAAATGATAATATCATTCCCAATAATGTTACAAATATATCTTTAAACAAGATTAAGATAACATTTGGAGAACCAACAGAAGCTTTTGCTGTTGTTAAAGTAGCAGATAACTCTCCAACTAAATACAATTGAACAATCTCTCATAATCTAAATAAGAGAGAAGTTCTTACACAGTTTGCCAATGATTATGTTCAATTGGTTCCGAGTGATGTTAACCTAAGTGATGATAACGAAGTCAAAACATCATTTACTGGTGGTGTTACTCTTCTTTCAAACTATGACTATCTTCACAACCAACCAATAGCAAGTTCTGAGTGGGTTGTAAACCATAACTTTGGACATGCTGGTGCATTAGTTAATGTGTATGATATGGATAACAATAAGCTATATCCAAAAGAAATTAAACTTATAAATGATTTCACATTGAAAGTATTGTTTGATGAGCCAAAAAATGGCTACGCTGTCCTCGTATCTATTGGTAGTGTATATTTTAGTGAAATTATTAAGATAACTACAGTAAGATTTTCTAATGAAGATAGAACCCAG
>Ga0265295_1006344_pt1 | contig 14397 bp, 7 predicted proteins | sample Munlansysbiofilm_FD_192503 | JGI IMG/M metagenome (GOLD analysis project Ga0265295, IMG submission 192503) | Leachate microbial communities from a municipal landfill in Southern Ontario, Canada - Methane capture system biofilm | ecosystem: Engineered > Solid waste > Landfill > Unclassified ... | reverse complement strand
CAGTAGAGAATTCTGGGGGGAAGTGGCAATTATTCAGTTGCCCATAGCCGGCAAGTTTTCTGTTGACTCCCAGTGGAAAAAATTCAACTGACTCTTACACTTTTAACCAATTCACGAACAGGAGCTGTCGCATCCATGATGGATTTCTTGTATCCAGTTTCGGTAGGAACTAAAAAAGCTACATCTACCCCATATGATGAGAACAATGCGATATGCGGTAGTATTGGTGTATCTGACATCGAAAGCATGCTATCTCCAATATTTCAATCATTAATTCATTAATCAAGAATAATAATATTATCACCCTTTGTTATCGACGAGGGGAAAATCCACTCAATCAACTTAGGATTCTCAAATGTGATGATAATCGTATCAATTGCCCTAGTAAGAGGAATGATGGACCACAATGTTTTAAGTCGTAATAACTCAATTTCTGAATAATATTCTGGACTCTGTGTAAACTGATAATTTTTCCATTCGAGCATTCGATCAAATGCCAAACTAACAACTGTCCAGCCCTCGATTCCCCTACAATCATCATATTGAACCAATCTAGGGTATTCAGAGTCTCCATAACCAGAATACCCATCATTAACTGTGCCATCCCACAAGGGAATCCCTTGTTCAGAAAATTCATTTCTGAATATAAACCCTTTATCTTGACCTGATGTGCTGACAAAACTTGGTGGTGTTAGAAATATCATATCGAAATTAGTATTTCCACACTTAACACATCTTTTTCTCTCCTCTTCAAACAATTTAAAAGGTTTAAGTTTTTTGGATATGATAATCCGACCCCCAGAAAGAAATGTTGAGGGGAGCACCCCCCATACCTCTTTTTTTGATATTGCATAACTATTTATAAATCTAACTAGCTCTGATTTCTGTCTAAAGGAAGTATTACTTTGGAATTTCTTACAGAAAACACGTTTTCCCCAATCGGAATGTGAATTCTTCCGAATTAATTGTTTAACTCCATCAGAAACTATTAGCTTATTATACCCAAACAAAATAAAAAGAAGATCTTTTTCTTCATCAATAAAATCTTCTGCCTCATCGACTAGAATATAATCAAAACCTAGTATACTCGTACCGTGTAACCTTTCAGCAATACGTTCTTCAGTAATTAATTCAGCTTGAAATAACATCTTTAGTTTAATACAAAGATCTTTGTGCATTTCATAGTGGTATGAAGAATCATCACTGAGGATTTTTGCGGCAATAGCCAATTCTTTTACAAAGGCTCCAATAGTATTAGTCTCAACACTGCCTCGATCGGTGACAATTGAAGGAATTTTAGCAAGACATAGCAATCTATTTGCATCATCAGCACAAATCTGATTGAAGGTGAGATACAAACACCGGAACTTATTTTTCTGAGCCATTTGGCAACCTATGCTTAACAATTTGGAGGTTTTCCCAGTTCCTGCTCTTCCTGAAAAGATGATTAGATCTTTACCAATCGAACTCTCAATATCCCCCAATTTAATGACTTCCGCATTAATCAGCCTCTCAATAATTCTCCTAGATATGCCTCCTATTTCGATAGTTCTTGCAAATATCTTCTGTAATTCCTCATACTTCTCTGAAGGAGTCGATTTCTCATAGAATGGGATAGATGTCAGACGATTGGATCGATAGTTTTTCTTTTGCGATTGTTGGATTAATAATAGCCGAAAGAATTCTTCAAAATTTACTTCAGTAAATAGTAAATTTGTAATACGATCAACGACGTCACGAGTGACCTCATTAACACTTAAATTCTTTATCCAAATAATGTTATATATCCAATAGCTTTTATCAAATCCCCTGTTTGTTAGATAGTTATTTATAGCATACTTCTGCTTTGTTGATTGATTAGTTGCATCACTCCACCCTTCCGAATACTTTACTAATACCGAAGTACCTCTAAATCTAATGTTTTTCGGATCATGCTCTTTTAGCTCAATCACAATACAAAAATCATGAGTATTATTTTCAACAGAGCCATAACTTGTCTGACTATCTTCCCCAATATCTGAGTATAAATAATTCTCTAAATAACCAAAAACCAAAATATCAATGTCACTAACAGACTGTTTTGTTAACTGAACATTACTTACAATTGAGATTTTTCCAGTGGCAGTAGCAGGAATCCCTTTCATCAGATATTCTTCCAGTATTAGTGCCGCTTTATATTCACTTGTATCCTGAGAACCAACTACTTCAATTACTACTGCCACTTTTATTCCCTCAAGTTTTGAATTGCCCAAGATGCTCGGCGATGCAGGTTAAAGTAATCTATGAAGCGGACATCATTACTACCAGCATGCGAGACTGCTTCTGCCAAAATACTATGTTCCAGTGGATTCTTTATATCCCAGAGCTCATGAACAAGAATAACTTTCCTTTCATCATCATCTTCATCCAGTATGAAACCAGGTAATTTCCCAAAGTTGCATTTTTTAACTGCTTGAGGGAAAGCATTACTAAGACTTTCTATCAAAGCATTTCCTCTTTCAATCCAGCCCCTTAATTCTGGAGCACTAAAATCTCCATCCAGGCCTGCAGAATATTTTTGATCTATTAAGATTTTAAGCATTGAGACTCCAAGTCTCCAATCGAGGACAGAATGGAATCCCATGTTCCTATAATTTTTTAAGCATTGATAACATGCATCAACACATTCATAATGTTCGGGAGAAAATAGAGTACTGATGAAATTTCGCTCTGCCGAATACCTAACCAATCCTCCTAACATTTTAGACCAGTTTTTCGCTAAATACAAACTGAAACCAGAACCATTCGGAAGGTGATCATTCATAATAATTTCGCCAATCTGTGTATTGAAATCAGGCAATTTTTCCACATGATAATCACAGATATCCAGTTCCTCAGGGTCTATATCCATATAATCAGCAGCAATCGCTCTTAATAAGAAAGCAGCAGAAATATATGCAGACTTGACGGCAGACCCCTCCAGCATCGGATCTAGATTCAATCCAAGAGGGACGCTCCGAGGAGCAATAGAGAATACATTAGTGAGCTTTGTAGAAGCTAGTGCAATTTTCTCTGCACCTTCTTCATTTTCATCACTTTTTTTCCACTGTTCAAGCAACACTGGATGATTGTATTTCCTGCCCCAAAAACCTTCACCATTATTTGTATTAATTGTGAAAATTCTACAATCTTCTAGACTTGTTACATTCGCATTGAATTCCTGAATTGTCATCGCTTGATCAGTCGCAAATTCCGCAAAACGCTGGGAGGATGCACCGATATTTTCAATTTCCTCTTGTTTATCAGCACCAGGCCCTAAATCTGTTCGATATGCGGTAGGCGTCTTTATCGGGATTTCGTAAAATCCAGAATTTCCATCTTCACAATTTGGGCATGTACTCAGATTCTCACGTACATCAACAATATTAAAATAATGACACTTAGGACAATGCTGCATCACTCTTTGATACTTAAACAATGGAGAATTTGGGATTGCGTGAAGTCGATGATTAATTAAGGTTAAATCAGGAGAGAACCCAATAGAGGTGTAAATACGTTTATCTTTTGTTTTCTGAGAACCTGGTGCAAACTCTGAGATTGCCAAATCCTGATTTCTATCAATACTTTGGATTTGATGACCTGAATACCCATGATATAGCAGTGTAGTTTGAGAAGGCATTCCATACATAGGAAGGATTCCTCCCTCAGCCAAACAATCGGATAATCGATTTGCCACAATTTCAGGATTATTAATGCACTCGTGGATACGGTCCACTAATTTGGTCGTAATTTCCATTTGTAAATCTGTAATCTTGATTCCCATATTTCCAACCAGTATTTGTTCAATCACCTCTTTAATAACAGCTTGATTTTTTTGAATCCACAAATTTAAAGACTCTTCTTTGGAACTATCAAATCCCTCTTTGCTCCCAAATTCTCCATTGACATCATTTGAATCAATGCTATCAATCCCGATTTCCTTAAAAGCTCTTCTTAATATTTCCTTTCCAATTATTCTTAAAACGATGTTTTTTTGGTCCATCGATAGAAATGGAGCTGGGGGTGAATCAAGAATCATTCTTTCGGGATTATGGAAATGAAAATCATCATGCGATCGATTTCGCGCTAATGTCATCACATATGAATATGCTTGGCCCCGCCTCCCTCCTCGGCCAGCTCGTTGTTGATAGTTGAACCTCTCTGGAGGCATATTTGCTTGCATAACTGCTTGAAGATCACCAATATCAACGCCAACCTCCATTGTTGTTGTAACACTCAACAAATCTATTGCAGCTACTTTTGGAGGAATTCTATCGATTGGAAGTACAATATTCCTGAACCATCTTTGCCTTTCTGCTTGATTATCTGTTTGCCCGGTCAATTCTTCACAATGCATTCGAATAAGAGGTCTTTCAGAAACAACTTTAGAAGCATAATAATGATTTTCACGAATCTTTGCCGCTGAAATTTTCTTGGAAGAAGAATCAAGTTCTTTATTACAATGTATGCAAATACTTCCAGAGTGTTGAAAATGAATTGTCCCGCAATTCGAACATTCCAAAGCTTTATCATCCTCACTAAAGAATTTAATATTCAGCCGTGCCAGTTCAAGTAGCCATCCAAGGTGTCCAGCCCTTTCACAAATAAGATTTTGGCAGCATTCATACAGAGGGTTCAGCCCTACTCCTTTAACCTCTGAAATAGCAATAAGATAATGTTTTATCCGGCTTGGCAGTGACAGATATTCATAAATGGGGCTAACTGGATAAGTTGAATCGAATTGAGGGAACCGGTACGATTCTCCTAAGAGCCTTATAAGACTTGTACAAATCTCCGTAAATTCACTTATGGTGATACTATCTAGTAGTTGGAAGGTTCCCAAGCAATTACGATAAGCTTCTTCATTTACGTCAAGTTGGATTATCCCTAACCCGGCTGACTCAAATCCAAAATAGAGTCTTCCAAATAAATTCTTGAAAATATTCTCCCTAAATCGCCTTGCACCTTGGTCATTGTAAAAATCCCTTACTTCTTGAGTTGCATTTTCTTTGAACAAACTCTCATTACTTTCAGTATCAATTGCCTCCCACCAATATCGGGTTAATCCAATATTCTCATTAAATTTTCGATCAGCTCCAAAAGGATTAATTCCTAATCTCTTTACTATATTAATTAAAACTGGATTATTTGTTTCAATATAGTTTCGAATATTAACCTGCATTGTATTCTTGACTTTTCTAATATCTTCAATCGCTTTTCTGGCTTCATCGACTTTTATTTGAAAAACTTTACGTAAAAGACGATATTCATCTTCAGATGTAGAAGCCATATATACTAATTCTTTTAGTTTATCAGCTCTTTCTTTGTGTTCTAGAGCATAAGTTGAGGTGCTCTGATAATCGGCATCTTCAATATGCGTACACAGCTCTTCAACCAACGCTGCTTCACCAACACATTCTGATAACAAATAACGATATACCAAATCACGAACAACCTCATCATAATGATATCTCTCAATATCATTTGAAATTCGGGCGGCATCTTCGCGGCTGTCTGAAAAAACAACAAGTTTTCTTGTCGAATCATTCGGTGTTGGAAGCTGATAAAACAGTTCTTTTGCGATTGTCTGGCTGACCTTTGTAAAACCAGTTCTGAATGTTCTAATCGGAGATTTTTTCAATTTTCTTGAGTAATCTTCACCACAAGCAGGACAAATCAAGGGAAAAGCATGATAGTTTCTAGCATTATCTTGGTTCAAATCAATTAAGTTAGGGTGATTAGCTCCACCAACTATACAGTAAAAATATCCATTGATGTGAGTATCAATTGGTTCGTCATTCCCTAATGTTACCAATGCAGTTCTTTTGGAAATCTGAGCCACTCTCCATGAACCTATAGCATGATCATGCGTATTTGTGGGTACCGCACGCCATTCCCGTGCTTCATCATGTAGTACTTGTGATGCATTAGGCCAGAAAATTCCATATGCATCATACCTCTTGTTCTGTGATAATGCACTAAATGAATTTGCAGGCACATTCTCAAGATCAGGATCTACAGGTAAAAGAGTCCAACTATCCTCATCAAAATGCTTACTACCACCTAGAAATACAGCTCCACATTGCTCGCAATAAAGAAGTTCCAGTATTTTATTATGTTTCGGACTACTAATCTTTTGCTCTGGATACAAATTACCAACTGAGCGGCTAGAATCTTTAAATTTTTCAGCAACATCTTCTGGATCAATTACAGCCCATAGACCTTCGAGATTCTTATAAAACAAATGGAATCTGAATGAAGGTAGATTATCTTCCTTTATCAGTTTTTCTCCTGATTCAGTTAAGCTATATTGAATCAGCCCACGACAAATCAACAATCCCCTTACGGCTTTCTTTAACTCATCGTAAGTCAATGAGGTTCCAAATATGATTCGTCCAAATTCAGAAAGAGATATTGTTGAGAATTGTTTATTCTTGACGTCAAAACAGGCAGACCTTAATAAACGTGAAAGCTCAGAATCCTTTTGATTAATCCCACGATTTAAAGCCTGAATTGCACGTTCAAAAGGTTGAGGCGCAGTGAACATTTTTGCAATATCCATCAACTTTTCTTCATCGAATTCAAGCTTATTCTGATTAGAAAAAAATGTGTCTGCAAATTCAATAAATGGCTTAGGGTTCAATAACCTGTCAGAATATTCGAAAGGAGCATACTTCCCACTAATAATTTTTGGCATGTGAGCTTCATCCGTTCCAAAAAAGTCACGAATAAATTGTAAACTTTCGGGATCTGTCGCCTCAAGAGAAGCACTTGAGCATAAGATTCTCAACTTTGGACTGTTGGGTGTTAGTCCTAATCGACTTAAGAGCAGCCTAACCAGATTTGCAACCTCTGTCCCCTCAGTACCCCTATATAGGTGTAGCTCATCCAACACCAAATTAAAAACCGCATTCTCGTCTTTGGTTAACCACTCCTTAGTCTTTTCAAATATGGGCTCTTCGACTGCTCTCATCAACATAATATTCAGCATGCTGATATTTGAAATAAGTATATCAGGAGGAGTTTCTTGCATATCCCATCGGGATCTCATCTCAGCCCCATCTGTAGTCGGAAAGAAATACCCTACTATTTTTTTACCGGTATTGTGCTTTGCATCATAATCAGCTGCTGCTTCCTGAGTATCATCAGTATCCTTCAAATATTTGCGAAGATCATTGAATTTCTGAGTGTTGTAATTACCCTCAGCATCGAATTCACAACCAGCAACAGGTGTAGGCCCTACATATCTCCCAAAATAGAAACGGTTGCCCTCAATTTTTTCTGCATAAAACTCCCTTGCTTCTGGAGAATCAAGGGCTTTACGCAATCTAGTTAATTGATCTTCAACTAATGCATTCATGGGATAGAGTATCAATGCACGAACAGCAGCTGGTCGATTTTCATTCCCACGTTGAGGAACCATTTTCCGTTCTTTCTTCTTATATTTCATAGTTTTCAGATAATCATTGTTTTTCCAATAATCTGACTGATGAGCTAATTCAGGGGAAGGGGGATTCCAATTACTTGATTCTTGTATTAATTGTAAAAGAATTGGCATCAAAAAAGCCTCTGTTTTACCAGAGCCTGTCCCAGCTGTAATAATTAGGTTCTCTCCTTGACAAGCCCTTGCCAACATCTGCTCCTGATGTAACCGCATGGGATAATTTCCAAACAGCCCACATTTAACAAACTGTGCGAATTTTTCAGTTACGTCTTGGGATACAGCATAATTAAAATCACGAGAAGAAAGTTCGTCAATGCGTTTGGAGGATTCATAATTGGGTAAACATTCTATCATTGGCTCTTGGAGGAGCGTGCCATATGCAGTAAGAATATCCTCTCGTTGTTGCTCAATACTTGCATACTTTGTTCCAAATGCAGTCTTAACATATCTAATAAAATTGTCTCTTATTGTATCAAAGCTACCAACCGGATCATACATATTATATTCCTCCATTCAAATTGATTAGATTGACTTATACTCAATCCCAAGAGACTTGCACAGAATTTTCACAATTACTTCTGGGACACCTTGATACCCGATGAAGGGCATCTCACACTCAACAAATCCCAATCCTTTAACAGTTCTCTTATCTAATTTGCTATTTGAAAGTGGTAAACATGAACACATGCCTAAGGCTTTTGAGTATCTAGAAGGTAATGGACAATACTTAGGAACGTAAAGCGTCTGCGCGATAGTATCATAATACAGTTTTTTTCCTCGATCTGCTAAAATCAAGTATTTCCCATACCTCTTTTCAATACTGGGAAAGAACATCTTTTTCCCTTCATTCACAAATACATAGTTGTACGATGTATAATACATCCGATATTTCTCGAGAGTTGGCCGGGTTATATTGGAACGAGACTCCACTGAATATTGCAATGTTTCTGAGTTAAAAACAGTCGCAGTTTCCGGATAAAGCGACCAGGAATGAGCACAATTCAAGTTGTTCATTATGCATCTTTTGATCGACTCAGAAGGTTCACAATTGTAACTATCTACTTCAACTGGTGAGATTTTTACAAAGTCAGTTATCACAGGTTTTATTGATATCAAATTGAACGAAGGAGGGTTTTTTGTGATTGGAATATGGGTTTCCTCGCTTAATGAATTCAGCGATTCCTCATCTCCTTGAATCAATACTTTAGTAGGGCATAAATCATCATTTAGATTTTCTTGTCTATATTGTAATTTTTGCTTTTCACATACTTGCCTAACAATATCAATTAGACTAGGAGTTCTTGCACCTGTTAAAACTACCGTATTCTTGTTACCTACAATATGGCAAAACAAGGGAGTATCAATAGAAACCAAACCAGTCTCATATGATATCGAAACAAACCCCAATGCTTCTAACTGTGTGAGCCAAAATCTGTATTCGTTCTCATTAGAAGAAAAATATCTTATATAAAATTGATTGAATGCAGATTCCTCTACATTTGGAGAAATCTTAATATTCTTTATTGATGAAAGGATATATAAAAAATTATCACTCAAATTAGGCATTTGTTACCTCCAAGTTCATGTTATCAGATTTTACAATTATCAGAATCTTCTCAGTAGGAATAATCTTTTTTTGATAACAAAACTGGAATAGATACTTGCGATTAAATTCAAACTTGTCAGGATTCACTTTAAAAGAAATGACATCGTCCACTCTCGCAATACGCTGTAATTGAGTTTTACCCGAGATACATTTAAGCCCATTTTCCAAAGGAAGACAGGATTCTGGAACTCGTATACGTATATCGGGCCATTCTTTACAATTATAAATTTTTATCCCTTTACTTTCTATATAATCAAGATTACACCAAACTTTAAGAGTAGGCATCTTTAAAAATTTGTATACTTGAGAGAACAAAACCTCATCATCCTGTTCAATTTGAAGTTCTCCCTGACCTTCAGGTGAAAACTCATAATAAAAGCAATCTTCTTGGGCAATCTTCTCACATAGATTTTTCTTACCAAAAAAAACTTTTGTGTGTTTTGCTTTAGAATTCAATACACGAATAATGATTTTTGATTCATTGCAAATAAGATAATCCACGTCCGCCCCATTACTAGCTGCTGTAATTATCTTATCTTTCGATACTTGAACTTTTAATGATTTCAGGATTGATATCGGATATGTATTCATTAATATGCCATACCATTTCAATTCTAAAAATACTTGATTTTTTTCAACCACCGGAAGAGCAACAATTGTGTTCCCATCTTCACAACGATGCTGAAGAAGACGACCATCAAAATAAAATTCAGCACATTCTGAATAAAATTCAAATTCAATAGGAACTGGTAGAGAATCTTCTAGTATACTATTATCACTGTCTGGCACTAATAGTTGATTATCTGTAGTTTTTCCCCTATATTCATCTGCTGGGTAAAGGAAATCATTTCCCTTCACATCCATAAACATTGGATTAATTGAAGCTTCATCTAGAGAATATGAATAATCAACAATTTCTATTGTCAGTATTGCATTCGAATCAGATATAACTACATTATCTTTCTCTGCGTAGATTTGATATAGCCCAGATTCCAGCTCATCATTTGGGAATATGAATACTTGGTTACTCTCTTTACTCGAAATTAAAGCCTCAGTCTTTCCTTTATGCTGATACTTGAAGAGGGTTACACTTTCGAATCCTGAAAAGAACAACAATGGCGGACACGCTCTAAAAAAATTTTGAGGTTCCCTCTGTTTACAAATCGCATCAAATGCTTCAATCTTATATTTTTGCTCTAGATTCTGATTTAACTGCTTAGGTTCAAATGAATCATTTTTAATTAGTCTAAATCCAGGAATGTCAGGCAATATTTTCATATCATTAGGAGTTGGTCTCCCGTACTTGCCTTGTTCACATGTAAATATATACTTTGAAAATTCAATCTTTTTATCAGGCAAAAATCCATTGAAAAAATTGGATAAACTAAAATACATTGAATCTGAGAATACCAGTGGAATTGGAAGTCCCTCATAGGTAATTACGTCTTGTTTACCTTTTTTACCGAATATACTGCCCAGAATATCGTCATCAAGATTAATAGCCTCTGAGTATCCATCTATAGAATTCCTCAAAACAGTTGGAATCCCCTCGATTTCAATTGTTATTGGATACTTGTATTCTTGGGTATCAATTTCAAGTCTTAGGCTTATATACATACGATTACGATTAAATTGCTTTGAAGTGAGTACTGGGATTAGTCTTAGGCCTTTAGCTTGTTTATTGCATATATTTACTTGCCAAACGTGATTTTGACCCTTAACAATCAATTCACCATCCCAGTTACTTTTGATCCTTTGTATGTATTCGCAAATCTGTGCCTTAATTAACGTATCTCCATTTTCCCAGATACTACAAGTGGCAGTAGAAAGCATCGCAGCTCTATTCATGTGTATAAAATTCATCATATCATTATCAGATATGTATGTAGTCGGTAATATGGAAAATTTATTTAAAGTGGAATAAATCTGTGGGATATCATTAGCTCTGATTAGAATCTGAGACTTTAATCGTTCTACAATCTCGTTATTAATTATAGGAATTTCTAGTACACCATAATGGCCATGAAGAATATTGTTAGTATAATTAGTAAGGTGTTCTATTATTGCTTTTATAGAATCTCTTAAACTATTCTGAATATTCACATTATTTGAGGCATCAATATTTTTGGAATCTTTTATTGTATGATCATGAATAATTTGAGTCAATTTACCATAATAATTACTCGCATTTAATGTAGACTCGTACGTCCATATAAAAATTAGGAAACAAAAATTTGCAAAATAAACTGGAGCTTTTGGAATTCCATTCATAATAATCTCATCAATAGGATTGGTTATATACAGGCTAAGATATTCATGAAATGGTTGATCAGAGTTTGAATCGCCAATTACATCCTCAATGAATGCTTTCGATCCGCCCAAATCCTTTCCAATGTCATCTAAAAAAGGAGCATCGATTGCACATAAAATGGTCTTTCCATTATTCTGTGGACCAAAGAAATATTTAAAAAGGAAATTATTCCATTTTTTATACTTTTGAGTCATTAATTATCCCCTATCTCCAACGACTTTCCTTCCCTAGGAACCATGCTCCATAGTCTAGTAACAGCAAAATATTGCTGTAAGTATACCATGTAATATTCAGCATTTTTTAATTTATCGCTAAAAGTTTTAAATTCATGCAAGGATTGTTAAAAAAAATTCACCGATGTAAATCTAGCCATATTCATTCATATTACTAACAAGAAAACAGTATCAACTACCATTATTGATTCTGGTTTTCTGAAAGAACAAGAAAAAATCGGTAATCACAAGAACAATTAATCCGCCGGGTACCTCAGATTTGCCCGAACAGCAATGAGATATGCAACATATAGCTCTAGAATAGAAGGAAAGTTGTCCTGCCAAGAACGCTGTTTGCTCCCAATTTGATGTTGATGTCCAATATCTGAGGTTCATTTCACTAGGAATAACTAGTCATCCCCCCCCCCATCACCTCCCCCAAATACGGCTTATACCGTATTGCTGTCTGAAGTACACTTTCCCCACTTTGAAAATCAACCTCATTGACATCATATCCATGCCTGATGAGTACTTTTGCCATCTCTCTTTCTTCCTCAACGGAAACACCGTTTTGCTTATACTTAGCAAAATACCAAAGTGGACTAGACCATAAATCAAGTTCGTCTTTAACTTTATCCAGAAATACCTCCAATAGGTTCAGATCAAGCATCCCTTCCTGGATGGCAATATGGAACAGGGTCCCTTGGAAATCTGAACTTATTGCATTTAAATCAGCACCAGCCTGTAAAAGGCTCATGCAATACTCACGATTGCCTGTGAACTTAATCACGCATTCAAGGAATGAGCATCCGAATGCATCCGATTTATGAACACTCTTTGATTTCGATTCTTGAATCATCTCAAGTAACTCATCACCCGAAGCAGCCCTTCTTACTGCTTCCAGCACAATGGAAGGAACTTCAGAATAGGCCTCAAGATTCACATGACTGTGCTCTTTACTTTTTAATAGTAGCTGTTCCATATCCTGCTTGGGTATTCCGAGATACCGCATGCACGAATCCAAACTTTCGAGAGTATCCAATCGCCCATTCTCCGGGCTGTTTTCCATATGCAGAATTGCTTCCCGAAAGTACTTTGGAACCATGATTTCACCTGTGAATTCCGCCATTGGTTGAAAGTACAGCATAAAGGAACCAATTGCTTTCATTGCTACAGCTGTACAACCTAAGATAGCTCCATACAAGATGAATATCAGAATCGGTCTGTGAGCATGTGGGAGAACCCATCCAATCAAGCCAAACAACAACACGAAAAATACAAGTTGAAGAACTCGGACCGCCAACTTCATTCCAATAGCGCAAAACAGTCCTTTTATTAAGGGAAGCAGTATAATCAAAGACATACAAATGACTACAAGTATAAAACCAATGTATACTCCAGAAGTTGATTGGAAAGACTGAATATGCCCAAGCAACAGCAAGCCCATAGTCAAGAAAACCGCAACTGCTATTGACTCAAAAACAAGGATGCTCTTCATGTCTTTCTTGTAGAGGTAATCTGCCAATAGCTCCACATTCTTACGGTGAATCAGATCGCTTATCGCTTCTGCCTCACATTCATGGATATACGTTTCCAGATTAGAAATGATGCTGCCTTTTGTTACTTCCTCAGACAATTTCCACCTACCTTCCAAGTCACTTAGCTCGAACCATATGTAAGCAATAGAGAGATTTGCTGCTATTCGACCTTGCACCAAGTCAATCGGGGTTTCCTGGTTGTTCTCATCTCAGTGAGTTTGCAAGGAATCCCTCGCAAATTCCTATACAACATCAAAGCAGCCTCATCCCCTATATCCATCTGATCATGCATCCATTGATATATGAACTGTGATGTCTGAAGCCTTTTCATGACCCCAAGAAGCCAATTACCACTAGCTTTCCCACCACCAAATCCATTCCCGTATCGTTCATAGAAGATATGGCTGATTCTTGCATTCTGCGGTAGCAGCACTTTCGAACAGAAAGCCTCATTCTCATTGAACACATAGACAACTGGGCACTCCAGAATGCCCAGCGAGTCTGACTTAATTTGTACTTTCAGAAAAACTACTCTTCCGTACGCTATGGGTTTTGGGTTAACGAAAGTAAGAATTTCTGGATCAAGTGGTAGATACAAAGAAGGAAGCATTTCAGCATCAGTAAATTGGACTTCTGTATGCTTGTCCTTATATATGAGAGGCGTATCGAGAAATGTAGAAGTCGTCCAAGGGTAGTAATCGGTGAAAAGAAATATATCCGGAGTAATCACTTCTGATGCAGGAAATGATTGTATGTCAGCATATTGCGAAGAAAGCAATAGTAGCGGTCTAAAATCCGTACCTGCTGAAGGATACCAGACGATATTTGGATCGGGACCCAGCGTGTCTAGTAGAGATCGAAAGAGGCCTTGGTTACCACCATTGAGAAACTCAAGCAGTGCTCTGGACATATGTGCTCCTTTGAGAAAACAGCCAACCCCGAAAAATCGAAGTTGGCTGTTAGACTGTTATACCTGAGCAATTGCTTGCTTTATCCGAGCTGCTACCTCATCATCCCAGCAAGATTCAATCTCTTCGTTGATGATTTCCACCAGGGACTTGTGTGACTCAGGATGCACTACCGCATAGTTTGAGAAGCCTAAAGAAAGGAGTTTATCAAGAGCCGCCCAATTATGGTTTACCGCAGCCATCAAAGGATAAGTCAAGCCATTCTCCAACGCATCGACGTCCATTCCATGTTTGACCAGAACTTCCAACATGGTTTCGTCTCCATTGCCTGTACAGAGAATACCCAAGGCTGTATTGCCT
>Ga0265295_1006343_pt1 | contig 14397 bp, 11 predicted proteins | sample Munlansysbiofilm_FD_192503 | JGI IMG/M metagenome (GOLD analysis project Ga0265295, IMG submission 192503) | Leachate microbial communities from a municipal landfill in Southern Ontario, Canada - Methane capture system biofilm | ecosystem: Engineered > Solid waste > Landfill > Unclassified ... | reverse complement strand
AGGGCGAGTTCGCGCCCGAGCAGAGCCTGTCGCCCTGTGGTCAGCTGGGTGACTGCCTGCAGTTGGCCCTGCAGCAGCGCCCCGATCTGCAGCTGGCCCAGCTCAGCATCGAGATGGCGCGGCAGGATGCCCACGCCGTCCTGGCACGCAATCTGCCCCAGGCCCAGATCGAAGGCGGCTGGACCGACTACCAGCGCGAATACGATGATCCGCTCTATCCCGAGGACGACCGCGAGTATTACAGTGTCAGCCTCAACCTGAGCATGAAGCCCTTTCAGGGCGGCCGCAATCTGGCCGCCTGGCGCAAGCAACGTATCGCCGTCGATCGCTACAGCCACCAGCTGGCGGCCACCCGTCACCAGATCACCAGCGATGTCGAAACCCGCTATCAGCAGCTGCAGGAAGCCGGCGCCCGCATCCATACCGCCCAAACCGCTCTCAACGAGGCGCGTGCCGCCTATCAGGTGGCTGAACGTTCAGCCGAGTTGGGCATCGTCTCGCTCGACGATCTGCTCAATGCCGAACTGCGCCTGACCCGCGCCGAAATCAACCTGATCGATTCCCGCGCCGAAGCCGCCCTGGCCCGCGTGCAGCTCGATTACGCCATTGGCACGCCGGTACGTTAGAGACAGCGGATTACGAACAGTCATGCAGCAATTTTCCATTCACCCGCGCCAGCCGTTGGTCAGTTTCTGGCGCCATCGGCAGCTTGTTTTCAGTCTTGTCCGCCAGGAGGTGCTGGTGCGCTACCGGGGTTCCATCCTCGGCCTGCTCTGGTCCTTCTTCAATCCGGTGTTCATGCTGCTGGTTTACACCTTTGTGTTCAGTGTGGTGTTCCAGGCCCGCTGGGATCAGTCTGCTGGGGGCTCGAAGGCTGAGTTTGCCCTGGTGCTGTTTGCTGGTCTGCTGCTGTTCAATCTGCTGGCGGAATGTTTCACCCGGGCCCCCTCGCTGATTCTGCAGAATCCCTCCTACGTCAAGCGGGTCGTCTTTCCGCTGGAGATCCTGCCTCTGGTCACTTTTGGTTCGGCCGTGTTTCACACCAGCATCAGCCTGTTGGTGTTGCTGGTGTTTTCCTGTTTTGTCTTTGGTCTGCCGCCCGTTACCGCCTTGCTGTTTCCGCTGTTGCTGCTGCCTCTGAGCGCCATCGCCCTGGCGGGGGGCTGGCTGCTCAGCTCGTTGGGGGTCTACCTGCGTGATGTCGCCCAGGTGGTGAGCTTGCTGGTGACCGCCTGGATGTTTCTGACGCCGATTTTTTATCCTGTCAGCATTATCCCAGCGGAATATCAGCTCTGGATGCAGATCAACCCCTTAAGCTTTCTCGTCGATCAGGCACGCAACCTGCTTCTTTTCGGTCGCTCCCTTGACTGGTCCAGCTACTTTTGGCTCACGTTGGCGAGCTATGTCGTGGCCTGGCTTGCCTTTGTCTGGTTCCAGAAAACCCGTCGTGGATTCGCCGATGTCCTTTAGTCCCGTTATCACCCTCGACAACGTCGGCAAGTGTTATCAGATCTACGATAAGCCGCGCGATCGGCTGTTGCAGATGTTCTGGCGTCAACGGCGTCGGTTCTATCGCGAATTCTGGGCCCTGCGCGATCTGAGCCTGCAGGTGCGTCCGGGTGAAGTGGTGGGCATTATCGGTGCCAATGGTGCCGGCAAATCGACCCTGCTGCAACTTGTTTGCGGCACGTTGACACCCAGTTGCGGCCAGTTGCAGGTCAATGGCCGTGTCGCTGCGTTGCTTGAACTCGGCGCAGGTTTCAATCCCGAATTCACTGGCAGGGAAAACGTTTTTCTCAGCGCCGCCGTACTGGGGATGGCTCATGATGAAATCGCTGCCCGTTTTGAAGAAATTGTTGCCTTTTCCGGCATCGAGCCATTTATCGACCAGCCTGTCAAAACCTATTCGAGTGGCATGTATGTCCGATTGGCCTTTGCTGTCGCCATTCATGTCGATCCCGACATCCTGGTGATTGACGAAGCCCTTTCGGTCGGTGATGGCGAATTTGCCCGCAAATCGTTTGACCGGATCATGCACCTCAAGGAAATGGGCAGAACCATTCTGTTTTGCTCCCACGCCCTCTATCAGGTTGAGGCGTTGTGCAACCGGGCTATCTGGCTCGATCGGGGACAGGTGCGTGCCGAGGGAGATCCGGCCAGCGTCATCGTTGACTACAACGCCTTTCTCGATATTGGCGCAAAAGCTGCGTCGACAGTGCCGGGTGAAAGCGTTGTGGCCGTGCCAAGGGGGCGGGCAACGATTGAGCGGGTGAGTGTCCTGGCCGATGGCATTGAAGGAACCGAACTCAATGTTTCGAGTGGGGAAACCGAACTGTGCATTCAGCTTCGCTTTCGTTCTGATCCGACCCTGCCTTGTCCTTCTGTAGCGATCATGCTGACAGACATGGCCTCCCGGCCGATAGCCAGTGCGGGTACCCATAATGATGGAATTGTTCTTCAACGTGACAGCTCCGGTGGCGGTCAGGCGAAAGTTGTTTTTCCCGGTTTGCCACTGCTCAAGGGTGAATATTGGGTCTATGCTTTTTTGATGTGCGAAAACGGCATTCATTTCTACGAATACGCCAACATGGTTGCTCGCCTGCACGTTCGTCAGCAGGGCCTGGAACTGGGTGTTGTCACGCTGCCGCATCACTGGAACTGAAGGATTGACCATGTCCGTTCGGCCTGCTCTCAAGCGCTTGCGCTATCGCTGTTTATTCCCCTTGCTGGCCGTTTTACCCTCCAATGTAGGCTATCGTTTAGCCTCCCTGGTGGGCTACTGTGACGCCTGGTTGCATCCACTTCGTCATCCGATCTGCCATGCGATGGCTCAAATGTTGCCTGACCTGGCCACGAACGACGCTTTACTGAGGCGCCAGGCGCGCCGCTATTGGCGGATGCTTGCTTGCGACACCCTCGATGGCTTTCGTATGCCAGGATTCAATCGTTGCAATACCCGCAACCAGATCGAGCTTCAGGGCATCGAAGCCTTGGCGCGGGCCCAGGCCGACAAACGCGGTGTGATCCTGGTCATCAGTCACTTCGGCCGTTTTTTCATGCTGGCCCCAGGGTTGGGCCTGGCGGGGTATCCCTTTGCCATGTTGACCACGGTTGTCGACGAACGCCATCCCAGCTACGATGCCACCGATCGTTGGCATATCGCCACCAAGCTGCGCCATGCTCTGGACTTCAGCGCGGGCGACTGGATCACCACCGGAGACGATCCGCGGCGGATCTACCGTTGTCTGCGGGACGGGCAGACGGTTCTGATAGCGCTTGATGGCAACGAAACCAACAATCCGCAGCGCATCGAGTTTCCTTTTCTTGGTGGCACACTGTCTTTGCCTGAAAGCATTGTTCGTATTGCCAGGGCTACCGGTGCCCGGCTGGTTTATGCCGCAACGCGCGACCAGTCCCGGGGGGCAGGTGTCAGGATTGAGCTGTACGATCTGCCAGACGATCCACAGCAGGCTCTGGCCGCTGCGGTGCAGCAACTGGAATCCGATTTGCGCCAAACCCCCTGGCAATGGTGGTTATGGCCAGCCGCCGCGGCTCTCTGGCGCCCCGGTCAGCCTTCTTCCTCTGCGGAGTAACTCTTCATGCACAGCAGTTCTTACCGGCACATGGAGCGCCTGGTCGAGCAGCATGCAACTGCGGCCGTCGCGGCAAATGTCTATGATCTTGGCAGCTTTGACGTAAACGGGAGCTACCGGCCCCTTTTCAATCGCCCAGGCTGGCGGTATCGGGGAATCGACCTCGAAGCCGGACCCAATGTCGATATTGTTCTGCAGGATGCCTACCGGTTGCCTCTAGCGGGTAATTCCGCCGATATTTTCCTGTCCGGGCAGGCGTTCGAACATATTCCGTATTTCTGGATTACCTTTCTGGAGATCGCTCGCGTTTTAAAGCCGGGAGGGCTCTTTTTTCTTGTCGCTCCCTCGCGTGGACCTGAACACCGATATCCCGTCGACTGTTGGCGGTTTTACCCCGATGGTTATCAAGCCCTGGCGCGTTACGCGGGCCTGGAGCTTGTCGAGGTGCAAACCGATTGGCAGCCCGATCCCGCCGCCGACAGCGCACCCTGGGGCGATACCGTCGGCGTGTTCCGTAAGCCTCAACAAGCTTTTTGGCGCAGGCTCAAGCTGTGGTTGCGTTGTCACTGCCATCGTCTTGCGTTGTCTGCTTTTGCCTGAAACTCTCTCGCGCCTTGATGCGCTGTCGTAACCGTTCGCCCGGCTTATGGCTAAATCTAGGCTCAGGATTCCATCGACCGATCATGAACAAAGCTGATCTGCTCTCCGATCTGACTCTGCTGTCACCTGCCCGCCTGGTTGCCCCGGATTCCTGGGCCGGTCATATCCCGTTGGCTTTTTTTCTGGTTGAGCAGGGCCAGCCCCAATGTCTGGTGGAGCTTGGAACCCATACGGGAAATTCCTATTTCGCTTTTTGTCAGGCTGTGCAGGCCGCGCGTCTTTCCACCCGCTGCTACGCCGTTGATAACTGGCAGGGAGATGCGCAGGCGGGATACTATGGCGACGAGGTCTACCAGCAGGTGGCCGACTACAATCGGCAGCACTACGCGGATTTTTCCACCCTGTTGCGGCAAACCTTCGATGAGGCCCTGAACCACTTTCCCGACGGCTCCATCGATCTGTTGCATATTGACGGATTGCACACCTATGAGGCGGTGCGTCACGACTTCGACAACTGGCGGCCAAAACTGTCGGACCGGGCGCTGGTATTGTTACATGACACCGCGGTGCATCAGCGGGATTTTGGTGTCTGGCGTCTGTGGCAGGAACTCAGTGCCCGCTATCCGCATTTGCATTTCGATCACAGTAACGGTCTGGGTGTGCTGCTGCTGGGAAATTCCGTTCCCGCTCCACTGCAGGCTTTGCAACAGGAGTGTTCTGCCCCGACTCGCCGTCAGCATATCCAGCGCCTGTTCGAGCGACTGGGCCTGGCCTTGATCCAACAGATACAGCTGCAGCAGCGGCAGGAACAAATACATTCCTGGCAACAGCAAACCGAACGGCACCAACGTGAGCAGCAGGAGCTCAGTGGCCAGCTGCGCGTTGCCCGGAAACACCTAGAGCAGAGTCAACAGCAGCTGAAGGCGCAGCAAAATCAAATCGCAGAGCAGCAGCGGCGCGATGACCAGTTGCAGCGTCAGTGCGACGAGGTCGAACGGCAGATGCTGGCGGCTCAAGCCCAGTACGCTGCCGTGCTCGGCTCAACCAGTTGGAAGCTCACCGCACCGCTGCGCTGGCTGGTCCTTCGGTTAAGACAGGGTGGGGCAGGGAGTTGGTCTCGGCTGCGGCCCGTTGTAAGAAGTCTTTATCATCGTTTGCCCCTGAGTCTGTCTCAGCGGGCTCGCCTTCGTGCCTGGTATTATGGCCGAAGAAACGCTATATCGGCACCGATCGCAACGCCGGTGAGCAGGTCGCAATCCTACAGCGATCTCGTCTGGCATACGGCGCCTTTGCGTCTGCTGCTGATTGAACGGGCCGTGCCGCGTCCCGACCAGGATGCCGGTTCCGTCATGATGTTCAATTTTCTGCGTATATGGCGACAGTTGGGCTACGCCGTCAGTTTCTATGCGGTTGATCAGCAGGAAGATCCGGACTATTCCCCGAAGCTTGAGCAACTGGGCATTGCCAGTCTACATCCTCCCGCTGGCCCGGGTCTCGAAGCGCACCTGTGCCAGCATGGCGCGAGTTATGATGTGATTGTGACCTGCCGGCCCGATCAGAGCGAATATCTGCTGCCAATGCTGCGGCGCTATGCGCCCCAGGCCCGTTTGGTTTATGAAACCCACGACTTACACTATGTGCGGGAACAGCGACAGGCTCAGCTGCAGGGCGATCCCGCTTTGCTCAAGCGCGCCGCTCAACGCAGGGAGCAGGAATGGCGCATCCTGCGCGCTGTCGATACCACTTTGGTGGTCAGCGAGTCGGAACGACAGTTGTTGCTGCAGGAAGACTCGACGCTTGATGTTGTTGTGATTCCTGTCGTCAGCGACTGCGTAGGTCCAGGAGCTTCCTTTTCCGAGCGCGCCGATCTGCTGTTTATCGGTGGTTTCGATCACCAGCCCAATCTCGATGCCGTCCTTTTTTTCATCGAGCAGATTTTCCCGCTCATCCGGCAGCGTCTGCCGCAGGTGCGTTTTCATGTGGTGGGCAGCAATCCGCCCGCTGAATTACGCCGCCTTGCCAGCGAAGCGGTTGTGATTCATGGCTTCGTTGCCGATATCGAACCCCTGCTCAACCGGGCACGCGTTTCGGTCAATCCGTTACGTTTTGGCGCCGGAGTCAAAGGCAAGATCATCACCAGTCTTACCCATGGACTGCCCTGCGTTGGCACGGCCATCGCATTTGAAGGTATGCCGGTCAAGGCCGAAAATCCGGTGCTGATCGCCAATGAACCCGCTGATTTCGCTGCTGCCGTGATCCGCCTCTACAGCGATGAAGCGCTGTGGCAGCGACTGGCCCGCTCAGGGCTCGAATTCGTTTCGCGTCATTTTTCACTGGCCGTGGCGGAAAAAACCTTTCGTCAGCTGTTAGCTCCGGTCCAGCAGGTGCGCGAGCCGGCCGGGCTCGCTCTCGAACGGATTGTCAGCCTGGCCGATCTGCAAAGTCGCTCCCGCGATGAACGCCTACGCCGCCGGCAGCGCTATGAAGCCGCTTTGGCACTGCAACCTGTCCCGCTTGTCAGTCAGGGTGACTGCTTTGTCTGTCGCCAGCCCAGAGCCTTTCAGACCGATCTGGCCTATGGCTTCCGTGATAGCGAGGGCCGCCTGACCCCCAACTGGCGTGAGCAGTTGCTCTGTCCCGGCTGCCAGCTCAACAACCGGATGCGGGCAGCCATTCATTTGTTTCATCTGCTCTGCGCCGGCGACGAACAGAGGTCGCTTTATCTCACGGAACAGACCACCCCGCTGTTTCGTTGGTTCGCGCAGCAGTATCCGCAGGCCATCGGCAGTGAATATCTCGGGGAAGGGTGGCAATCCGGAGCCATTGACTGTTCCGGTTTGCGCCATGAGGATCTGACCGCATTGAGCTTTGCCGATAACCAGTTTGATGCCATTCTTTCTTTCGATGTGCTCGAGCATATACCCGATTACCGTCAGGCGCTGGCCGAATGCTGCCGCTGTCTCAAGCCGGGCGGGTCGCTGCTGTTAAGCGTGCCGTTCTGTCTCGATGCCAGCGGGCATCTGGTGCGTGCCCGCCTTGCTGCCGATGGGCAGATCGAACATCTTCAGCCGGCGGAATACCACGGCAATCCTCTCAGCGCCGAAGGCTGTCTGTGTTACTACCATTTCGGCTGGCAGCTGCTCGATGATTTGCGTGCCACGGGTTTCGCCGATGCCGCCGCCTATCTGTACTGGTCCGCCCGTTATGGCTATCTCGGTGGGGATCAGATTCTTTTTCGTGCCATCAAGGCAGGAGCCGAACGATGATCACCGCCGAACGCGTTTCCGTGGTCATACCGCTGTACAATCATCAGCGCTATATCCAGGCCGCGCTCGCCAGTGTCGCTGCCCAAAGCCATCCCGTCGATGAAATCATCATCGTTGACGATGGCTCCAGTGATCAGGGCGGCGATCTCGTTCAACAGCAGGCGCGGCAGGACAGCCGCATCCTGTTCTGGCGCCAGCCCAACCAGGGTGCTCACCGTGCCCTCAACGCCGCCATTCACCGGGCCACAGGCGACTATGTCGCCATTCTCAATTCCGACGATGTTTACCATCCCCATCGTGTTGCCCGCTGTCTGGATACCTTGCGGCAAAACCCGCAGAGCGCCGCAGTGTGCACGGGGCTGGGTTTCATCAACGATCAGGGCCGCTCGATTACCAACCCCTGGTATCAACAGGCCCTTGACTTCTACCACCGCACGGGAGATCTGCTGCTGGCGCTGATCAATGGTAACTTCATCATGACCACCTCGAACCTGTTCATTCGGCGGCAGATGTTCGAGGACATTGGCTTCTTCTGCGGTCTGCGCTATGCCCACGATCTCGATTTCTTTTTGCGCCTGATCGGCGCTGGCCAGCGCCTGCATTGGCTACCCGAGGAACTGCTGCAGTATCGCAGCCATGCCAGCAACACCATCAGCGAAGGCGTCGACAAGGTGAAAATCGAGTGGGCGGCGGTGGTGGCCTGGCACCTTGCCCAGGCGCAGGCTGCCGCGGATTCCACCTGGCTCGAAGCCTTGCTGCGGGTGACCGATCGTCACAACCTTACCCGCCTGCTGTACCTCCTTCAGTTGCAGTTGCAGCGCCAGCCTTGTGCCGATCCGGCTGCCTTGCTCCGGCTGCCTGGTTGCAGAACACTGCTGGAAAAGGTGGTGCAATGAAGATTCTTGCCTTGAGCAATCTTTATCCGCCCCATGCTGTCGGTGGGTATGAACGCCTCTGTCACGAAGTCATGACCGAACTGGCCGACCGCGATCATCAGATCAGCGTTCTGACCAGTACCTATGGCGGTCAATGCCAGGAGGAGGCCAACCACCAGGTGCTGCGGCGGTTGCAGTTGTTGGCTCCGGCGGACAATATCTATGCACCCTTTGACGCCACGGCGGAGGAACGCGATCGGATCAACCAGCACAATCGTGAGCAGTTGCAGCAGGTCGTCAGCCAGGAAGATCCTGATTTGCTGTTCATCTGGAATCTGTATTTTTTTGATGGCAGCCTGTTGCAGGCTGTCGAACAATTGGCGCGGCCCGCTGTCCTTTTGCTTACCGACAACTGGCTGATCGCGCAACGTCAGCCGCACTTTCTGGCCGACTATTTTGCCCGCCAGGTCTATGGCCGCCCCGGTTGGCGTCAGCGGTTGCATCGCCTGTGTGCCCGCTGGACCCAGTGGCGTCGGCCCAGCCACGGCTTTGCCTGGCCCGGATTGGCGATATTCCCCAGTCGGTTCATGCAGCAGCTCTATCACCAGGCGGGACTCGGTTTTGCCCGCACCGCAGTTGTTTATCACGGAATCGCACCCGAGGCCGCTCCGGCCGCCCCAGCTGCCCCGGCCGATGGACCACTGCGCCTGCTGTTTGCCGGTCGGCTGGTCGAGATCAAGGGCTGTCACACCGCCATAGAAGCTCTTTCTCTTCTCAAATCGCTGCTGCCGGAGCAACCTGTTGAACTGACCCTGGTCGGTGATGACCGCGATCGGCCGTATCGCCAGCGCTTGCAGCAGCAGGTCGAACAGCTCGGGCTTGCCTCACAGGTGCACTTTGCCCCCAGCGTTGCCGAACAGCAATTGCCGCGCTTGTTTGCCCAGCACCATATCTACCTGTTCCCGTCGCTTTATGAACCCTTTTCCCTCACGTTGATTCATGCGTTGCGCAGCGGCATCGCCGTGGTCGCTTCACGCGCCGGCGGCAATGCGGAAATCGTCCGTCACGGCGAAAACGGCCTGCTGTTTCAGCCCGGCGATGCCCGTGACCTGGCCCGTCAGGTGCGCCGTCTGGTCCAGGACACGGCATTGCGTCGCCAGCTTGGCAGGGCAGGGCGGCACGAGGCCCAGGCTTATGGCGTAAGCGCCATGATCGATCAGATCGAGCAACACCTGTGCAACGAAAAGCAGGTCGGGCCATGAGATGCCTGGTTCTCGGTGCCGGAGGCTTTGTGGGTCGTCAGCTGTGTCATGATCTGCTGGCAGCCGGCTATCAGGTCATCGGTTTCGATCGCCAGGCCTGTCCGCTGCCGCCCGTGGCCAATCTGCGCTGGCAGCAGGGCGATTTCCGTGACAGCCAATCCCTGGTGCCTCTGGTGGCGGATGTCGATGCGGTCCTGCATCTGATCAGTGCCACCCTGCCACAAACCTCCAACGACAACCCCCTGTTCGATCTGCAGGCCAATGTCGCCAGCACCCTTGGTCTGCTCGACGGTCTCTGGCGCCTGCCTCGGCCGCCCCGGCTGCTGTTTCTTTCTTCCGGCGGCACGGTCTATGGGGTTCCCCGTACCCTGCCGATCAGCGAAGACCATCCGACAGAGCCGCTTTGCGCCTATGGCATCGGCAAGCGCGCCATTGAACAGTATCTGGCCCTGTATCGCCATCTGCATGGTCTCGATTACCTGGTCCTGCGGCTGGCCAACCCCTATGGCCCCGGTCAGCCGGCGGGCCGCGGCCAAGGCGTCATCCCCGTTTTTCTGCGCCGCGCCCTGGCGGCAGAGGCTCTTGAAATCTGGGGTGATGGCAGCGTGGTGCGGGATTATTTCTATATCGACGATCTCAGTCGGGCGATTGTCGCCGCCTTGCATTATTCCGGTCCGCACCGTATCTTCAATATCGGCAGTGGCAGCGCCTGCAGTCTCAACCGTCTGGTCGAACAGATCGGCCAGCTGTTGCAGCGCGAGCTGCGGCCCACCTATTTGCCGGGCCGTCCCTGCGACGTTCCCGTCAACGTTCTCGATATCCGCCGGGCGCGCCATGAACTTGGCTGGATGCCCCAAATTGATCTGGCCGAAGGCCTGCGCCGCACCCTGTGCTGGCTGCAGGCGACTGACACCGTATCCGGCCCCTAACGGCTGGCAAGGGCAGGGATCTCCATGCGCAGCACTTCGCCTCACAGCCTCCGGTTGTTCCGCCTGAACCGGCTGCCGTCGGCCCTGCTGACCGCGCTGCTGATCTGGCTGTTGCAGCCGATGTCGCTGCAAGCCGCGCCGCCAGCTGTCGCCGTGCTGCTATCGCGCGAAATCGCGCCCTATATCGCCATGGTTGAAGGACTCGAAAGCACCTTGGGCGACTTTGAGGTTCAGCGTTTTTTTCTCGATGCCCAGGGCCGGCCCTACAGCTTGGCCGGCGCCAGTCCCCGCCTTGATCCGCGCCAGTTCGCCGCCCGTATCGCCGTTGGTCCCGAAGCCCTGCGCTATCTTGACGCCCAGCCCAGCCACAGTCCTGTCCTGTTCGGCATGGTCCTGCATCCGGCGGCTCTGCTCAAACAGCCCCAGACACCCCTCAACGGCGTCGATCTGCACCTTCCCGTCGAACACCAGTTCGCCGCCCTGCGCCAGCGCCTGCCGCACCTGCGGCGCCTTGGCGTACTGTTCGATCCCGCCAATAACCAGAGCTGGTTCGAACAGGCCCGGCCCATCGCCGCCGCTCTCGGGTTCGAGCTGCTGCCACTGCAGGTCACGCGCCAGTCCGGGGTTCTCGATATTCCCAGCGGCCAGACCCGGCCCGATGCCATTCTGTTCATTCCCGACCGCACCATCATCTCCCGCGCTGTCATTCAGCACGTTATCAAGCAGGCCGCCTTGCAGCGGGTTCCGGTGGTGGGGTATAACCGCTTCTTTCTCGACAGCGGTGCCGCCCTGGCGTTTTTGATCGATTACCCGGAGGTTGGTCGCCAGGTGGCCCGGCGCCTGCGTCAGACCCTGCTTGAGCAGCAGCCTCCCGTCGTCGAGGCGCCAGTGTTTACCCTTGCTGTCAATCTGCCCGTCTGGCGCAGCATTGGCCTGCCGGAGATGGAGGCCCAGCCATGAAGCGAACCTACCGCAATCTTGGGCTGCACTCCATTCAGGGCCGTCTGACCGCCATCGCCCTGTTCTTCATCATTGCCACTGCCGCCAGCATGGGCGTTGTTGGCTACCGCTTCACCGTTGCCTTCGAACACCAGCGCTTTCACGACCACTTCAGCCTGCTGGCCGGCTATCTCGCCAGCAACGCCGAACTGGGTGTGCTGCTCGGCAACGAAGAAATACTGGCCAATCTCACCGATTCCATGCTCGCTGTCAGCGATGTCTGCCAGGTCGAAATTGCCGATCAGACCGGCCAGAACATCATCCTGCGCCGCCTGCCTCAGCTTCCCGACAACCGTGCACGGGTCAGCGCGCCGGTCTACAGCCGCAGCATCAGCGCTGACGATGCCATCCTCTTTGGCGACAGTCGCCCGACCGAAGAGGTGCTTGGCCAGGTACATCTCGATTACGCCCTCACCAGCCTTGACCAGTTGCGCTCCCACCTGGCCTTACGCTATCTCATTATCTCCTTGCTGCTGGCCTTCGCGCCCATCGGCATGTACTGGACCCTGTCGCGCTCCATCAATGCCCCCCTGCAGAATCTGCTCGCCGTCGCCCGTCAGGTGTCCCGTGGCCAGATGCAGGGCCGTGCCGATGGGGGCCGTCTGCACGAAACCCGTACCCTGGCCCACGCCTTCAACGAAATGCTTGGCGCTCTCGAAGCCCAGCGGCGCGAAATCGCCGCCGCCCATGCCGCCATGGCCCGCCAGCAGGTTCTGGCCGAGGTGGGCAAGTTCTCCCTTACCGTGGCCCACGAAATCAAAAACCCCCTGGCCATCATCAAGGGCAGCATCGGCATCCTGCGCAAGGACGGTCCCGTTGCGCCCGAGGTCAAGGCCCGCATGATCGGCTTTCTCGACGAAGAGATCGAACGCATCAACAAACTGGTGGAAGACTTCCTGCTCTTTGCCCGGCCCAGGCCGCCGGCCTTCAAACAGATGCGGGCGGTCGACCTTGCCACCAGCCTCAGTCAGCGCATCCAGCTGATGGACAACCGTATCCAGCTCGACAGCCAGTTGCCCGCCGATGCCGTCACCACCCTGAGCTGCGATCCGGCTCTGGTCGAGCGCGCCATCCTCAATGTCGTGCGCAACGCCCTCGATGTCGCCAGCGTCGTGCAGGTTCAGATCGCCCTGTTCGACGATGCCCTGCACCTGCGCATTCTCGACAACGGGCCCGGCTTTGGCGACACCGACCCGCAACGCCTGTTCGAACCCTTTTTCACCACCAAGGCCAAGGGCACCGGCCTGGGGCTGGCCATAAGCCACGAAATCATCCGCGCCCATCAGGGCACCATCAGTGCCCACAGCCGCCTCGGCGGCGGCGCCAGTTTCGATATTCAACTTCCCCTGCAGTTGCAGGATGAAGCATCCAAGGAGAACTAACCGCCATGGCCCGCATTCTGATCGTCGACGACGAAGAAAAAATCCGCGCCATTCTGGCCTACATCCTCGAAGAGGTCGGTCATCAGGTCGCCGAGGCCGCCAATGGCCTGCAGGCCCTCGAACAACTCGATGCCGACGGCTTTGACCTGGTCATTTCCGACATGCGCATGGATGGCATGGACGGTCTCGAACTGCTCGCCGCCATTCGCGAACGCGAGCTTGGCTGTCCCGTGGTGTTCATCACCGCCTACGCCACCCTCGAATCCGCCGTTGAAGCCCTGCGTCTCGGCGCCGCCGACTATCTGGTCAAGCCCTTTGAAGAACAGTCCGTCGCCCTCGCCATCGAACGCGCCCTGGGTGTCAAACGGCTGTTGACGGAAAATCTGCGCCTTAAACAGCAACTCACCAAAACCCAGAGCCCCGGCGTGTTTGCCTCCGAAGCCATGCGCAAGATCCAGTCTCTGGCCCAGCGCGTCGCCAACAGCGACGCCACCGTTCTGCTGCAGGGCGAATCTGGCACCGGCAAGGAGGTCGTCGCCCGCCTGGTTCACCACGCCAGCCCCCGCGCCAGGGAACGCTTTGTCGCCGTCAACTGCGCCGCCATCGCGCCCAATCTGCTCGAAGCCGAACTGTTCGGTCACGAAAAAGGCGCCTTCACCGGCGCCGACAAAACCCGCCCCGGCAAATTCGAATTCGCCGCCGCCGGTACCCTGTTTCTCGACGAAATCGGCGAGTTGCCCCTCGAAGCCCAGGCCAAGCTGTTGCGCACCCTGCAGGAAAAAACCGTCCAGCGTGTCGGTGGCAACGAAGAAATCGCCATCACCTGCCGCCTGGTCTGCGCCACCAACCGCGATCTCGCCGCCCTGGTGCAGCAGGGCCGCTTCCGCGAAGACCTCTACTATCGCCTGGCGGTCTTTCCCATCCAGTTGCCCCCGTTGCGTCAGCGCCGCGAAGACATAGAGCCGCTGGTGCGTCACTGCGTCGAAAAGCTCGCCGGCAGCCCGCCGCCGGCCGACCTGCTGACCCCGGCGGCCCTGCGCCTGCTGCAGGAATACCCCTGGCCCGGCAACGTGCGTGAACTGTTCAACGCGGTCGAACGCGCCTACATCCTCAAGGGTGCCGGTCCCTTCAACTCCGATGATTTTCTGCAGTTGACGCCGCAACAGCACGCGCCTGTCGCTGTGACCGACCTGTTCCAGCTGCCGCCCGCCGGTATCGACTACGAAGAACTGCAACGCGCCATCGTGCGTCAGTCCCTCGAAATGACCGGCAACAACCAGAGCGCCGCCGCCCGTCTGCTGCGGGTCAGCCGCGCCCGCTTCCGCACCCTGCTAGGCCTGCTCGATGGCAGCCCGCAACCCCAGCCCAGAACCCTGCATGTCCGCCTGCGCTACGGGAGGCCCCGTGAGGACTGAGTTTCGCCCCATTCGCCATTACCGGACGCTGGTCGCTCTGTTGCTGATCCTCTTGTGGGTAGCACCCGGCCGGGCC
>Ga0265295_1006342_pt1 | contig 14398 bp, 9 predicted proteins | sample Munlansysbiofilm_FD_192503 | JGI IMG/M metagenome (GOLD analysis project Ga0265295, IMG submission 192503) | Leachate microbial communities from a municipal landfill in Southern Ontario, Canada - Methane capture system biofilm | ecosystem: Engineered > Solid waste > Landfill > Unclassified ... | reverse complement strand
TTTAAGTTGCATTATTTTTGAATCACCATTCTTTCTGTAAAAACATCAATTCCGTTGGTTAATTTATAAATATAAATTCCATCGGGCAAATTTTCTGCATTTAGCGTATATTTATTAGAGCCTTGAATTGCATTAATTTTATCTACCAACATCGCTTCACCTAATAAATTATAGACCGAGATTGAGTAAATTTCTGTTTTGGGAGCATTAAAATAGACATCTGTATATTGATTAAAAGGATTGGGAACATTGGAAAGAGCAAAGAAGTTACGAGCATCACCAACACTAATTCCAGCGGCAGGATGAACCACAATTTGGAAATATTTGATGGTGTCTTTTTGAGTGATGGTTGTTGGGACTATACCAACTTTAACACTTGTTTTCAACATTATTTGCATGGAATGAATCCCAATATCACTGGTTTGAGGATTGGCAGTCATTATTAAGCAATTTGTCTGTCCACCGGGGAAGCAATTTTCCGAAACGTTTGTCGTCCATGAAAAATCGGTGATCGAAGGTTCAATAAATTGATCGATACAAATTTTTAAAATAGTAGCTGATACACCCAAAAAAACAGTGTCCAATGGCACTTTTGCCGTTAGGGTTGTAGAATACGTCGTTCCCACGTATGCAGGTGGGAGATTTGTAGCACTATCTGGAATAATTCCCGAATGGTTTAGCGTAGGGTCGGGAGTGCATTGTGCACTCACTTTAATCACACCAATAATAAGAACGAATAGCAATAAATGTAATTTCTTTTTCATAATATTTGTTTTTTGGTTTCATAAACATCTACAAATGTACATTTTATTTACCGATAATTTATTACAAAAAAAGGGACTAATGTCCCTTTTTTTGTAATAATAATGCGATACTAAATCTTCGTTTTATAAAAACTCAATTTAGTCTGGAATTTTAGTTTTCGTTTTTTTCCATTTGGTCACGAAGATTAACTAAAGCCTCTAGGTCACCAAGGGTAGTTTTTTCAACATTTTCGTTTACTTTTTTAACTACTTTTTTGGTATCTTTTGCTTTTTTCTTTTCTTCTTTGTCTTCGGCATCTCTCTCGTCCATTACAGCATCTTGCCAAATTTTTGTATGCGACAAAATGATTTTTTTGTTTTCTTTCGAGAATTCGATTACTTTGAAATCCAATTGATCATCCACTTTAGCAGTAGATTTATCTTCTTTAATTAAATGACGAGTGGGTACGAAACCTTCTACTCCGTATGGTAGAGAAACAACATATCCTTTATCAGAAGCGGTGAGAATGGTTCCTCTTTGGATAGAATCAAGGGTGAATATTGTTTCAAAAACATCCCATGGATTTTCTTCCAATTGTTTGTGACCAAGACTTAATCGACGATTTTCAGTATCCACTTCAAGAACTACTACTTCGATAGATTCACCGATTTTAGTAAATTCAGCAGGATGTTTGATTTTTTTCGACCATGATAAGTCAGAAATATGAATTAAACCATCAACGCCTTCTTCCAATTCAACAAAGATACCGAAATTGGTAAAATTGCGAACCACAGCAGTGTGTTTAGAGTTGGCTGGATATTTATTAATAATATCCGTCCAAGGATCTGGTTTAAGTTGTTTAATTCCTAAAGACATTTTGCGCTCTTCGCGGTCTAAGGTTAAAATAACAGCTTCTACTTCGTCGGCCACTTTAAGGAAATCGTGAGCCGTGCGAAGATGTTGCGACCAAGACATTTCAGAAACGTGGATAAGTCCTTCTACGCCAGGTAGAATTTCAATAAATGCACCATAATCAGCAATAACTACCACTTTTCCTTTAACTTTATCACCTACACTTAAGTTGGCATCTAAAGAATCCCATGGATGAGGAGTAAGTTGTTTTAGACCAAGAGCGATTCGTTTTTTGTTTTCATCAAAATCAAGGATAACAACATTGATATTTTGGTCAAGTTGAACGATTTCTTCAGGGTGATTAATTCTACCCCAAGAAAGATCGGTGATATGAATAAGTCCGTCGACACCACCCAAATCGATGAAAACACCGTATGAAGTAATGTTTTTAACAGTACCTTCCAGAATTTGACCTTTTTCAAGTTTTGCAATGATGTCTGCTTTTTGAGCTTCTAATTCATCTTCAATAAGAGCTTTGTGAGAAACTACGACGTTTTTGTATTCGTGATTAATTTTCACCACTTTAAACTCCATTGTTTTACCTACAAAAATGTCATAATCGCGAATGGGTTTCACGTCGATTTGAGAACCTGGCAAGAACGCTTCGATTCCAAATACATCAACGATCAAACCACCTTTGGTGCGGCATTTTACAAAACCATTAATAATTTCATCATTTTCATGAGCTTTATTTACTCTTTCCCAAGAACGTAAAACACGTGCTTTTTTGTGAGATAATAATAGTTGCCCCGAAGCATCTTCTTGGCTTTCAACGTATACTTCAACAGTATCGCCAACTTTAATGTTTGGATTATATCTTAGTTCTGATGCTGCTAAAATACCATCTGATTTGTAACCAATGTTTACTACAATTTCGCGTGAGCTAATAGCAGCAATAATTCCATCTACAACTTCTTTTTCAACAATAGAGTTGAATGTTTCGTTGTAAATATTTTCTAAACTTTCGAGTTCTTCTGCCGAATAGATGACCTCTTTTTTTCCGAGAGCATCCCAATCAAAGTCTTCGATGGGTTTCAAATCTGTTGATTTTACAACAGCGGGTTTTTCTTCTGCAACTGCAGTTTCTAAAGATTCAACTGCTTCTGGAGCATTTGTCAAATCTTGATTTTCATTGTTAATGATTTCTTCAGTCATTAATTTTTTTTCTACGACATTAAAAATGTCAAATTTTTACAATGAGGATTATTTCTATATCCCGAGATAAAGAGCCTCTTTTAAATCAGGACTGCAAAAGTAATAAAAATATCTGAAACAGAACACATTTTATGACGAAAAATTCAGAAAAAGAGCGCTTTATGTTTATTCCTTGAGAAACAAAAAAGTCACATATTATTGAAATATGTGACTTTTTGTTGTTTTTTTTCTTTTATTATATTTGAATCTTTTTATGAATCTCTTCTACGTTTGCTCTAAACTTTGGATCTGTATCTATTAGATTATTAATGGTTCTGCAGGCATGAAGTACGGTTGCATGGTCTTTCTTTCCGCAATGATGTCCGATGGTGGCAAGCGAATGGTTGGTCATTTTTTTTGCAAAATACATAGATAATTGACGCACTTGAACGATTTCGCGTTTACGGGTTTTGGATGCAATCTGTTCAACGGGGATTCCAAAATAATCACACACAATTTTCTGAATATAATCGATGGAAATTTCGCGGGTTGTACTTTTTACGTATTTGTCTATCATCTGTTTTGCCAAAGCAGTTGTGATAGGCTTTTTATTTAGAGAAGCCTGTGCCATAATAGAAGTAATGGCACCATAGAGTTCGCGTACGTTTGTGCTTACATTGTATGCAATGTATTCAACCACATCGTCGGGCATTTCGATACCATCGTTATAAAAGCGTTTTCGAAGGATGGCCATTCTGGTTTCTAAATCTGGCACTTGCAAATCGGCAGCAAGTCCCCATTTAAATCTGGACAACAAACGTTGTTCAAAACCAACCATATCAACGGGCGATTTATCAGAGGTGATAATCAGCTGTCTCCCTTTTTGGTGCAGATGGTTAAAAATATGAAAAAAAGCATCTTGTGTTTTTTCTTTTCCGGCAAGAAAATGAATATCATCAATGATCAACACATCAATCATTTGATAAAAATGAATAAAATCGTTGTAATTTCCGTTTTTAATGGAATCGATAAATTGCTGAATAAATTGTTCTGAATTTATGTAGAGAACTATTTTTTCGGGATGTTCTTCTTTAACTTGCACTCCAATTGCGTGAGCCAAATGCGTTTTTCCAAGTCCTACATTTGAGTATAAAAACAGAGGATTAAAGGCAGTTTTACCTGGATTTTGGGCTACTGCATAACCTGCAGATCGAGCAAGCCTGTTGCAATCACCTTCCACGAAATTGTCAAAATTCAGGGTGTCTATTAATTGGGACTGAATGTTAATTTTCTTAAGACCCGGAATTATAAAGGGATTTGGAATCTCTCGTGTTTTGTTTTTGTTTATGTCGATAGGCATGGTCACATCGGGGTTTTTAATGGCGTTTTTATATGCAGTAGGCATTTTGATGGACGAATTATGACTTACGCCTGAGTTGTTGTCCATTTTAATGCTATACTCTAATTTTCCTTTTGACCCAATTTCTTTCCTAATTGTTTTTTTAATGAGCGATATAAAGTGTTCTTCTATGTATTCATAAAAGAAGTGCGTGGGTACCTGTATTGTGAGAATGTTATCTTCCAACTTCAGCGGCATAATCGGCTCAAACCATGTTTGAAAACTTCTTGGGCTAATATTGTCTTTTATAATTTGAAGACAATTATTCCATACACCTACGTGATCTAAGATCTCTTTTCTTTCCATTTATTCTTTTCTTAAAAATACACTCGCAATAAGACAAAACTGTCTGAGAGTGGTTAAACAATATCAGTTATTTGATGTAACAAAATTGAACAAAAAAAAGATGAAAAACAAATGCAATTGCTATTGACTTAATCAAAAAAATTATGTATAGAAGAATGAGACTTACAGACACTCATTAATGAACTGTATTAATAATCAAGCTCATTCTAATTCCCATACTGCCATTTTGAGTGATTAAAATGTTTTTATTATTCATGTTTTTAACAAAAAACTTTTCTTCAATCAAAGAATGGGTGTGTCCGCCCAATATTATGTCGATGTTTTCACTATTTGCTGCCAGCTCCATATCCGAGGGTCTATCATCTTCATAATCAAGCCCAATATGCGATAAACACACGATTAAATCACACTTTTTTCGTTTTCGTAAAAAATCTGCATATCGATTTGCCGTTGAAATTGGATCCAAATATTTTATGCCTTCAAAGTTTTTATCCTCAATCAATCCTTCGGGATCGACACCGAGACCAATTACACCGATTCGCATTTTTCCCACTTTATATATATAATATGGTACAACGTATTTTTTTAAAATAGTAGCCGAAACATCATAATTCGAGCTAATAATTTTGAAACGTGCAAGTTTTAAAATTTCGGCTAATTTTTCAATTCCGTTATCAAATTCATGATTCCCAAGCGTGGCAGCATGATAGCCCATTAAGTTCATCAATTGCACTTCGAGTTTTCCACCAAAGTAGTTATAATAGGGCGTTCCTTGCAAAAAATCGCCGGCATCAAACAACATTACATTTGAATATTGCGAACGTATTTTCTGAAAGTGACTGTATCGCAAAGCATAGCCTCCTTTATTGGGATTCCGCTTGTCGTTGGATGGAATTGCCTCAATTCGACTGTGGGTATCATTGGTGTGCAATATCACCAAAGTATCTATCTTTTGAGCTAAAATTTCAAATTGAAAAAAGAGCAATAAGAAAGTTAAAATAATGTATTTTTGATGTCTATTTGTCATATCTGCACCCTTTCTGTTATTTAATTTTCAGTTTTCAGTCTCCCACCGTATTGTTGTATAAATTTAAATTAACTCGCCCAATATTTTCCAAAAAAGCAGTCCGAACCATGATATTTGTATTAATAATTTTCAAAGATCTCGTAAAAAAAAGCATTCCATCATTTCCACTCAACAGATAATCATTGGTTGCAATCAAATAGGTTCTATTTTCATCCAATGGTTTATCGTTAATGAGAATATTAAATGCTTTTTCCTGTGCAATGTCAAAACGAGCATTTGCAATGGGGTGACCATCTTCATATTTGGCCAAAAAATCAAATAATTCCTCAACAGTTTTTGCATCCAATTCAGCAATACCAATCATATTATCAAAAGGCATTAACTCATAAATATCACCCACGGTAATTTCGCCTTTTGGAAGAGATTTTCGCAAACCACCATGATTGAGCAATGCAAAATCGAGTTTTAAGGAATCATTTTTCATTAAAAAATCTTGTGCAGAAATAAAAACCAAATCTGCGGTAAGTCGATTTAAAGGTCCATCGGGTTTAGATTTTTCAATGGCATATTCCGAAAATGCGAGTCTTTTTGTCATCTCTTTTTCCAAAACCTGTTTGTAGGGAAAAATAACGGTTTCGATGGCTGTGTCTGGCATAATATCAGCAATGGACTCAATTGACCGAGATTCAAAATAGACAAGCTCGGTGGGTCGAGGTGTACGACATGAGCTAAAAATAAAAAGCAAAACTAAAATTTGAAATATGGATTTTTTCATATTATATTGTTTCAATATATTTTACTTTCGTTTTATCAAAACCAGACAACTGGTCACAGACAAAAATACTCAAACTCTTATTGACTTCAAACACTATTTTCACATTTTCGTCAAAATATTCAGTTTCAAGGATATATACACCCTCTTTTTTCAACAAAGGCATAATATCGTTCATGACTTCGTAGCCAAAAATCACTTCATTTATATCTTTTACAGGCTTGCTTATGATTTCTGTATTTTGAATGGCCTCGATGGTAGCGGCACGATATGCACCTATCAATCCAGAAACACCCAATTTAATGCCACCAAAATATCGCACTACTACAATCAGAACATTGGTTAAATCGTGGGACAAAATTTGACCATAAATTGGCTTTCCTGCAGTGCCTGAAGGCTCTCCATCATCGTTCATGCGATAGGCTGATTTGTCCCAGCCCAATCGATATGCATAACACCAATGACGAGCACTATTGTACTCTTTTTTGATGCTTTGTAAAATTTCTTTCACTTCATTTTCCGTGCTTACGGGATACGCCAAGGCGATAAAACGACTTCCTCTCTCGCGATAAATTCCTTGAGAAAAACCAGAAATCGTATTATATTCATCTTCAAACATACTTACAAATTCATGGTAATTATGGCAGTGGTTGCCAACAACAAACCAATTAAATTGATTTTGGTCAAACGTTCTTTAAAAAACACAAAGCCCATCAATGCTGATCCAGCAACTACTCCCGAATTAAATATGGGGAAGAAATAACTTCCATCATAATTTATCATGGAATAGGTAAACAAAAAGACCGCAAAAAAGTTGACCAATCCAAGAATTAAACCTCCGAGTACATTTTTGGGTTTAAAATAAGATTTGGCATTTACTTTCACAAATGGTGCGGCGAGCAATGCTACCAAAAAGGATATTCCAAAAAGAGTGCTCACAAAACGGGCCGAATCAATAGCATCTGTTATTCCATGATTCGACTGAGCTACTTTTATCAGTGTATCCGAAATTCCCGTAAAAATAAAAATTAATATAGGAACAATTCGATATTTTTTATCAATCGGATTTTTTCGGTCGGGTTTTAAGATTAAAAAAAGCGATAAAAGCGTAAGGGCAATTCCGATTATTTTGACAGTAGTCAGCATTTCACTAAAAATAATCAAAGATGCCGTTACCGGAATTATTACCGACATTTTACTCGACATCGCCGTCATGGTGATGCTTATTTTTTGAGAACAAATGGCAAAAAGATGAAAAACACCATAAAAAATAAGTCCAACCACAATGGCAATTGGCAGCCATGGAGCAGAAATAAGAGCTTGAAAATCAACACCAAAAACCAAAAAACCTGTGAGTGAAGCCACCAAATAATTCCATAAAATGGAAACTGTATTGTCAATTTTAAATACATCGATGAGCTTAAAACAGATGTAAATTAAAATATAGGCAACAATGGCGGAAATTAAAAGTATCATACCTCTATATTATTATGGTTTATATAAAGTTCGAAAAAATCCTTATTAATGATTGTTTTTTTCACTGCTTGGTGCGGCAAAACTGGTGCGTACTGCCCTTTCTGAAAATATTTATTTCCAGTCAAAACTCTGGCTTCGTCCCATATATTTATATCAATCAAGCTTTTTAATAATTGAAATCCTCCTTCCACAAAAACAGACTGAATATCAAGCTTATATAATTCAAATAAAACATTTTCCAAAAACATGTCTTCTGGTTTTAGTTGAATTGTTGAAGTATTTTCTCCAGGATACTTTAGGTTTAAACTTGTAAAAATGATTGTTTTTGCAAGATTATTAAAAACAGATAGATTAGTGGGGAGTTCGTTGTCTTTTGTCACCACAATTCGGATGGGATTTGTTCCTTCCCACTCTCGAACATTTAGCATGGGATTATCATTTATGGCTGTTTGAGCACCAATTACAATGGCCGTTTCTTCGGATCGCCATTTATGAACCCACTGTTTTAATTCGGGATTTGTTATCCAATAATGATGTTTTTTGTCTGGATCGCTGCGATCAATGTCCATAAAGCCATCAAGGGTTTTAGCCCATTTGAGAATAATATAAGGTCTTTTTTTTCGATGAAAAGTGAAAAAACGTTGATTTACAATATCTCCTTCCTTTTCGAGTACTCCGGATATGACCTCTATGCCATTGCTTTTTAATTGTTTCACACCTTTTCCTGCAACTTTTGGATTGGGGTCTAAATTTGAGATAATGAGTTTTGGAATTCCCATTTTATTAATCAAATCGGAGCAAGGGGGCGTTTGTCCATGATGTGAGCAGGGTTCTAGATTGACATACAGTGTCGCTTTTTTAAGTAATTCTACATCTTTCACACTTCGAATAGCGTTGACCTCAGCATGTGCACCCCCATATTTCTGATGATATCCCTCTCCTATTATTTGGTCGTCCAATGCAATTACGCATCCTACCATAGGATTGGGTGCCACATTACCGAGACCTTTTTGAGCCAACTCAAAACACCTTCGCATCATTCTTTCGTACAAAATCATACATTTATATTATTGCTCAATTAAGGAGACAAAGATACTAAAAAAGAAACAGACTGAAAGAATCAAATCCAATTGGAACATCCCTTATAGAGCATTTTAAATTGTAAATTAAAGCACAATTACCCCCTTGTTATGCAACAATATCAAACCATTAAAATGCAGTTAAACAGAGCTTTGTGATATTTATGTATTAATTAACCATGAAGTATTTTTTAATACCTTAATTAAAATTTATTTTTGCCGACTCAAATCGATTTTTTTTCTCAAAACTACAAACAAAAACAATTAACAACCAACATCTTAACAAAAAAATGAACAACACAGAAGTTAAAAACAGAGGATGGATTGTCACCATGTCGGGATTATTTATCAACCTTGCATTAGGAATTTTATATGCATGGAGTGTTTTAAAAGAATCGATTTCTCAATCCATTCAAATTGGAGGCGAAGGCTCTTTTGATTGGGACGTCATTTCCCTAAACGATCCCTATGCTGTTTGTATATTATCGTTTGCTTTTTCCATGATGTTTGCTGGCACCTTACAAGATAAAAAAGGACCTGCATTTACGGCAAAAATTGGAGGATTATTGGTTGGAATTGGTTTTATTATTGCCTCCTTAAGCACCAATTATCATTTATGGATCATTGGATTTGGCATTTTGGGAGGAACAGGAATTGGTTTTGGCTATTCTGCAACAACTCCGGCCGCTTTAAAATGGTTTTCATCCGCAAAAACAGGACTTATTGCAGGAATTGTAGTTTCCGGATTTGGACTGGCACCCGTATTTATTGCTCCCATCGCTTCCGTTTTAGTCAAAAACTTTGGACTTCAAACCACCATGTTGATTTTTGGGATTTCATTTATTATCATTGTAGTGGGTCTTGCATTTTTCCTACAAAACCCACCCGAAGGCTATGTGGCTGAAGACAAACCTACAAAAAAAGAAGTTGGCGACAAAGCAAGTGTTGCAATGCTTGCAAAGGACTATGGCGCACGTGTGATGCTGCGAGTTCCCGAATTTTATCTTATGTGGTTAATCTTTTTTATTGGTTCTGGAGCCGGCTTGATGACCATTGGGAACATTTCGGGAATGGCAAAAGCAAGTTTGGGCAGTACCGCTTTTATTGCTGTTGCCATAATGGCAATTGGGAATGCCTCGGGTAGACTTGTTGCTGGAATTGTTTCCGATAAAATCACTAAAAACCTAACGCTTCTGATTGTTCTTGTATTTCAAACTTCTTTGATGTTTTTATCAGCACTTTTCCTAAATGATACGGCATCTGCATTTATTATTGTTCTTTTAGCCACATTTATTGGCTTTAATTATGGCACCAACCTCTCTCTTTTCCCAGCTTTTACAAAAGGATTTTGGGGGATGAAAAACTTCGGATTAAATTTCGGTGTTTTAATGACGGCTTGGGGATTGGGTGGATTTATTTTCAGCCGAATCTCACAAATGCTGTTTGCAAATACAGGAAGTCATAACATGTCATTTATTATTGCGGGCTGCTCTTTGTGCATCTGCATTGTTCTCACCGGCGTTCTTATGAAAATGACGAACAAGAAGGAAAAAGCTCTTCTGGCGATTTAAATTTAAAACCAGTGCATAAGAAAAACACCTGCATGAAAGCTATAGGTTTGCTTGCAGGTGTTTTTTTTAAATTAAAATAATAAGTATCTATATTTGTCAACAGAAATGCAATTTCGCGACTTAAAATCCTACTACATTTCGCAATGACTGGAACATAAACGAATCAAATCAATAGATTAAACTTACTCTACCAGAATAAAGATGTTTTTTACCCAAAACATCTTTAATCGTAATTTTGTATAAATAAATCGAGTTTACTTCCACTCTTTGCCCATATATGGTTCCATCCCAATGCTGATAATAGTCGTTCGTAATAAATGCGAGTTTCCCCCAACGGTCGAGAATTACCATTTCATAATCATCCAAGCTCATACCTTTTGCTCGGGGTCCGAAAGAGTCATTTAGTCCATCCCCATTTGGCGTAAATGCATCTGGAATCCAAACTACTAAGCCTTCATGAATGACTATTTGAACCGTATCTGAAGCCGAACAACCATAATCATCTATTACTGTCAGAATTACATCATATGTTCCTGCATGTTCATAATTATAGGAAGGTTTTCGATCTGTTGAATATTGTCCGTTACCGAAATCCCAGTTCCAAGAAGTAGCTCCAGTAGAGCCGTCATTAAAACGAATTAGTGATCTAGAAACATAGGCTTCACTTGGATTTGCGGAAGCATTCACCGTGGGACCTGGCAAATTGGGAACATCCACAATAATCTCAACATCACAAACGCCATCACTTACGGTAACCGTATAGTGATTTCCCATTAATTGAGTTTCATAATTTGATGTACGTGCTGGCGTAGTTCCCCAATCATAGCTGTAACTTGCACTACCTCCAGTGACTTCCAAACGAGCTGCACCATCAGCCTGATCGCAATGCGCTGGACTTATCGAGACTATTTGGACTTGCGGTTCTTCGTGATTGGTTATTAAAATTATTAAAGAATCTGTACAACCATCTGCATCAGTTACAATAGCGATATGAGTTCCAGCAGAAAGATTACCAATAGTCGGATTATTATATCCCAAATTACAGCTCCATGAATAAGTATAGTCGGGACGACCATCCGAAACTTCAACTGTAATTTCTGCATTGCTATCGGAACATGTTTCATTAATTTGCTCAACCAAACTTAAAGTTGGAGGAATATCCCGTCCCACTTCTATTGTTTTTTCAATGGTACATTGGTTTGCATCTGTTACCGTAAGTGTGTAGGATTGATTGCTCAAATTCGAAACCTCCGCTGTTGTTGCATTCAAAGCATTTGCGTCCCATTGATACGTATAAGCAGGAGTTCCTCCATTTGCAGTTATGCTTATCGAGCCATTTGGCAAATCACAAGTTGTATTTATAGATGTTTCAGAAACAGATAAAATAGAGGGTTCTATTAATGTGTACGTTGCCGTGGAAGAACATAACAATGAATCAGTTACGGTTACACTATACGTTCCCACTCCGACACCACTTAAGTTTTCTGCTTCACTGCCTCCACTTCCCGTCGGATTCCACTGATATGAATAGCTTGGTGTTCCGCCGCTAACTGTCAAGAGCACTTCTCCATTTGTCAAAGCATGACAGCTAGGATTGCTTATCTGAGAAGTAATACTAATTTCTTCTGGTTGATTTATCACAAAACTAGCAGTTCCTGTACAAGCTTGAGCGTCCGTTGCTGTTACAGCATACGTTCCCGCACCAACATTGCTAATACTTGCCGTTTGCTGCAATGAAGACCATAAGTAAGTATAGTTTCCTGTATTTCCACCAATTGTCGTTGTTACAACGCCTCCATTGGTTCCATTATTGCAAGAGACATTCGAAATTACTCCGGTAACACTTACTGCTTGAGGCTGTGTGATTACAATATTACTAATAGTAAAACTACATCCATTGGCATCGCTAACAACTACAGAATATGTACCTGCAACTAAGCCTGTTCTATCTTCTGTTGCCATATTTCCATCACTCCAAGCAAAAGAATAGGGAGTCGTTCCGCCTTCAACGGTTACATCTATGGCTCCATTGCTATCTCCATTGCATGTTACATTCGTTTTCGTATAAGAAGCATCCAACAATAGAGGCTGAACTAAAGTAACATTTTGGGATGCAGAACAAGTTCCATCTGAAACAGCAACAGTGTATGTACTCGCTACTGCTGAATGAGGATTTGTTGCAGGTGATCCGTTAACAGTATATGAATAGGTGCCATTACTGCCACTTGAGGCGAAACCAATACTTCCGTTTCCGCCAAAACATATAGGATTGCTTGTAGTGACATCTAGAGTAATTTCAATAATTTCGACATTCATACTTGCCAGAGTAGCACACTGATCTGCATCAGGAGTAAACAAATATTCCACTGTACCTACTAAATCAGCATTTATTACATCTGGACTCCATGAGCCAATAACACCGTTCAAGGAAACATTTGGAAACGTATCTGGAGAAGAAGCAATGCAAAAGGGGCCTAATTGACTAAATGTTGGAAGAAGTGTTTCATCAATGGTGACAATTACGGAACACGTTGATTCATTGTTACAAACATCAGTAACGGTCCAGACTACGGTAGAAGTGCCAATTTCAAAAACGCCACTTGCGTCATTTCCAATTCCATTTCTATTCGTTGCACCCGATATATTGAATATAGTTGTTATTTCTCCAATACAATTATCAGAAACGCTAATTGTTGGAACATTGTAAATCCCAGAATTAGTACTACAAAACATTTGAGAATCAGGACAATTCAATATTACAGGAGGAGTATTATCATCAACCGTAATAATTTGAGTGCTGGTTGAACTGTTTCCACAAACATCAGTGGCAGTCCAAGTGCGAGTGATGGTGTAGTTATTTGCACAGGTTCCGGGTGTAACAACATCGTTTACAGTCAGATCTAAAACTCCTGTACAATTGTCTGTTGCAGTAACAGCAGTTGCGACGGCCGTGGGAACATCGCCAGAACAGTCAAACGTAATATCTGCTGGAGTACCAGTGATTACAGGAGCAATATTATCATTAACCGTAATAATTTGAGTGCTGGTTGAACTATTTCCGCAAAGATCGGTGGCAGTCCAGGTGCGAGTAATGGTGTAATTATTATCACAATTTCCGGGTGTAACAACATCATTTACAGATAAATCTACAGTTCCAGCACAGTTGTCTGTTGCCGTAACAGAAGCAATATCGGCAGCTGGAACATCGCCAGAACAGTCGTAGCTAATATCTGCTGGAGTACCAGTGATTACAGGAGCAATATTGTCATTAATCGTAATAATTTGAGTGCTGGTTGAACTGTTTCCACAAACATCAGTGGCAGTCCAGGTACGAGTAATGGTATAATTATTTGCACAGGTTCCGGGTGTAACAACATCGTTTACAGTCAAATCTATAGTTCCTGCACAATTATCGGTAGCAGTAACAGCAGTTGCGACGGCCGTGGGAACATCGCCAGAACAGTCAAACGTAATATCTGCTGGAGTACCAGTGATTACAGGAGCAATATTGTCATTAATCGTAATAATTTGAGTGCTGGTTGAACTATTTCCGCAAAGATCGGTGGCTGTCCAGGTACGAGTAATGGTATAATTATTTGCACAATTTCCGGGTGTAACAACATCATTTACAGTCAAATCTATAGTTCCTGCACAATTATCGGTAGCAGTAACAGCAGTTGCGACGGCCGTGGGAACATCGCCAGAACAGTCGTAGCTAATATCTGCTGGAGTTCCAGAAATGACAGGAGCAATATTGTCATTAATCGTAATAATTTGAGTGCTGGTTGAACTGTTTCCACAAACATCGGTGGCTGTCCAAGTGCGAGTGATGGTGTAATTATTTGCACAATTTCCGGGTGTAACAACATCATTTACAGTCAGATCTAAAACTCCTGTACAATTGTCTGTTGCAGTAACAGCAGTTGCGACGGCCGTGGGAACATCGCCAGAACAGTCAAACGTAATATCTGCTGGAGT
>Ga0265295_1006341_pt1 | contig 14403 bp, 8 predicted proteins | sample Munlansysbiofilm_FD_192503 | JGI IMG/M metagenome (GOLD analysis project Ga0265295, IMG submission 192503) | Leachate microbial communities from a municipal landfill in Southern Ontario, Canada - Methane capture system biofilm | ecosystem: Engineered > Solid waste > Landfill > Unclassified ... | reverse complement strand
GACCTTTTTAATGGTGTGTATTTGCGTTTATTTCTTCTCTATCTCCTCATTAAAAGTTTTTATGCTTTCGTCAAGTGCTGTTTTCAGCGTTTTTATCTCTTTTTTTAGCTCATCCTTCTTATCACCAACGGCATTTTTATACTCTTCCACTTTCTTGTTAAGTTTTTCAGATGTTTGCTTAATATCGTCTAGTCTATTTTCAAGTTTGATTTTGAGTTCTCCCTCTGTATTTTCGACTTTTTTTCTCATATCAGCAATATTCTCCTCGGTTTTGGTTCCAAATTTCTCGAAATTGTTAACCAACTCATCGAACTCTCCTTCGATAAAAACCTTGGTTGTTTCGGCAGCTTCCTTTATCTCTTTTTTAACATCTTCTTTAGTTGTATCCTTTTTTTGTTCTTGACCTGCACAAGCAACAATTAGTAAGCTTGCAATGGCAATTGTAAATAGTTTAGCAATGTTTTTCATAGTATTTTTATTTGGTTGAGTAAATTACTTCATTATTTTGTGCAATATATTAAATATTAAGCTATTAAGCAAGCGTAAGACCTTATTGATATAAAAAAGTTATAATATTCATTATTTATAATAAAGTTCAGTTTCTGTGGTTGTTGTTTTCAATGTAAACTAGAAGCTACTAAAAACAACACTTTAACTACATGTTCGATTGTATTGATAACACATAAAAAAGTGGGATGCAAAACTGCAACCCACTTTCTATTAATTCAGGACAGAATAAATGACTAAGGTTTAACTAACTGGATATGCGTAGAATTTCCATTTATATCTATTACCTGAAGTAGGTACAAACCACTACCTAATTTTTCGGTATTTATTTGCTTGCTAATTTCGCCGTTAACCAACTTTTGCATAACCACCTGCCCGCTAATATTTGTAACAACAATTTGCTTGATGCCCTTATCGCTTTTAATGGTTAAGTTGTTAGCAAATGGGTTGGGGTAAACATTTAAGCTTGTGGTTGTCATAATTATGCTACCTGTAGATGTTGTGGTAAACTCCTTCTGCTCGCCATACCCCGTTCCAGCACTGTTCGTAGCATATGCTCGTACGTAGTAGGTTGTACTGCCAGCAAGGTTGGTTAACTCACTGGAATACTCACTTATCCCTGTACCATTTTCAGTCTTGCTGTCGGTAATTGTGGGACTTGCTGATGTACTCCAGCATACACCCTTAACGGTTATATCGGCACCGCCATCGCTAGTGATTGTACCGCCGGACGATGCTGAGGTTTGGGTTATGTTAGAAATGGAGGTTGTAGTAACTGTTGGCGTTTCGGCAGTTTCTACAGTTACGTTACAACTGAAATCATCAACAAATAAATAGTATTGATTAACCGATACGCATACAATAGCCACCCTCACATCCTGACCGGCATAACTACTCAAATCGTATGAGAATTCGGTATATGAATCTGGCACATCTACCTCATAGGATATGATATCAATTTGCTGTCCATTATTGGAGATGACTTTCACATCAAATGATTCTAGCAAACTGCTAAGTTCAGATTTTGCCAAAAGTGATAAACTGATTGATTCTCCAGCAGGGAAACTCAATAAAGGAGAAATAAGCCAATCGTTATTCCCATCTGTGTTCCATCGAACTTTTAAGTGTTTTGTTCCGGAGTGAGGATCATCGCTAGATATTTCCCAAGAGTATCCGTCTCCGTCATCGTCTCTAATTGTCCAATGTGAAATATCTTCCTCAAAACCATCAACAAATGGAAGTGGTAGTGCATCAGCAGGTGCATCCTCCTCGGTAGTAAACTCTATTTGCTCATCATACCCTGTACCGGCGCTATTGGTAGCGTATGCCCTTAGGTAGTATGTAGTGCCAGCAGTTAGATTAGTTAGTTCACTGGTAAATTCAGCAGTTCCCGTTCCGTTATCTGTATATCCATCATTTAAATCCAGCGTTGGACTAACAGTTGTACTCCAAACCACACCCTTAGTACTAATATCTGCACCACCATAAAAATCAATTGTGCCACCGCTTAACGCTGAGGTTTGCATAATATCAGATACTTCTCTAGTAGAAACAGTTGGTACATACTGCCCAATTAGTACAAAGCCATTATGGGTGCCCAACCAGGTATTTTCTTTAGAATCTTTGAAAATTGAAACAACCCAGTCGTTTGACGGCCAATTGGAATTGGTGCTATTGTAGGTATACCAAGTACTTCCATCAAATACAGTTAAACCTTTACTGTCAGTTCCAAACCAAACCCTACCATCCGCATCAAAATCAATGGCAACTGACCTAGATTCCGGATAATCGCTATTACCATAATTATATTTAGTCCATGAGCTAAGGTTGTTTAGTGAAGCTTTTGCCACACCAAGATTCCAATCTTTACCAATCCAGATATTATCGCTTTCATCGATAGCTATGGCAGATATTACTCCGCCTACGCCATTATCAGTTTCGCCCGATGTCCAGATAGACCATGTTGTACCATCGAATTTTACTAAATAGCCAGATAGTCCTAACCAAACATTATCATTCTTATCAATGAATATGGAATATATAGAGTTAGCTGGTAAATCGGAGTTTTCCTTGGTGTACACGGTCCAGCTAGCCCCATCGTATTTTACCAACCCACCATTATTTGTTGTAATCCACTTGTTCCCCTTGCTATCAATGGCAATTGAGTGGATATAGTTGCTGGTCATGCTGGTGTTTTCGGTATTGTATTGAGTCCAATTTCCTTGTCCATCGAATTTGAAAACACCGTCAGTTCTGTTGCAAACCCACATGGTGTTATCGTTCTCAAGCACAAACGAACTATAGTCAGATGTTGCAGCCGAATTTTCATAAGTAACCATTTGACCTTCAGGTGTATATTTGGTTATACTTCCCATTGAGGCCAACCAAATATTTCCTTTTGAATCTTCCTGAGCCTCAACACCATATCTGCTAGGAATTGGTGAGTTTTCGTAATTTAAATGTACCCATTCTGGTTCAGTAAATGATTCAATGTTGGAGGTTGTAAACTCCACCTCATTACCATACCCCGTTCCGGCACTATTGGTAGCATACGCCCTTACGTAGTGCTTGGTATTGGTAGTTAGCCCCGTTAGGTTGCTGGTAAATTCGCCTACTCCTGTTCCATCCTCCGTTTTGCTGTCGGCAACTGTTGGGCTTGGGGATGTGCTCCAGCAAACTCCGCGGGCGGTAACATCGGCACCTCCATTATCGGTAATATTACCGCCACTTGTGGCTGTGGTTTGGGTAATGGTGGTGATGGTGGTGGTAGATATTGCTGGTGGTGTTATATCGGCATTCTTAATGCAACGAACTGCAAACCCTGCATGTTTACCCCCTATAGTATAGCGAGTAATTTTTGAATCATTGTATGACAGCATTCTTATTACAGCATTTGTTGGGTATGAACTGGGTGTTGATGTCCAGATACTTCCCCAGTAAAGTTTCTCTGCATAGCCGCCTGACATGTAACGTGTACCACTGGGAACTGCTGTAAAACCTGTTGAATTTGTAGCACCAGTATTAGGATTCGCCCAATGGCCTGTTCCTGTTTCCTTTAGCATACCGCCCTCATCTGTTCCACGTTCTCCCGTTTCATCCAGCTCAGCATCATTGATTCCTAGAAATGCTTCAAGAATTTTCCAATCATCATCAGCTGCAACGTGCCATTCATTAGGACATAGTTTGCTTGTTTCAACTGCAAACCAGTTGTAAAGAGCGCCATAAACAGCTTTATTTGTTTCGTTATTATCGTACCAAGCATAAGCACCAGTGGAGTTATTTTCCCAGGCAGTATTGTCGTCTCCTGGATACTCAATAGGCGTTTCATCGTTATACTTAGTTGTTTTAAGGTTTTTACCCATCCATTTCTGAGTTCCAATCTCAACCACCGGATAAACGTTGCCATCAATATCAGTAACAGTTTCACCAGAGTACTCTTCCTCGGTTGTAAACTCCACCTCATTACCATACCCCGTTCCTGCGCTATTGGTAGCATATGCCCTTACGTAGTACTTGGTATTGGCGGTTAAAACTGTTAGGTTACTGGTAAATTCACCTACCCCTGTTCCATCCTCCGTTTTGTTATCAGCCACTGTTGGGCTTGGGGATATGCTCCAGCAAACTCCACGAGCGGTAACCTCAGCGCCTCCATTTTCGGTAATATTACCGCCACTTGTGGCTGTGGTTTTGGTAATGTTGGTGGCTATTTTAGTGGTTATTGAGGGCAATGTAACTGGTGGAGCAATAGTTTTTTTATATACTTTGCCTCCTAAGGCACAGGCATATGTGTCGGCATTACTAGCGCAGAAAACATCATAAAGTAAAGTTGTTGAACCCGATGTTTCGGAAACCCAAGTTTCTCCGCCATTTTCGGTATACAGTATTGTGCCATTGTAACCTGAAGCGTACCCGACTTGATTAGTTGCAAATGAGACCCCTAGTAGTTTTACTGTTACACCACTACTTTGTTTTACCCAAGAATCACCTCCATTAGATGTTCTTAAAATGATACCGCCCTCACCAACAATCCAACCGTTGGATGAGTCAGCAAACCAAATAGCCTGAAAATCATGGGTGGTTTCTGTGTCTATTTGAGTCCAATCCAGGCCTCCATTTACCGTTTTTAAAAGGGCTTTATTGTTGATAGTTTGCTCAGTAAGAGCAAATCCAACATTTTCAGAAACAAACCAAATATCACTAATTCTTTTTGTTACTCCTGTATTTTTCTCTGTCCAATCAGTTCCGCTGTTTGTGGTATAAAAGATTTTTCCTTCATTACTACCAACCCATCCTTTTTGTTGGTTAATAAAAAAAATTGAAGAAAATACTGCTTCTGTTGTTGATTTAATTGCAGACCAATTTACTCCACTGTTTGTCGTTTTAAGAATTTTTCCTTCAGTCCCTTCTGAGCCAACAATAAAGCCTAATTCGTTAGTTAAAAACTGAATATCCCAGTTATTCTTCATCCCTGTATAATGCTCGGTCCAGCTGGTCCCACCATTTACAGTTCTAACAACAACGTAGCTTCCTGTAGCCCAACCAAAATCTTTATTGTTGAACCAAAGTGCATAACGAGAATCTGTCCCTTCTACCCCTGCATCAATCCACTGAGCCATTGATGAGGTAGAAATTAGAAGTACATTGAATATAATCAGTAAAATTCTTTTCATAGTTGTAGTGTTTAATTGGTTATATAATAATGTTATATATTATACTGTTAATTAGGTACATACATCCACCTAACGTCTATCCCTAGATTGATAATATTTATAGAAGGTATTCTCAATGTGCCAGAGCATTGGTATTGGGTGGATACTGTTTTCGTAGTTCGCGCTAGGGTTCATACCCATAAATACTATAAACGAGGCTTTACCGCTGGTTAAGTCCTTAATGCTAAAACTCTTTCCGCTAGCATCCTCCACATTAAAATTGGGGAATTCCATACCCTCGATATTCCCTTTATCCCAGCCCTTAAAGTTGGGTTCTTGACCTTCAGTGTAAGATTTTTTGGGATCAACCTTGGCTAGTTTGCCTTTTGTAACATGGCTCTTAAGGTATTCTTCCAAGGCTTTTTTCTTGGGATTTTTCTGGTCGCTAACAATTATATTTCCATATAATTCGGGAGTATCGTAAGGTTTGTCTGCAAGACTTTTATGATATGCACGCTGGTATGCAACAACTCCATTATTATCGAGTAACAGGGTGCGTATTTGTACTTCGTTTACAAGTTCCCATTTGAAATCCCAGCAAACTAAAAATTCTGGAGCCCCTTTGTTAAGGTAGGAGTCTTGTGATATTTTTTTCATTGTTTTCTTAGGAGTTAGATCTAACTTTGTTAGATAGTAGAACTTAAGATGAGGAAACTGTGCCTCATCAAATGAGGGATTTACCTTGCCCACTACTAAAACAATTACCTCCTCGGGGGCATATTTGTGTTTTTTTATTTTGCGCTGTGCTTGTAATGAGGATGATACTATTAGCAGGGCAACCAAAAAAAGCATCGATTTTAATGTATAATTAGCTGTTTTCATAAGCTTACTTATTTGTTATTAAAGGGACTAGATAACACATTGTTTAGAGTGGTTCATAAGAATTTCTAGCATTCCATAATTTCCACGAGCGGGTTCTCCAGGTTTTAATGTACCTTGCTATGTAGTCATCAAGAGGTTCGGATAATACAATTTTCACGTCATCTTTTGCTTTCCAGCGGTCGTCGGTTGAACCAAATCCGCCTGCAATCCACTCGTACTTTACAGCGTAGTTACCCAATGATTTAATGGTACCCGCTTCGAGGTTTATTTTAACGGGCTCTTCGAGTTTAACCAGCTGCTTAATGTGGTAAGGCTTATTGGCATAGGGCTCATAGCTCATAATGAAATTGGGGTTGTTAATTTCCTTTTTGTACTCTTCGAGTTTTCCGTAATCAACATACACATGGTAGAAACCAACCAGCGTATATTCACCCTGTATTAGATTCTCGGAATAGAAAATGCTATTTACGTCGGCAGCAGAGTCGTACTTTCTAAAAGGAATAATTTCGCCATTAGGCCCTTCAACCACCGGAGTCCATCCTGTAGCATTGTTGTTAATAACTATTTCATAACCGCTACCGTCAGCCTTCTCGCTGGCAAGATGTAAAACAAGCAAACTCATATCATCCGATGTGGGGTTATCAACCCTGGGAAAAAGCTGTGCGGTGCTAAAATTTACCCCTATATATAGTAGGGTTATTGCTAAAAGTGTTATTCGTTTCATGGTACTGCCTCCTGTTGTTTTGGTTTAATTTAAACTGTATTATATGATATTTTGCCTAGTGAGAAATTCAATTATTCTTTCACTATTCTCGCTACTTACCGGTATGGAGTCGGTGTTGCTTAGAGTTACAAACGCATTACATTGCACAAAAGACTTTAGGTAGTTTGCATTGATTAGGTGACTAGGATGGATGCGAATAAAGTGGTAGTCGCTGAAGATATCGGCAATATTTGCCAACGGAATAGATGCCGTAAAATAGTCGCTCCCGCTAAGCAGGAATGAGCACTCATTACTTTGCGATTCTATTCGCACAATGGAGTCTATTGGAACTATAACGTAGTAATCGTAAGGCAACAATACCTCGATATTATCATCGCTCTTTAATCTGAGGGGTGTTTCACTATTCCATTGTTTAGGTTCTAATATAGCTGACGAAAAACATTTTGAGTTGAACCAAGTTATCAACGGCAAACTTTCTACCTGCTCGTTCAATGGGGTTGGTACGCTAGAATTAACGATGAGTACTTTAGGCATGGCTCAATTAATTTTAACCTAAAGTAATATTGAATACTCTTGTTTAAAAGGTGTAAAAAGTATTTAAGGGATTCTGTTTATTATTTGAGGCGGTTGGGTTATTATTTGGAGAAGGAAGTGGAAGTTTATAAAGTTGAAAGCGAAAAACTAAGAACTAAGAACTAAAAGTGAAGTGTTGAAAGTTTGTAAAGTTCTTAAAGTTAAAAATTAAGAACTAAGAACTAAAAGTGAAGAGTTGAAAGTGAGTAGGTGTGAGTGCTGAAATTAGGTTGAGTGAGTTTTCTTTTGGTGCGTTTTGCATTGTACAATCGGGTTTCGTCTCTTCTTGCTTCTCACTCTTGTTCTTGCTCCTTTCCCTCCGCCACCCCTAAAGGGGAAACCAGTGCCCAACCTATTTAATCTTTTCTATTTCACAAAAGGCACGAAGGAGGCACAACCAAGCGTACTTTGCGAGCTCAACGAAGTTTAAGAAGTTACAAAGGAACACAAAGGCATGCTGCTTAGTTATGACTTAGCGGTTTTTGTGCCTTCTTAGCGTTCTTTGTGTCTTAATCTTGTTTGGAACACTGATGACGCTGATTTTAGTGATTTACACTGTTTTTTGTCCACGGATTACAGAACCGGGCGCCCTTTGCGAGTTCACCGAAGGTAAATTTTTCATAGATTAGTATTTGTGTAAATCTGAGTAATCTGTGTTCTTGTTGGTTTTTAGCAGTTAGCTATTGGGATTTCGCATTATCCAATCGGGTACGCAAACTTTCAGCTTTTAACTGTATAAACTTTAACCTTATTGGCTATCGAAATTCCACTTTACCCATTCGGATCGCAAACTTTTTACACTTCGATAAACTCAGTGCGGCGCTTTTCAACTTTTTCACTTTTAGCAGTATAACAGATCGCTTCGCAAAAAACGCTCGCGATGACGGGGGCTAACTTGAGGATATTAGCACATGATGCACTATTCACAATTCACTGCATACAAATCAAACTCTTAATCTCATCCTTAACCTTATTGCTATCAAAATTCCACTTTCCCCATTCGGGCATGCAAACTTTTCACTGTCACTAACATCTACATATTCTCTAAAAGCTTAAATAGCTGCTCACGTTTACGTACAGAGATTGGAACCTGTGTTTTATCTGCAAAAACCAGAACGCCCCCATCTATCTTATCAACTCTTAACACATGATTAATATTTACTAAGTGGCTTTGGTGAACCCGCACAAAACCGTACTCGCTCAATATATCCTCAAAATGCTTTAGTGGTTTTGATATCAGTATTTTTGGCTGATTATCGAAGAATATTTTAGTGTAGTTACAGTCGGCCTCACACCGAGTAATGTTTTGGAGTAGTACTAAATGAATGCTCTCTGCTGTTTTTAAAACAATTTTCTTTTGCGCTTGCGAGGTTGCCGACATATTTTCAATAACAGCCTTGAGTTTTATGTTAAGGCTATCTGAGTCATCCAAATTCTCAACTAGCTTGTCAATTACACTCCGAAGTTCATTTGTATTAATTGGCTTTAGTATATAATCGAATGCGCTAAACTTTATAGCTTCGAGGGCGTGCTCTTCAAAGGCTGTAACAAATACTACTTTAAAGTTAATATTGTCGAAACGTTTCAGCAAATCGAATCCGGTACCATCGGGCATCTTTATATCAAGAAAAACCGTGTTAGGCTTATGCTTCTGAATTGTTTTATAAGCCTGTTCTACCCCATCGGCTTCGGCCAGAATGGTAACCTCAGGAAAAAAACGTTCGAGAATAACCCGCAACGATTCTCTGGCTCTTGGTTCGTCGTCAACTAACACTGCTCTAATCATTGTGTTCGATTTATATTGTTGTCGGTATGCAAAGGTATTACCGGAAAAACTATTTCAACTCTTGTACCAATCTTTCCCTGTGCAAACAAATCTATTAACTTAACGCCAACTCCTCTTTTGTTTCCTTTTGACATGTTCATAATTCGCTCATGGGTAATTGAAGTGGCATAACTGGTATGCAGATTATTTTTATTCAAATTTATTTCTTTCGATTTTTTTAGCCCTACCCCATCGTCCTCTACAACAATGCTAAAAAGGCCATTTTGCTCACTTAGCTCGATATGTATATTGCCTTTCTCTCTTTTGTGCAATAAACCATGCTCAATGCTATTTTCAATAAAGGGCTGTGCCATCATAGGGGGGATTTTAAAAGTCGAATGCTTAAGTCCTGGGGTAATATTTATACTATAGTCGAACTTATCAGGAAATCGGAGTTTTTGCAATGTGAGGTACAACTCAAGGGTTTGCACCTCCTGCTCTACGGAAATACTTGCCGACCTGGAATTTTCAAGTATTAGCCTTACCAAACGCGAGAACGACGACAGGTAGTTACCGGCGTCTTCGGCCTGATTACGGTACATGAAGCTTTGAATTGCCGATAAGCTATTAAATATAAAATGTGGATTCATTTGCGAAATCAGCAGTTTTTGTTCAAGCTCAATATTTAAACTCGCAGCTTTTATCTGTCGAATATACGTGTAAAGATATCCGAAAATACCGCTTAAAAGAATGATAACGACCAACATTTTAAACCAGATGGTTTGCCAAAAGGCTGGTTTTACAAAAATATGTAAAGCGGTTATGCTTGCTGGTGTCTGGCTATTGGATCTGGCTTGCATAACGTAAAACGTATACCTGCCAGGTGATATATTTGTATAGGCTGCCTTTTGTTCTGAGGTTGTAACCCAATCAGGGTCAATGCTATTTAGCTTGTAAGCATAGGAGGCTCCTTTTGCAAACCCATAGTTACCCAGAGAGAAATAAATTTCGAAAAAGTTCTGCTTATAGCTTAGTACAATTGTATCGTTATGATTTATAAAGTAGTTCTGGGTTTGGTCAAAAACATCGAAATGTGTTATGCCCACCCTATTGCTAAAGTTAAAATCAGTAAATATAACACTGGGCTCGAAGGCAACGAGACCTTTAGTTGTGCCAAAAAGAAGCGTGCCATTCTTTAGTTTTTGACCTGCTCTGGTGAAGTTTGCCGATGGGAAACCGTGAAATTCGTTATACAAATTAATCGTATACGTTTCTGGGTTAATGGTTAGCAACCCATTGTTGGTTCCAGCCCAAATCATGCCATCATTGTCCTCAACAATAACCCTAATATCGAGCTGCGAGGGTATATTTGTAATTCTAATAACAAAATCGTCAGCAATAAAGCACAGCCCTTCTGTTGTTGCTACCCAAAGTTTTCCATCGGATGATAAGTAGGTTGCATTTATGTTGTTGCTGGGCAGTTCGGGAGCGTAAAAATGCTTTATATATCCAGTAGGTTTACTTATTCTGTTTAACCCCATATTGCTTGTGCCAACCCATAAATTGTTCTTATCATCCTCGAGCAATGTAGTTACTAGGTGCGAGCTTATCCTGTCGTTACCCGGTAAATTACTATTGATAATTTCACCTGATTCAATATTGATTTGAAAATGACCCGCTTCAGACCCAACCCAAATTGTGTTAGCATTAAGCATTGATGCGGTTGAAATATTTGTGGTAAACCCTTCGGATATATTTTTTAGATTATAAAGATTTACCTTATCCGTTTTGGTGTTAAGAATATATATGCCTAAAGGACTAAATACCATAATGCTAGAGCTATTTAATTGAGTTGTATGGGAAACCGGAAAGTCTAGAATTCGCTTTAATTCCGTGTATGATTTTCCACCCTCAACATTATTTGAATTTTCCCATTTTAATAACCCTGCCGATGTTGAAATGTAAACAGTTTTATTAATAATCGCTACATGGTTTAGCACCACTGTTTCAGGGTATGATACTTTAAAAAACCCACTAAAGTTAGAAGCATCCGTATTTAACTTACCATAAAAAAACTCTTTACTATTAAATAGAAACAACGAGTCGTTATCAGCCACTTCAATTTTAGTTACCCCATTGTTGGGTAGCGCAACCTTCTGAATAACACTTCCTTTCTCATTTAAAACGGTAAGGTCTTTTCTATCAACAATATAAACATGGTTTGTTTCCGATATTTTTATGTCAACGGGGTTACAGCTAATCCTATAAAGAGAGTTAAACCCATCCCCATCGCTCCATGAAAATACTCCTTTATTGGTAGCGAACACGACTATTCCCTTGCCATTGCTATGCATAGCAACAATTGAGTCGAAAGGGAAAGGCAAATTTAATACCGATGAACGTAAGTCAGATATACTTCCTGAGTCAAAATTCATAAAACTATGTGAGGTGTACTCATTAAATTCGGTTGAGTAGTGATAAACATACGGCTCGTTTAGTTTTGAAAGCATAAAATAATTACCTAAGCCATCATGCTGAATGCTTCTTATAGCTTTTTGACTAGGTTTGCTATTGTTTAAAAAATGCTCATTGGTAAAAGTGCCTTGATTTCGGTTAAATTTTCGTACACCTAGATTCCCCCATATGCCAGCATAAAAATTCTTTTCAGAATCCTCTAGAAAGGCATTGTACCAGTCGTATTTAAATGATGATTTGTCGATTTCATGCTTTGAAAATCGCCCTGTATACGGGTTGTACTTATTAAACCCCACTCCTGCCCACAGTCCAATCCACAGCATACCCTCCGAATCAACATACAGGGTTCTAATTCTCTCGGCCGACAAGGTATTTGGGTTATCTCTTTCGCCCTTTATTTGGGTGAAAGATTTCATACCTTTTGGCAAAATATTTAGTCCATTGTTTGGAGTACCAACGTAAATATTGCCTATTGAGTCCTGTGCTATGGCCGAAACCTCATTGTCAGAGAGGCTGTGCTCATCGCCCGGAATATTATAACTATAATAAAAGCGCCTCGACCTTGAGGTTAAAAGGCTTACCCCATTTTCAGTGCCGGCCCAGATGTTGCCAACGTTATCAATAAATACTGAGTTAACGTGGTTGTTTGCTATTGAATGACTATTGTTCTTATTATTTCGGTATGCCACAAAGCCATTGCTTTCGGGTGCATACTTTAGCAACCCGTACCCCGAGCCAAACCAAACATTTCCCTCGTCATCTTCAGCTGCTGAAAATGTTGACGACGAGAAAATTTTATTAAACTGCTGCTCATCAGGAAAGAATTCATAAATACCGTCCAAGCCCATTACATACCAATTACCCTGTGTTGTTTGTATAATCTCGGACACATCGTTATCTCGCTTAGCCCCCTCTACTTTACCCAAAGCATTTATATACCTAAAAGATTCATTTTCAACATCTAATTTCATAACTGGGGTATTTCTTCCGCCCACCCAAATATCGCCGTGGTTATCCTCAAAAATTGCGTGGTATCGGTAGTATGGCTGCGAACTCGATTGGTGTGTATAGTGCTTCCAACTATTGGTACTAATATTATACGATGTTAGTATTCCGCCATAGGTTTCAATCCATAGCAAGTTAGTTTTGCTTGAGAAGTAAAGCTTGCGAATATGGTTGGATCGAGGCGTATTGGAATTTCCTATTTCAACCATAAACCGGCTAATAACACCCGTTGATAGGTTTAGGCAGCCAAGCCCATCGGTGGTTCCAACCCACAGTTGGTTTTTGCTATCGAGTGCTAATGAAACTATGATATTACCAGGTATTGAGGTTGAGTCGGTGGGATTAAAATAAAAGTTTACAAACGAATAGCCATCGTAACGAGACAAGCCATTTTCAGTTGCAAACCACATAAAACCGTTCGTATCCTGTAAAATATCATTTACTTCGCTATGGCTCAACCCATCCTGTACGTTAAGATTTACAAACCTTGAGAATTTGTTAACCTCCACCTCTTGCCCTACTGCGTATTGCGAAAAAAATATGAGCAGCAGCAGGCTTACATATGGTATTTTTATATATCTCATTAACGTTATTTAATTTCTCATTGCAAATTAAGCTTTTTTCGTTTAAAAGATGTCATAACGGTGAAACTTGACATGATTAACGCTTATATTTAGCATTCTAAATACCATTTTATATGTTCGATTTATCGAAAAAGGTGTGGCAATGGGTTGCCATGCTCATTCTATCACTTGTTTGGGGAAGCTCATTTATCCTTATGAAAAAGGGCTTAGTCGCTTTTTCGTTTACACAGGTTGCAGGCATACGAGTTTTTGTGGGCTTTTTGCTTCTTATCCCTTCAATTATTAAACATCTGCCTAAACTTAATAGGTCGAATACAAAAAATTTGGTGGTAGTGGGCTATGCTGGTATTTTCTTTCCTGCCTTTCTATTCGCTTTAGCCCAAACTCATATTTCAAGCGCCTTATCGGGTATGCTCAATAGTATGGCAACGCTTTTTGCGCTAGTAGTTGGAATACTATTTTACAAAAACAAAACCACATTATACCAAGTAATTGGTGTGACGGTTGGTTTTATTGGTGCATTAGCCCTAATTACAGGAGGCGATTTTAGAGCCATTTTGGGAGCCAACTCGTACGCATTATTCGTAATTATAGCCACTATAGGGTACGGAATAAACGCAAACGAGGTGAAATTCCGATTACAAAACTTGACGGGAGTTCAGGTTACATCCCTATCGTTCCTGTTTGTGGGTCCAGTTGCCGGAATCATTCTTCTCACAACTGATTTGAGCACCGCATATCAATCGCCCGATTTTTGGTCGAGTTTGCTAGCAGTAGTAGCCCTATCTGCCTTTGGCTCAGTTCTGTCGTTATTTCTCTTCAACGGCTTAATTAGGCACACAAATGCCCTATTTGCTAGTTCGGTTACCTACATAGTCCCGTTTTTTGCCATACTCTGGGGTTTGTTCGATGGCGAAACCATAAACGCAGTTCAAATAGCGGGTATTATTATTGTGTTGGTGGGTGTTTATCTTGTGAATAAGAAGAAAGGTATTGTTTAGGAACATATTGGGTTACTTTCAGCCAAATAAAATATGGCGAAGGGGAAAAGAATACATAAAACCGCACAACTCTAAAACCGCTCTGAATTACGTACATTTTAATAATATTTTTTCAAACACAAACCTTATTTTTCATACCTTGCAAATAAAACTGTTATGCGTATTACGAGAATAATAATAACCGCATTTGTTGTGCTACTCGCCAGCGGATGCAGTAACTACTCAATAATCCCAGGTG
>Ga0265295_1006339_pt1 | contig 14403 bp, 14 predicted proteins | sample Munlansysbiofilm_FD_192503 | JGI IMG/M metagenome (GOLD analysis project Ga0265295, IMG submission 192503) | Leachate microbial communities from a municipal landfill in Southern Ontario, Canada - Methane capture system biofilm | ecosystem: Engineered > Solid waste > Landfill > Unclassified ... | reverse complement strand
GCTTATCAAAAAAGAGCTACTTATCAAAATAATAGAAATATAAAGGTGGATAATCCTGATGATTGATGTACTAAAAGAAGTAACGGACTATGCAAGTCAGCCACATATTGAGGGGTTACACGACCTTAGAAGCGATGGGTTAGTCTACCCATACCATGACCCTGTAGGATTCCCTACCATCGGGTACGGGACTCTATTAAGCAACGAAGCATGGGTAGACCTTAGCCAATGGCAACCAATGACGCAAGAAGAGTGTTGGAACGCCTTAAAAAGCGAAATGAAAAAGAAGATGGATTATGCCTTGCAATATTCCCCTAATTTAGAAGAGGATTATAACGCATGGCGCTTAGTTGCTATTACTGATTTTATTTATAATTTAGGGCAAGGAGCTTACAAAAATTCTACTCTTAGAAAACGTGTTAATGAAGAGCAATGGGATTTGGCGGTGGTGGAAATAAAACGATGGAATAAAGCAGGTGGTAAAGTTTTAAAAGGCTTAGACAATAGACGAAAAGACGAGGCTAAATGGCTTCTTATGGAGGCTTAAAATGTTTAGCCTAATTACAGACACACTTTGGAAATACATAGCCTTAGCCCTAGCCACTCTTCTATTATCGCTATGTGTCTACGTGTTCTTTATGCGTTTTGAATTGGCAAGTCTTAGAGAAGACAACGCTATCTTAAACGGGAATATTGAGAAGTACAAGCAAGCTATCACACAAGCTGAGGCTAACCAAAAGACTAAGATTGAGTACGTTGATAGAGAAGTAAAAGTTATTGAGTATCGCACGAAAGAGAAGCTTGTGCCAGTAAAGGAATATATTTATGATAATAATCAAACAAATTGTAAAAACGCTATTAATGTTCTTCGTGCTAGTGGCTTTTAGCGGTTGTGCTCAATCTGTACAATACATTAACGTACCATGCAAGGTCGCAAAGCCTGAACGCAAAGCACCCACATACTCATGCTCATCGCGATACGCAAACGATTATGAGTATGCACAGTGCGTAAGCGAAAAAGCTACGTTATTGGAAGGTGATTATGAGTCTTTAGAGAAAGCGTTTGATTCATGCGTTAAATAATGTTATAATTAACTCCACCTTTCATGTACCCCTATTAGACGAACGCTAAGGGGTTAAATTTGAACGAACGGCTTTTAGGAGACCTAGGATTTACCTGAGAGTATAAAATGGATTCTAGGGGCTCCTACGGAGACACGCCATCACTCTGTGATGCTAGGGGCTCCTACACAATATTTAAGTTGTAGCTTTGCGAAGCTAGCATAAAGATGAATTATGTTGCATGTTTAGGATGAGTCCAAGGCATATAAGCAATATACTTCATAATTAAGGAAGACAATGAATGATTTAGTTACATTAGAACAAAATATAGTAGCTCTAGGAGACTCCATAGAGTTTGATGTTGAACACATGTTTGTAGAGGGTATGTATATACGACAGTTATTTGTACCAGCTGGTTGTGTTATTGTAGGTAAAAGACATAGACACAAAACACTAAACATATTACTTAAAGGTAAAATGATTATAAATGATGGTGTATCTTCTTTTGAAGTCGCTGCACCATTCATAGCCGAGAGTGCTGAGTTTACAAAGAAAGCAGGCTATGCTATAGAGGATAGTATTTGGTGTAATATACATGTAACCTCTGAAACTGATTTAGATGTTATAGAAGAAGAGTTTATTATACCTGAAGAGGAATATCAAAAATTATTAACACAAGAAGGGGCTAAAATATGGCTTGGGTAGCAGTAGGAATGGCAGTAGTAAGTGTTGCTGGAGGCGTAGCTCAGAACAAACAAGCTTCTGCACAACACTCAAAACAAGTAGAGGCTATTAAAGCTTCACTTACAAAACAGTATGGACAATTACAAGAACAAGCACGTCAAGAAAATGATAATGCAGCTATGGAAATGGCAACCGCTAGGTTTGAAGGGCTTAAAGCCACCGCTACCACTGGTTCTGCGTTGACTGAACGAAACCTTGCTGGTAACACCGCAGCTAGAGCTTTTAACCAGAGTTTGATGAACAGAACTATGGCACATAATGCACTCGCTAAGAAGGCTGAAGATGCTATGGTTAGTTTTGGGTCAGCTATGGAAGCTAAACGAGACGAGGCTATTCAAGCTATCTATGGTGCTGGTGCTCAGCTATCAGCCAACACCAAGAGCACTTTAGCTATTGCTACGGACGCAACTAAGGCAGGGGCTAGTGGTTATATGATGGGTAGTAGTCTTGGTGGTGCGTTTGGTGCTAGCACTACAGCCTCTGCTGGTGCATCTAATTTTGTAAACCCACAAACCTTAACAGCACAGAGCACAATGGCAAGTGGTGGTGGTACATTTATAAACCCTAACTCAGCTACGGCTATGAGTTTTGTAAGATAAGGAAAATATATGCCACAATTTGAAACAGGAAGTAAGAAGCTATCAATTAGCTCAATCGTAGCACCACAACAAACCAAGGTGACAACTGCTGATGACATTAATAACCTATTAGGAACAGTAACCAAAACCTCTGAGGAGCTTATTAAGGTTATTGATAACGAGGTTATGACAGACAAATCAAGACGTTACAACGAAGCCAGAGCTAACTACCAACGTGGTTTAGAGTCTGCTAATGGAGACCCGTTTGCTACTAACGAGGTTTGGGGTAAGTTTAAAGCTGATACTCAAGCTTTAGTTGATGAGGGTGGATTTATTAATCAGGAGTCCCAAAATAAGCTTCAAGGTACTATCATTAATGAGATTAGTCAGCGTGAGTTATATCATAATAACATACAACGACAGTACATGAAGTCTAGGTTTAAAGATAGTCTTACTGAACAGCTTGTTATGGATGATTCAGATATGACAACTAGCTATACTAAAGCACAGGAAATTGCTAAGCTCTATAATATTACTGATATGGGTGAAGTAGCTGAAACAATGGTTGATGTGTTAAAGAACAATGCTAAGATGAGGCTCTCTACTGCTGGTGATAACCTAAGTAAAGAAATGATAGATGAGTATGATAATAAGTTGACTTCTTTAGCAAAACTAGATAAAAAACTAGAGGGCAAAGCTTATTATGCTGACGCACTTGTAACTATTAAGACTTTTAGAGAACAATATAATGCTACCGGTAAAGAGTTAATTAAACAAAAGATAGCTACTGAACAATATGTTGGCAACCCTAGAGCACTACAAGCAGATATAGATAAGTATGAGTTTAGTGCTACAACTAAAGAGGTTTTGACTTTAAGTAATCAAGCCAATACTAAAGCTTTTTATGAGAAGCAATATAGTGAGACTGTGTCAGCTATTCTTATGAACCCTGAACCATCTGCTAAGGATAGAGCAACTGCTAATAGGTTGATGAAGCAGTTGGGTAAATCACAAGAGTATATTGATTCTTTTAATGCTCGTTTAGACCATAAGGAAGACACTAAGAAGGACGTGTTAGCTAATAAGTTATTTGATGCAGCTTTTAACAGTGTATCTATTGGGCTTGACTCTGGACAAGCATACGACCCTAAAGCCTTATCTAACTTAATGGTGAGTTCTAAAGAAGCTGTAGTTACAGCAGAGGGTCAGGTTGTTCCTGTTAGTAAGAAAGCACAAGAGATGGTTGTGACTAACGGGCTTTTATTTAAAATGCAAAATGACACTAACTCTTTTATGAGTTCTCATATTGAACAGCTCCCTGGTTATACACACACAGCTGTTAAGGCTTTTGCTGATAAAAAGGTAGATGAATTATATAAGTCTAACGCTCCTGATAAAATGGATGCAATAGCACAAATATATACACAATATGGGTCAGCTGGTTTAGTGAAAGAAAATATTCAAGCTAAGTATAAGAACCCAGCTACATTTGACCAAGCATATGCTGAATACAAATGGTTAGCAGGTGCTATACCAAACTCAGTTACAAAGATGTTAGGTGCAGATACCATTGAACAGTTAGAACTATATAATAAACTTAAATCTCAAGCAGGTAAAGATGTTAACCCACTAGCTTTATATGAAAAAGTTGAAAAAGCTATTGCTACTCCTGTTGATTTTAACGAACCGAGGGTTAAGGATGCTTATAAAGAGTTTAATAAGTTTGTGTCTGATAATGGAATAGCTGAATACAGCGGTCAAAAAGCACAACTAAATAGTCTACTTAAATTAGGGTATGGTGCTGAAGATGCTGTTAAGCAATTAAAAGAAAAGCGTAAACTAAAAGAGGTTGGTGTGGGGGTTGATATGTATGAGTATCCGTATGACCTAAATTCACAACAGAAAGAACACATTAATACTTTGTTTAATTACTTAAAGGACTCTGTATCCTCTCAGTATGATGGTATTAAATATCACCCAGGAACACAGACTATGTGGCTCAGTGAAAATGGGTTTTATGGTGAGAATACAGGATTGTCGTTTAGTGTGTGGGCAGAGAGAACTGAGACACTACGACAAACAGACAAAAAGAATAAACAGGTTCTTGGTAAGAAAGCAGTTAGAGAAGCAAAAGAAATTGAAGCTGACCGTATAACAGGGGGATATTATGATTAAACTAGGGTTAGATACACCAGCCACGGATAGTCAAGAAGCTATTAGTAACTATGATGTGTTATTACAGAATGCCACCAAACGAGATGCTGAAGTTAGAGCACTAGAAGAAACTAACAAACCAACGCCTAAAACAGCAGGTGAGAAGTTTGAAGCCTCTTGGTTAACAAACTTTTGGGGGTATGCTCCCGTAAAAGAAACAATAGAAGCAACAGCAGATTCACGGGAACTTCCTGTGACTACTGGTGGTTTAGCTGGGCTTATAACACAAACAATATTACGTGAAAGAGCTATATCTAATCCTGTTGATGAATCGTTTTCATTGGAGGAGAAGATAGAAAGATTAAAGGAGCTTAAGGTTGACCCCTCTGAGTGGGACTCTCTTGTGTCCTCAACTAATCGTAATGATTTTGATATAAGGTTAACTCGTTTTCAGAATATGAAAGAAGCACATAAAACTATGGCTGAGATGCCCTTAACAGAAGCTTTAGCTTATTCAACAATTCCTTCCTTATTAGACCCTTCTTCTGGTAGTTTATTCTTTGCTGGGGGTAAGGCTTTAAAAACACTAGATGTTGCTTCTAAGTTAACAGGAATGAGTAGAGTAGTATATAATGGTGTTGAGGGTGCTGCCTTAGTTAGTGCTTCAGTTGCGGCGTCTGAATATCTTATTCAAAGCCAAAACTATGTACAAGACCAGGAACGAGTGGATGATGCTGCTATGTTTGGAGCTGCCTTAGGGTTTGCTGTGCCACTACTACCAGCTACCTTCTTTGGTGTTGGTAGTGTTGCATCACAAGCTATGGCTAGTAAGGGTGTTCAGAACACACTAAAAGCTACTGGCGTTAAAGACTTTGTTCAAAAACATCTTGTGCTAAATCCTATTGACCAATTATTAGGCTCTCCTACAGCTACACAATCTATGAAAGAGTGGGCTAAGAAAGCAGATACAATGTTATTTGCTGACCGAGATATTAACGGTAAAGTAGTCGCCTCTCCCTCAGAAACAGCTATGGGTTATCGTGATAGTCAGGTGGGGGGTGTTTCAGATATTATTATGAAACAAATTGAAGAGTCTAAAGCAACTGGAAAGACATTATCTGAGATAGATGAGATTCAGTTTAAAGACCACTTCGATTATGTTAATAATGGTAGACAGGCAGCTAACGAAGAAATTATAAATCTTACAGTACCTGAACGGGTTGGTCTCTATCAACAAGTAACAGGAACAGTTGTTAAACCAGGTAAAAACGGTAAGTTTAAGTATCCAGTAGATTTTTATAATGTATTAGAAAACCACTTTCTAACTGAGCTAAAAACTCAAGGTAAAATAAAACCTAAAGCAGGTAGAGAACATATATCTGCTTTCTTTAAACGGTTTAGTGATGAAGGTACATTATTACAACAACCTGGGTTAGCTGGTAAAGAGGGTGATGTATACATGCCTAGAGCCTTAAACAGAGATATGCTCCTTAGTGATAGAGCTGGTAGTATTGCAAAGATTGAAGAGATGTTATTAGCTGATAAACTAAATGCACACCTACTACAAACTGGGGAGCTCACACTTAAAGAATTAAAAGCAGTAGCGCCTGGTATTTATGAGAAAGCCTTAGAAACTGATATGCGTCATAGATATTTAGGTGAGGGTGCTAAGGTTGGTACATCACCATCACGTATGAGAGCCCTCCGTATGGACACATCATTATACCCTGAACTATTTGCTAAGAGTATGCAGCTAACAGCTTTAGAATATGCAGACAACATGGCTGGTAAGTTAGCAGCTAATAAGTTCTTTGATATGAAAGGAGGTAAGAGTGGTAATTACGGTGAGGAGCTTAGAGAAAAGTTAACACAGTTTGCCAAAGAAGGTGCTTCTGTACAAGATGTAAAGAATATGGAAGCAATCATAGAGACGGTGTTAGGGACTCGTAAGTTTCAGAACGACCCCCACGCACTCGACCAGATGGCTGTTAGATTAACTAAGAAAGCTGCTGGTGCTCTATATGGTGCGGGGTTTAGTAGATATTCACTTGCTGAGGTTGGTTCTATTATTGCTAAACAAGGGTTGGTAAGTACCATTAAGAACTTTATACCAGCTCACCAGAAGATGCTTAAGCTTATTGATGGAACATCACAGAATGACCCTATACTTAAACTGTTCACAGATATGCACTTAGCTGGGCAGTACTTAGGTATGACTAAACACGATAGATTTGACACACTATCATTACAGCACAATGTAGGCACTGTAGAAAGAAGCTTAGATACATTAAACCATTGGGGACGTAAGGTTAGCTTCTTTGCACAACTACAGGACATATTAGACTTTATGGCTGGAGGTGCTTATTTTAATGAGGTGTTTACTTTATCTAAAAACATAGACAAGATTAGCCCAGCACAGGTTTCTAGGATGGGTAGGTATGGTTTATCGGTTGATGACATTGTAGCCATAGGTAAAGAGAATATTATTTATCATACAGATGGTAAGACGGTTAAGGATTATAATTTACAAAACTGGGCTGACCCAGACTTAGCTAAGAAGTTTCATTTTGGTTTGCAACACGCAGTTAAGGATACTATTGTTAGAACAGATGGCACCCGTATTAGCAGACACTTAAGTGATAACGACTCTAGATTAAAGCAACTAATGTTTCAGTATATGCAGTTTCCTACAGCAGCTTTTGAAAGACTTGTCCTAAACATGGAAGAGTATGAAGCCAGAACAGCTGTAGGTATTATTACCTCAATGGTTATTATGTATGGTATGAATGACCTTGCAGACGCCGCTATGGTTAAGCTTGGTGTTAAAGATAAACGTACATCAACAGAAGACCTAATACTAAAAAGTGTGTTATCTACACCTTTTGCAGGATTAAGTGGTACTGCTTATGATACCTTAGCAGGCGTTGCAGGTTTAACAACTACTGGTGGTTTTACCCCTAGACCTGGTCAGATACCTGCTGGTGCTGGTTTAGGTGCATTAGCTAAGGGTACTAAATATACCAGTATGTCCTTGCAAGATTTATTTAAAGGCGACCTTAGTCAGGCATTTACAGATATTAGTCATACAGCCCCTATTATGAATGCTCTTCCATTTGTTAACGTAGGGTTTAAAGCACTTACAAAACAAGAAACTAAAGAGAGACCTTTCTTAGGTAAACCTTATACAGCTGGTGGAGATACTACTGACCCAGAACTGTTGAAGATATTAAATAACGGAGTAAACAAATGAGTAAAAAAGCAAGTTTAGAGTCTTTAGAAACACTACATGACAAAGTAGCAAAACAATTAGCAGATAACTTAGACGACCCTAAGATGTTAGCACAAGCCATTACCTTTCTAAAGAACAACAACATCACAGTAGACCTAGTAGAGTCTAAACCTATGCAAAGTGTTTTTGAGGCAGTTAACAATCTGGTTGTGCCTCTTAAAGCTGACAATGATAAGGATGCAATAGACCTACTCTTGGAAGATATAGGTTAAATGTTGTCTAGGAGGCGCTAGAATCGATTTTAGGTGTTGGGGTAGGTCAAAGTACCTCCTCGACCCCGTTCGTTGATTTTAGACCCCTTAGCGTTCGTTTAAACACTATATAGGATAATTACAAAGGAGATACCTTGAACTTATTTTTTAAAGAACCACAATTCAGTGGTGAAGAATTACTTAATGACTTTAGGAAATTCTTGATATACTGTTGGTGGTATCTAAACCTACCAAAGCCTACTAGGATGCAACTAGAGATATCTGACTTCCTACAAGAGGGACACAGTAGGATGCAACTACAAGCCCTTAGAGGTATAGGCAAAACTTTCGAGACAGGAGCGTTTGTTGTATGGAGGTTACTACGAAACCCTAATGAAAGAGTTTTAATTGTATCACAAACAGGAACACACGCAGAGAACATAGCTATCTTTATTAGGAGAATCATTGGGCTATTGCCTATCACAAAACACCTCATACCCAGAACTGAGCAGCGTGACTCTACTTTAGCTTTTGAGATTAATGGGTGTGAGGTAGCAGTTCAACCGAGTGTTAAGGCTTTGGGTATCACATCACAACTACAAGGTAATCGTGCTACATTGCTTATTAGTGATGACGTTGAGGGTAGGCAGAACAGTGCCACTGAACAGTTAAGGGTTAAGCTTGCTGAAGCAACTGCTGAGTATGAGGCTATCCTTCAGACCAATGCAGATGCTCAAATCATTGTATTAGGCACACCACAGTCAGCCGAGAGTATCTATAATGGGTTTAGGAAGGATGGATATATCACTCGTATCTTCCCTGCTAGATACCCTGAAGACATCAGTGTATATAATGGGTGCTTAGCTCCATACATAGTAGATGCTCTCCACAAAGACCCCAGTCTAGTAGGTAAGCCTATAGATGCTAGGTTTACAGAAGAAGATTTAACACTTAGAGAATCTAGGTATGGTAGAAGTGGTTTTAAACTACAGTTTATGTTAGACACAACACTTAGTGATTCTGAGAGGTATCCTCTTAAACTACATGACCTTATTGTGATGCCTCTGGATAAGGATGCTGCACCTGAGAGGGTTGTGTATGGTTCTAGTGAACTGGAGCGTATTAAGGAGCTTCCAAACATCGGGTTTAGTGGTGATGGTTTCTTTAAACCTTCAGTGGTAGACTCAACCACTATGATTCCTTACAATGGTATCTATATGGCAGTTGACCCTAAAGGTAGGGGTAAGGATGAGCTAGGGTTTGCTGTGGTAGCACACCTCAATGGTAAACTGTTCCTACTGGAAGCTGGAGGTATTAGAGGGGTAGGTTATGGTATTGAGTCCCTTACTAAACTATCACAAGTAGCTAAGGACTACAAGGTTAATAAGATATTTGTAGAAGAGAATTATGGTGATGGTATGTTCTCTACACTATGGAAGCCAATACTTCATGGTATTTATCCGTGCACCATTGAAGAGATTAAACACAACATCCAGAAGGAAGCTAGGATTATTGATACCCTAGAGCCAGTTATGAACTCTCATAGGCTGGTAGTAGATAGGGGTGTGGTTGAGAGAGACATCAGGAAGTATATGAGTGGTTCTGAACACCAACCCTATAGTCTGTTTTCTCAGATGTCACACATAACACGTGATAGGGGTAGCTTACTTCATGATGATATACTAGATGTGGTAGCTATGGCTGTGGCTCAGTGGGTTAGGGTGTTGGTACAAAACCCTGATAAGGCTCTGGAAGACTACAAGAGACGTATGATTGATAAAGAGATAGCTACTATGGTCAACAAACACAAAACACCGTCAAACCATCGGGGTGGTACACTGTTTAGAAAAGCCTTTGTTTAGTGTACTAATAATTAACACTCAAAATGTCACACGTTTGTCACAAAAGTTTTGGGCTTCTAGCTTCGAGTGGTTCGAGGCTAGTAGCTACTTTTGATGATTTAACTGACACCACTAGGGGAAAGGGAAAGCAATACAATTATATAACTATTCTTTAATACCATGGTTTAGAATCCATCCAGAACTGTTTAGGTTTAAACTAAACACTATGTGGATGATATGCAAACCATATAGTTAAAGCGGTGTTTATATGATTCTATTGACCCATGGTTTAGGATTGGTGTAACTATCATAGACAACTACTACCTATATATCACTAAAGTATACTGTTACAGATGTAAACTATATTATACATTAAGGGTGTTTATGACCACTATTGTATACTATATTAGACAACTACTAGCAGCAGCTATTTTCAAAAACTATACAAAAATCTCCGAGGTGATATCATCACAACAGACTCGCAAAACTCCCCCCCTGTACCCGCTTGGGTTCACGCCCAGCCCACCATTTCATGTGCTTCTTTAAGATATCATGATGATGATGTTGATATATCCATTCATTCCTTTAGCTACTACTATGTACTACTCTTATTTCTTATATATCAACATATCTTGATATATGCTACTATACAATCACAACAATTTATTCTTATTATTGTTAATATTACCGTGAAACATTCGTGAAACATACCCCGCAAAGTGTTTTTAGTTGTGCTTATTATTTAATCACATCATTGCTTATTTTTTAATCAGTCCTCCCCACTTTCTCAACCTTAAATTGTCACTCTTTTGTGTACCCTCTTTAAACACTATTAAATGCCCCTAAAATCAATTTTAAACTATTCGCTTCATCTTACCCTTGCTTATACTCCGTTCATTGATTCTCGTTGAAATGCCCTAAATTTAGGGCTTTGTAGCTATAGTTTAATAACATTCTCTTATACCTGTTTAAGGTCTGTTTAAGATTATAACCTTAAGTTCCTTAATCTGTTGTATGCTTACATTATTACTATTAAAGAGTATTACTAAATGCTTTAAAAGTCTTATTTCAAAGCTGTTGTGCTTAAGCATAGTTTCAGCTTATTAAGAGTAGAATTTCATCAAGATTAAACAAGGAGTTTCAAATGGCACAGCTTAGACTTTACACTCTTTCAGATGAATACTTTGTGTGTGGTACCGTTGAAATGTTTATTAAGCGTTTTAATGGTCTTAATGGTTATGTAGATTATGATAAAACATTTAACTATATAATGAAAGCACGCCAAAGAGATTTGAGCTTAAGATACAATTATGAACTTAATACTCTTTTAAGTTTACATTCGCTAATATAACGCTAAAATATTTAGTTTCCTCGTTAGAGGCTGATTATCATACCAAATATAAAAGGACGGATACAATGAAAGCTATCGTGACAATGGCAAAAGAACGAAACAAAGCAAAGGCGGTTACTAGTGTTAACACTATAACCATTAACGATAAAGTAAACGAGGCATTAAAAGCTTTTGTTACCTCTTTTAATCGTAAAGATGCAAGCGGTAAAGAATTGTTTATTAATCTTTTAAGTTTATATCGTAAGCATAATGATAACAAAAAAGAGTTAATTTTAGCCTTAGGAAATGCTTATAATATAGTTTCAAATGGTAACAATGAAATCATGAAGAAACTTAAAACTATGGGCAAAATGGCGGAAGAGGCGAACGAGGTGAAACTAGTTATAAAGTTAGATACGGCTTACTATTACAATATTGAGGCGTCAATTAAATTGATGTCGGTACTGAATGATGAACAACGTACCGAAACACGCAAAGAGTTAATGGCGTGTTATAACAAAGATTTAACAATGGTGGCTTACAATAATAGTGTGTCAAGTAAGATTAAAGAGTTAAGAAAAAAGTTTAATGTAGTAGATATTGATGGCGTTACTGTAGTAACTACACTCAAGCAAAAAATAGATAAACTCTCAAATGATGAAAAAAAAGAGTTATTACAATATCTAACAACCGTTATCAAATAGTTTAACGAGGGGTATTATCACAATATCCCTTAATTAAGCTATGTTAGCTTTCGTGCATACTCTTTGAGTGTCGCGTGTTATTTAAACTGTATATCTTTGTTTTATGGTATAACCTAACGAAACGAGGTTATAAAATTAATCTTTGTTATGTGTGACACGTCACGTTACATGATAAAGAGGGTTATTTTATACTCTTTGGAGTAGGGGAAGAATGGTAAACGCTATATTATGGGGGTTACGGTTAGTAACAATTATGCTCTTTAATTTTATAAAACTAAATGTTATGGTAACATGCTACGGCTATGACGTTACCAAATGTAACACTTTAGAAAAATTGTTAATAAACGCTTATTTTTATAATAGGGCATACTCTCTTTAGGGTATGGCGTGATAATATGAAAATAAGTTGAATAAGTACAATAAAAGTATAAAATCTTTATGTTAATGGTTCAAAGATATTTATTCCTTTAGTGTGTATGCTATTTAAACGAACGCTAAGGGGATAAATTTTAACGAACGGGGGTTAGGTAATAGGGTAACCTAGCTTGGCCCCTAAAATTGATTCTAGGACGTTCTACACTGATTAAGAACAAACCTCTAAAAAGTATTACTCGCCCATCAGTTAGGCTTCATTCGCTACGCTCATTTAAACACACAAACCAAAACACAAAAGTGGAACAGTTTTTGCTATTAAGAGAATATATATATATATATATACTAGAATATTTTATTACTATCATTAATAATTACTACTATTATAATTTTATTAAGTTTTAATAGTAGTAGTTATCTTAAATAGTTATAACGTAGTTATGAGTCTTTAATATATTACTACTATATTAGTTATAAAGGGGTTTAGAATGTGGTTTAAAATCATAATGGTTGCTAGTTACCTCTATATTCCATTTGAAATATTAAGGGGCTTGTTATGAATGCAACACAAAGAGTTCTTAAGATTAGAAAGTTAATGGTGCAATATGCTAAAAGTAATAGCAAGGTAACTTGTAACACTATTGCTATATTAATAACACTTGAAGGGGGTTTAATATGAGCAGTAGGCTATCACAATCAATACAACGTGAACGATACATGGGCTTAAAAGGACACAAAACCATGGTTTTAGAGACTCGTGATATTAAAGCTGACAGGCTTTTGTGTGTACGCTTAAGTAAAGCTAAAAGTGTAACTAAAGCACCTGAAGTAGTTACTAACTTATACAAACTATTAGGAGAATGATATGTGTAAAGAATACTTACTAAAATATGAGTGTGATGTTTATGAAGATGATTATTTAGAAGGTGAAGGCAAGCAAATTAATTATTGGTGGGACACATATAACTGTAGTGATGTGTTGAGTGTTGAAGAGGCTATAGAAGCATTATTTAAACATAGGCTGTGGTATAACTACAATCCTGAACATAAGGCGGTGTATGACAACACAATCCATTATAGTGTTATGGTTGATATCGATAACGCAGAGGCGTCAGTGAATGAGCTAACAGAGTGGAAAAAAGGTAACCTAAAACTATGGGTTAATAACATCTCCATAACAGTGTTTTGTGTTGAGCGTGTTGCTCTAGCTGATTATAATTAAGGGAGAATAAAATGAAAAGATGTTATGCAAGCCACCTAGAGATGGCACACGTTTGGATTCATAGTGGTGTTTCGGGTCTGTATACTCCAGAGCACAGGTGTTCTACTACTGAGACCTATTTTAAGTCATACAACACGGTTATTGCTAAAAGGGTTTGGGGTGAGGATGTAATTATTATTGATGTGAGTAGATACAGCAATACCACCAGAAAGCATCAAAACAGTATTAGTAGTGCTTCTAGTCACCTAATACAACTCTATACTTATTTAAGTTTTAATACGAGTGTTGAGGATAATATAGCGTATTACCTACGAGATATGGAAGCACAAATTACCTCACTAAGTAAAGCTAAAATTAGCAGAATGCCTTATAGTGTATATCATACTTCAAAAGCAAGATTATTAGATTGGTGTAAGTTTGGCGGTGTTGATATACCTAGTGAGGTGCACCAACTAGATTTAAAGGTGGATGAGGAATATAGAGCCTTTGTTCAACGTAGGGCTGAGGCAGATGCTAAGAAAGAACAAAAGGAACGTGAACGTATGGTTTTCATAGAAGCTATGAGACATCGTGTTGAGCGTATGAGAGCGGATGCGATACCTCTTTGGAGACAACACAAAACCATTAATGTTGATGACTACTTCGACCCTGTTGAGCAAACTAGAGCTAAATATCTTGGTGTGAATCTTATAAATGGTTACTATAACTACGGCTTCAACGCAGGTCGCTACAACCACATAAGACTTAGCAAGGATGGCAAGTACTTAGAAACAGATGGACACGCAACTGTACCTATTCGTGAGGCTTGTGTTTTGTGTGAACGACTAGAAAAAGGTAGAGACGTTATTGGTCTTAAATTAGGTTGTTATACAGTCCTAGAGAAAACAGAGGACTATTTAAAGATTGGTTGTCACAA
>Ga0265295_1006338_pt1 | contig 14404 bp, 12 predicted proteins | sample Munlansysbiofilm_FD_192503 | JGI IMG/M metagenome (GOLD analysis project Ga0265295, IMG submission 192503) | Leachate microbial communities from a municipal landfill in Southern Ontario, Canada - Methane capture system biofilm | ecosystem: Engineered > Solid waste > Landfill > Unclassified ... | reverse complement strand
CCAAAGAATAGCAATACCAATAATAATACAGACCGTCGTAGTGATAATCATCTGAAACACGTTCAGATTCAACATAATAATTGCCATGTTATTCACATAACCGATTATAAAAATCAATACGAAATATATGAGAAATGTCTTTTTATCCCAAACAATTTCCATGTCTTAATGCCTCCAATAATTGTATGAGTACTAGTTTTTAGCTAGTACTCATATTTTATTTTCCATAATATCTAGTTTACTGTTTACCATATCCTGCAATACTCCACATATATGGTGGAAGATTGTAATACGTTGTATGACCGAATATTGTGAAATGTCCACGAACTGTGATATCCAACCATATTCCATTATCGAGAGCCTCTTGTTCTACCACAAATTGATAAAAGGCAGATAACATACTACTTCCGACCAACCCAATGATAAAGCCCACAGTAGCACCATTTAATGTCCCTACTCCGGGGAATGCAACGCTACCTATGAGCGCTCCAAGTGTAGTTGTAAATCCAGTTATGCCCGCGGATGTGAGTCCAGCCATCGAAACTGTATCGATATAAATTTTAAGCTGATCGTTACGAATTTCACTATCTATCATCGTCTTTCCCTTATCCGTAGATTCGACAATGTGTGCGACCAGTTCTCCATTCTCAGTAGTTATATAGATTGCTTTATCGGAAAGATAGTCCATGGCGGCATTATACTCGGTATATGTTATAACATATTCAGCCATCATCTGTGAATCATATTCGGCAGAAAGCTCTGCGAACTTATCTTGAATGGCTATCTGAAGTTCTTCATCTGATTTTTCAAAATCGTTTTCAGCGGCAGAAGAACCAGCCCACCAAAGGCCTGCAGTAGATGCCGCGATAATCACTATAACTGCAAATAAGGAAGCAGTTTTAGTCTTTGAATTTTCACAGGCCACAATTAATTGCTTATTGTTAAATCTCATATTTACCGAAATCTTGAAAAATACAAATAAAATTAAGTCAACATAATTCCAGGGTTCACAAAGGTAGATGGAACAAGATACGCCGAAGCGCATCATGTGGATGAGTTGGAAAAATCTCGCATCGACAATCCTTCAAAAATGATATGCGTCTGTCCGGTATGCCATCGCGTGATTTACGGATCGGATAAGGCTTTAGAAGCGAGAAAAGCATTGATGCACTGAAAGTATACTCTAGAACACAACAAACATCTTGCAAATGTGTGATTCATATCTATGGAGATAGAGCGGCCTCCATTCCTTCTCGTTTTCGAAGATCCTTTCCACATACCCGTCGATCATCCTCTCCAGATCCAACGCTATGACATTCAGATCGTAAGGGGTTTCTCCATGAAGGGCTTCCAGGAGCTCCGAGGAATTCATGACGGTTTCTCTCAGTTCGTGAAGGATCTCGTATTCATTTTCACAAAGTGTAATCTCGCAGTCGCTGCGTATATCCTTCCTCATGATGATAGGATCTCTTCAGGAGTAATAAAAAGTGAATGTTATAGTTAAACTAATTCTGATTTGATGCTTTACTGTTCCCTGCAACCTCACATTTTACAAATTTCGTCCATAAATGAGATCTCATATAAATATTAAAAAGAATATATTTAGGAAAATTAGTATTCAAACAAAATCAAAAAATTAGTTAGATTTCATTACTTTTATCTATTATTACCTTGATCTTATCATTGTAATTCTTGGCTTTATCGTATCTTCCCATCTTGTCATAGATCGAGCCAATGTTGCTGTATGTGATCGCAAGATCCGGATGATCTGCCGACAATACTTTTTCCATAATGTTCATGCTCTTCTCTGAATATTCCAACGCCTTGTCGTATCTTCCCATGCTGTAATAGGTGCCGCCGATGTTGTTGTATATGGTCGCAAGATCCGGATGATCTGCCGACAATACTTTTTCCATAATGTTTATACACTTCTCATAATATTCCAAAGCTTCGTCGTATCTTCCCATGCTGTAATAGATGATGCCGATATTGCTATATGTGGCCGCAAGATCCGGATGGTCTGCCGACAATACTTTTTCTCTTATCTTCTTACACTTCTCATAATATTCCAGAGCTTCGTCGTATCTTCCCATCTTGTCATAGATCGAGCCGATATTGTTGCATATTTTCGCAAGATCCGGATGGTCTGCCGGCAATACTTTTTCTCTTATCTTCTTACACTTCTCATAATATTCCAGAGCTTCGTCGTACTTTCTCATGCTGTAATATGTGTCGCCGATGTTGTTGTATATGATCGCAAGATCCGGATGGTCTGCCGGTAATGCTTTTTCTCTTATTTTCCTACAATTCTCATAATATTCCAGGGCCTCGTTGTACTTTCCCATCTTGCCATAGATCGAGCCGATGTTGTTGTATATGGTCGCAAGATCCGGATGGTCTGCCGGCAATACTTTTTCTCTTATCTTCCTACAATTCTCATAATATTCCAGGGCCTCGTTGTACCTTCTCATGCTGTCGTAGATGGTGCCGATATTATTGTATATGGTCGCAAGATCCGGATGGTCTGCCGGCAATACTTTTTCCATTATGCTTCTACTCTTATCTAAATATTCCAGGGCCTCGTTATATCTTCTCATCTCGCTATGGATTAAGCCGATATTGTTGCATATTTTCGCAAGATCCGGATGGTCTGCCGGCAATACTTTTTCTCTTATCTTCTTACACTTCTCATAATATTCCAGGGCCTCACCGTACCTCCCTATCTTGCCGTAAATGACGCCAATGTTGCTATATGTAGTCGCAATATTCTGAGGTGATGACGATCTTTCACGGAAGTCTATGGATTTCATCAGATATTCTAGGGCATCGCTATATCTTCCCATTTCCTCGTAAATCGAGGATATGCATACTTCCCAATCCATACGCAATTCAGGGTTCTCGGGAGCCATTTCATATGAATTTATCAGCATAGGCAATAAGGAAGACCTTTTAAGACGGTCCTTTTGATCGTCGTTACTTGCAAATTCAAACATCGATAACATAAATGTTTTGCAATTCTTAAAATCTGGTTTAAATTCTTCGCGCAAAACCTCTGCGATCATCGAATGGACAAATATCATCGTATTATCGTTCTTTTCATCGAAACCGTATTCTATAAATCCTCTAGCAGATATTCTTCCTAAGCTCTCATCGAAGGATTTCTCATCCATTCCGGTGAATGTTTTGAATAGGTTTTTTGAAATTCCTGAAGTCGGCATCAAAGATAGCATCCTCAATACATTCTTATCCGCGTCACTCCAATCAGACAACTCGAACAATGCGGCGACGTGCTCGTATACGCTTTTCTCACCCTCATAATGTACATCTCTCGAAATTTCCGGTCTTCCTTTTACATTCCTCAGACCGGTTTCTAAATTAGATATCAGTTCCGATATACTGCAATCTGAACATTCGAGAGATTTGGCAAGAAGTATCGTCAATAATGTGTTTCCTTGGGATTTCTTGATAAGATCTTCCACATCCTGTTCTTTCTCCTTGAGCTTTCTGGCCCTTCCCTCCGATACGGACGAATAGAATAATTCTTTTAAACTTTCCAAAGGAAGCACACCGATAGTCAGATCTGGTATCTGTCCATTCGGTTTGGGATTGCGGGTTATGAAGATCTTTTTGAATTCTCCTTCGCAGAATTTTCCCAGCGATTCGTCACTGATTACATTGAAGTTATCGATGATCACTAATGCCTTAGGTTTTAAACATAACCTGTTGATTCTTGATTCGTATCTTTTATCGATGCTCTCGTCATCATCGTTCAATCCGGATATCCTCACGCCGTCATTATTGTCTGCCACGGTCTGTTTAAGATCGCGTTCGTATTTCAACCACACAACAGGACATTCCTTTTCATATGAGTTTTCTTTACGATAATATCTGGCATATGCCCTACATAATTCGGATTTGCCTATTCCGCTTTGACCTTGGATGAATACAGTGTTCTTTTTGGGAATAATGTTCTTGAGTCTCTCCATCTCATCTCTTTGAACATAATTATTTACAGGCTCAGGAATTCTGCTTATTATGATGATCTGCTGATTGCTATTTTGTAGGTTTTTGACGATCTCATTTGTTTCCTTAGATATATCTTTGGTCTCTTTCACGTAGGTTTCCAATTCGTCGATTTTATTATGAAGCCACCCTTGGAATTCCCTGTTGTCTACGATCTTGTATATTATGGAATTATTAAACAATCCGTGTCTTATTTTGTTGAAGATCCTTATGGATTCATCGATTGCTTCTTTCTTTTTTTCTTCGTCGATATCTTCTAAATTTATATCGTTGAAGATGATCGCAGGAGGCTCTTTACCATTGATGTCAAGAAGATAAGCAATTATGTGTTTGGAATTATACTTGTTTATTATAAGATCCAGATAAAGATTTTCAGTCTTATTATTACTATCATTCGAGGAAGCATTCAATATTTTTATGACATCTTTTTTTATCCGGAATCTAGTCCATTTTTTCTTTGATCCATTGTAAAGAAAGTCCACCAAATCTGGTGCTATAAAACCAACCAAATCTGGTGCTAAGATAATTGCTGCCTCCGCGATCATAAGGACACGATAGTTCCATACCGTCAGTTGTAAATTTGAATGTATCTGACATATCCTATTCTATAAATGCAAATAATTTGAAATCCAAAAGAAATAGCTTCAATTCTTGAAGTAATAATTCTGTATAAGATGAGGGCTTCGTCCATGGAGAACCCATCGCTTGTGGAAAAATCATATAATATGAATAAAAGTTGACGCTTTTGAAGGCTTTTTTCCAATCGATATTTAGGATATCGTTATTTAAAAAATTATGAATATTTCAAAATATCAGAACTTATTTCCAGCTTCGATATATTCTTCTACAAATTTCAGAATAGAATCGAAATGATAGTCGTAATCATTCAAATTTTTTCTAATCTGACGATGCATTTCTTGATTGACGGGTTGTTTACAACCTTTGATTTTAATCATGCCTTCTTCAACTTTCTTATGACTGAATGCATTTCTATAATCTGTCACATCATCAACATATGAAACTAATAATTCTTTTTGAATTTCATTAGATCTGAAACCATTTTTAATAATTAGTATTTCTTTGATACAGCGATCTAAAAAAATTAAACGATAATATGCAGAAAAATATCCAGCCGTTTTTGTATCCAATGCACATTCGATTACCTTGTTGTCATCAGATAAAATTTTATTATATGTATCCGTATGACGAGTTTTTAGATTTTCTAATATTTCTTTCAGATAACCTTTCATTGTTTCTTTCGTTTCAATAGACGAATTATCTGAAATCAAATTCAAAATCTTTACGACCTTGTCTTCATTATCAGAACATTTTTCTGAAAATGTACCACAAAGATTTGTTACATTTTCAGAACGACATATAATTTTTGAAACAAGTTCTTCAACATTTTTTTTAAAAGCTCCTCTATTGCAATGATAAACACCCTGCAACGGAGGATCAATACTCCTCATTTTTTTAATCATATCATTATATGCAGAGGAATAGAATAAAACGTCAACATATTGTTCCTTATCCCGTATATTCTCTATAACAATATTTCCACATGGTTCATCACCTTCTAAACGATAATCAACCAGTATTAGATCGTAGGAATTGTTTTTCAAACAATCATAATCGAAATCGTCGTTTTCATTTCTTTCGGATATGAGTTTCAATCCAAATGTATTGAATATCCAAGATCCTATAGATTTTTGAAATGTACCATACCAATCACCATTATCTTCAAACCATAGCATTTTGAATTCGTTATTCACTTCTTACTCAACTCCATTATAAGTTCAAATCCTTCTGGATTGTCTACGGCCCATACGGTTCCCCCCATGTTATTTACTATTTTTTTCACATGAGCCAATCCTATGCCGAAACCTTTTCCTTTTGTTGTGCTAAATCCGTAATCAAATATCTGCTCCACATTAACACCTGATGAAAGGCCAAGTCCGTTATCCAAAAAACTCACTTTTACCGATTTTTCACAGTTCATAAATGAAATTTTAATTTTGTCTGCATGAGCTTTCAGGGAATTACTTATAATATTATCTACAATGATTCCTATTTTTGAGCTTTCAAAAAAGCATTCATACGAATCATCAGCTCTGAATACAAATTCGTATCCGAGACCAGGTTGAATTATATCCAACTTTACGTACTGTTCTAAAAAATCTTTAATATTTCCATATTTTTTCTTAAAGGTTATATTTCCAGAGAGTGCTAATTCAGCTATTTTACTGATTTGAACATTCATTCCCTTTATTTCAGAAAAAATATGTGCTTTAGTTTCATTAGAACATTTTTCTAAACCATTGATACAATCGAGGTATTGACTTATTTTTTCTGATAATGTGCAGGAGTCCGTAAATATGCTGTGCATGGCATCTAAAAGATTTTCAACGGACTGATTATTTGCGCTTTTTAAAAAGAAAATCTGTTTTTCATGTGCTTCTTTTTCTTTTTCAGCTTTGAAAATTCTTTCATTCTTTTTTTCTATTTCAGAATTTAGATTGATATTTTGCTTGAGAACATCATCTATGTGTTCTTTGACCTTTTTCGCTAATTTATTTAATTCTTTATCATCTTTCTCAGAAACCGTACGTTCAAGTTCCTTCACAGAACCGATAAGACTATCTTTTTCTTCTCTTTCCGGAGAAAACAGTTTTTCATTATATTCTAAAGAAATTATTTTTTCTTTTTTATCCGAATTAAAAGATGAAAATTCAGAAATGATCTTATTCGACATGGTCGCAGGATCTGCCCAATCTTCTCCTTCTGGTGAAATCGGCCTTCCCCAATTTACAATATTAATTGTATATTTTTCGATTATCTTCAACACATCTTCCATATAGAATTTTTTCAATGATTCCAACGCTGGTGTTTTTATGAATCCCCGGTCTCTGCTGGTAGTTTCTATAAAACCGTCATTATTACCTAAGATAGATATCCGCCCCATCACTTCACGGGTTCCCATATAACGCCTCATACCCTGCGTTTTACGTTTATCCATATCAAAAAAGTCTTCCCCTGGTTCTCCATATGGAAATATCCTGAATTCGTTCTTATAAACAAATACAGAACCATACCTAACAGGACGTATTCCCATTATTCTGGTGAAATTGTTCTTAGCAGGCTTATTCAGAAAATAAAGCGAAATCTTTATGTTATGAAGAAGTGGGGTTTCTAAATTTTTCTGTTTAAGTGTGAAAACACAATTTCCCCTGTCGTTTAAAACAGTTTTTATTTCTTTACCATCTGGAGAAATTGTAGAGATGACACTTATCGTTTTCAAATTCAATTTTTCAAAAATATCGTTTTTGATCTCGCCGTTCACAACATCCATCGATTTGGCATTAACATCATTGATCAGTTCTTCTTCCGCCTTGATCGTTATCTTGAACAGATCGGATTCGGAATCAGTATCTGGATTTATCAATCTTTTAAGAGATTTTCTAAGATCTTGAATCGATTTGCGATCCCATTTTTCTCTTAAAGAACCGATTGATATATCTGTACCGCAGACACGACCATCGCTGAGCGAGTCAGGAACAGAGTTGTACTGAACATCGATGTTTATGAATTCCTCTGTATCGTCCTTTTCAAACAGATCCCAGTTGAGAGATAATTCGTTAACGAATTCTTCTTCTTTGGTTTTTGTAATGACATTAAGATCTGAACCCAGACGATCGCATGAAAATCTGCCTACTCCTTTGGCTCCGGCAGCCGCTCTTTTCAGATCATTTCTGTAATCAGCAAACTCCTGATTTCTCGGTTTCTTTTCAGAATATGCAACAAAAAGCCACTTGTTGACAATATCATTACGATTCATTCCGTAACCGTCATCTGATATTGTTATCTTTGTCTTCTTCGGTTCTTTCAGATTTTCGAATTTTATTATGACATTGGTGGCGTTTGCATCATATGCATTTTTAACAAGTTCGAAAACCGCAATATATCTATCATTTATCAGTTCACGGCCGATTATATTCTTCAACGCGGAACTGACCTTAAAATTCATAATTTCATTCTGAGGCATCGTCAAGAACCTTCTTTATAGCAATACCAATCTGTTCAGCAAACAGGGGAGGGACCGCATTTGCCACCTGTGTGTATCTGGGTACATCTTTTTTCCTATAGTCTCCTCCGGATGTGTATTTGCCTTTGAACTGAAATCTATCGGGAAAACTCTGCAATCTGGCATTTTCTCTGACTGTCAGTATTCTCGGCTCAGAATAATGCAAAAGCTCATCTGGTATGGATGTAATCGTCGGTGCAGGATTGGCAGGATTTAAAATAGTCAATCCTCTTTTTTTAAGGCCTTTCACGTAGATGTTGTCTGGTTCGATGCGTATTCCTTTCGGTGCTTTTTTTAATAGATTCCTGTTGATCTCGAGAACATTTTCCCTATGATTGGTAAAACGATGACTGTCAGCTACAACAGAAGTATCTGCACCAGATCTCATGTATTTTTGATACTTTGATAGCGCAGGTCCGTATTTTCCAGCATCAAAATTCTTTTTATCTGGAGATTCGGAAGTTCCATTGGATTTTACAAGATCTCCTATGGCATCCTCCACAGATGGATTGTCTGTCAGATCTTTGTTTTCAAGGAATTCATCTTTATTTTCTCTAAGATTATCGAAAACTTTGCTGGGATCTTTATTCAGCATACCTACAAGAATGAATCTTTTTCTTTGCTGCGGTATTCCGAAAAAAGCCATGTTTATAATTTCAAAATGTACGTTATATCCTTCTGAAATCAATGAATCGACGATATACTGAGAATAATGCTTAATCTTCTTTTCACTGTCTTTGAAACTATATGTAAAACCGACGACATTTTCAAACATTATCGTCCTGGGTTTAACAAGTTTTATGAAATTAATGTAAGATTTGACCAACTCGTTCCTGTAATCGTTACTTTTACGTTTTCCAGCTGTTGAGAACCCCTGACATGGAGGTCCGCCTGCAATGAGATCTATTTTTCCCTGCAAAGAAATCAATTCTTTTCCATGAATCGCTATTATCTCGTTTATGTCATGATTGGATAACTCAAGCCAATCAGGCCAAGTTTTTTTATTTTCATCTATTAGATTATACCTGTATGTCTCGAAAGCATCTTCATTTTTTTCTACAGAAAATAAACAATTCCAGCCTGCATTTTGCAAACCTAACGATAAACCTCCGCATCCTGAAAAAATATCTATGTATGTTTTGGTATCGTTCAATTCTGCATCCTCAAAGATTTTGATTGTATACTGCATCGGGATGCGTTTTGGAGTTTATAATGGTTAAGACCTTCAAAATATTCTTTTAATTTTGATTCAATGTAAATGCTCTGACACATCTGATACTTAACAATTTAAAGATTGATATTGATCAACATAGGATCTACTCGTTTATACTCTATGTCTATATTACCTTCTCAATCTCAACATAGTTCTCTTTTCGAGCTTTATGTTCTTCCAGAAGTTCCTAGCCTGTATCGTTCCGAGCTTCTTTTTCGATATATTCGTCTTATCGAAATTCCTGTTGACCGATTCCACGGCTTTTTTCCCGACAACGCCGTTCTTTTTACCTTCCGTCATTATGTTCCTGTCTTGGCGATATGCCTGTACCCTGGTCTTCTTACCATCCTTGACCTCTGATACGTCATCATAATACCCAGATGGTCTCTTTGTCGGTCTCATGGTCCTTGCAGCCGCCTCTGCGATAGTTGCCGCTTCCTCTACATTATTTATGTCACGAAATCTCAGAGGATTCCTTACATTGGGATCAGCGGCCTTCGATACTCCATATTTGGTCTTATCTATCGCACGAATGTGATGGACCACTTCATGGACCACTGTATCGGGATTGGAGGGATCCTCTATCGTAATCGATGCGGGATCCTTTCTGGACCTGGGCAGATACACTCCTGAATGTTCGTTGTCCACCTTCGATGCGCTTATGATCAGCGAATCACGGCCTGATATTTTGCTCAACTCATCTTGTGTGAACGATGCTCTCAAGTCGCGCGTATCTTGGCCAGATCGTTTCTTTTAACATCAGGATCGAAAGTTATCTCCCTTTGCGCGTGCATCTTAGTTTGTGACATGGGGACGCCGTTGAGGGTCTTTTTTTGACTATCATTTTGAAACAGATCTCCTTGCTTTCTTCTTCATTTCTGATGGCGACTGCTTCTTTGCTTTGATTTTTAGAGTGACCTCATTATATGACTTCTGTTTTGTCAATGGTAAACAACCGAAGACCTCCAATATTTCCTTTTCGTACTCTATCTTCTTCTTTACCTTCTCGTAGTCTTTATTGATTGGATTATGATATTTACCATCAAAGTAGAATTTTTCCGGATGTGTTTTTTGATTATCAATGCCACGATTCACCTTGCTTTTTTGAATATGAACTTTTTTCAGATTAGGTCTGAATTTCTTTATTTTGACCTTGGTTGCTTTTGGTTTTTTTGTTGAACAATAGGATCTTCACTCACATTCCGCCGTTGGCTTCGCGGACCTTAAATTCGGATTCTTTATCGCGTATATTCTGTTCGCGATCCATGTTGGTAAGTCTCTTTTTCTGCCGATGCTTCTTTCTTAAATATCTTCACTTCTTTGGTTCTTGCATCTATGTTTTCTCCGACAGCCAGTGCTGTCATTTTTTTTGTTTTTTGATTAATTCTTAACATGTCTTCATCTCCCCCTCGATTTGCTTTTTGTTCTATCAACGGGTTTTACTGTTGTTTTTATTTTTGATTTGTAAGTCTTGACTTTTTAATGGATTCGTCGGGCATGCGCGTATTGTAGTAGATGGTTCCTTCACTGCTTTTCTTTTTTGCCTTTCTTGTATTGACCTTTGCTCCTCTCGTTTTTTCTTGGTAAAGTGTCTTTCCTCTTTCTTCTCTTTTCTAATCCTTCCGAATATCTTCGTAACCTCTTGTCGGCTTTTCGACCGTTGATTTTTCTTTCACGGGTGATATGCGTATAAGAGCCTTGCGAGTCAGTGCGTGTGCGTAATGCAGGTAGACGTGAATTTTGACTGAAATTAACATCAATTTAACATTCATTTTCTCATGCGGTGTTCCCACTGTTCTTGGTGATGAGATCTATAATATTCTTGCACCATCTAGATATTGTCATTTCGCTGACGGGATTTCCGCTGTTCTATTGAGTGTAATGCCTTTATTGCGCAGATTGTATGCTTTTATGCGATCTGTCCACTGTGAATCGTCCATGTACTCTTCCAGAGGGTCCATATGTTTTGCTTTCTTGCGGCTATCTTATATGATATTTCCTTTCATCGAAGTAGTCCTCTGTGTAGATTATCTCGGGGAATTGCGGGAAATCCACCAGATCTGACATGTATAAAATCTAATCGACAAATCAGTCGAAGACAAACTTGTAAAGGTTCAAATAGATTTTAAACTCCATAAAACTTTATCATATCAAACCGACTTCATTAGAAATCGAGATAGCAAATGATTTTAAACGTACGAATGATAAATTAAGTGTTGTTCTACTAGAAGAACCGCTGATAAATCGCAAATTAACTTCATCAGTACAGAATGTGGGGAGGTGAGTGTTATGGATCCAAAAAATAATATCTTGGAATCTGAAAGTAACGCAACTGAGATCAAAGAAGTTGCTACAAAGTCTGTGTTATCTCAACAAGATTCAGTGCCAATGTTGGTGTTTTTGTTGAAATCAAATGGATCTGCCAGATCATCCGATCTACAAAAAGTAATTCCGGACCGCGACTCTCTCGAAAGCATAGCATCTACTCTTGAATCAGAAGGGCTCATTGAAATCACACAATACTTTGATGAATCGGCATACACCTTATACACATTGACTCCACGCGGACAAAATGTAGCGGCGCATCTACATAAAGCAGAGAAAGTGTTGTCAGGCGAGGTTGTGGCGAATCCCGATGGTGACGTGGATCATGATGTTCCTTCAGAAAAAAAGGATCCTAAAAGCGACGATTCAATGGATCATTCTGCTTTGAATTCAATTCAAACGTCTATACAGGCTGCAAAACCCACCCTTGTAGAGATTTTGATAGCAGTACATGATAATCCTGGTATCACAATGAATGATCTTAATATCAAGATCAATAAAGGAGATATCAATAATATAATGCAAGAAGCGATAGATAAACAGTATTTATTCAAAGCTATCACAGGCAGTCCCAAGATCGCACCGGGATATTACATCACAGTCGGAGGTACAGATCATATTGGATCTCTAGCTCCATCGAAGAATGACGAGGATGCAGTTAAGATGGATTGCGATGCATCTTCGAAATAAGAAAATATTGTAAGATGATAAGATTACAAACAGAAAAATCATCGGATACGGAGTTTACTAGATTAAGAAGTCTCTATTTATTTTAGATCAGTATGCATAATTTATTTAGTAAATTACACGATAATTCATAGTATAATATTTTCAAATATTTTTATATCCGGTTTTATTTCAATATCAGATTTTATTTTTGAAGATATTTTATAACTATATTTGACGTGGTTTATAGATGGATTACAAAATTCCATCTAAGATTGAGATGATAGGGAAGATGGACAGAACTAATAAAATATACCCCGCGTTATACATTTGTTGAGAGTACAGTAATCGATTTTTTTGATTTATATAAACAGCAAGATATCGTCTGTATAACTCTGTAATCATATAGATGCAGGTCATCAAGGGGCGTAAAGCATATGGATATGGAATCGGCTGAAATCATAAGTGTTAGTAAAACAGAGGAAGTGATCAAAGAAGGGACGGTTCACGACAGGTCTAGATGTTGCATCAAGGGGAGTCATCTAACCGTGTGGGTTTTGCTCGCAGATTGTATAAGATCATTGAGTGACACATCATACACAGTGCATGGTTATCCGATAACGGATCTTGCGAAAGATGTTGGGGCGATCAACATCATAAACGAGAAGACCGCCTTGGAATACGCACTCGGAGACTCGCTCTCAAAAAAAAGATCGGTGGTTATCGTAAAGAACGTGGGAATGAACGCACTTGCAGATCCGCTTGTGATGGCATCGACCCAGGGTCTTATCGGAGGGGTCGTGTTGATATCCGGAGACGATACCGAAGCAAAGGGCACGCAGAATCGTCAGGATACAAGACCGTATGCGGAGGTGGCGTCGATTCCGTTAATCGAGATAGACACGGATGACATATATCGCAGTCTCGAGAGGGCATTCATCGAATCTGAAAAATATTCGCGGGTGGCGCTGTTGAGAACCACTGACATCATTCTGTACAGTGAGTCGAAGGAGCAAAAATTCCCTTCAACACCGAAGGAACGTCGATATGGAAGTCTCGTCAGCAAAGCCTTCACGACCAAAGGATGCGCCGATTATGCGGATATGCTTTTCAAAGGGGAGGGTGATGTTCCAGAGACGACCGAAAACATAGGCTATTCGTTAAGTTTGTGCAGGAATTGTCCGTATAAGCCTCTTTTAGAATACATATCGGATGAAGGCATTGATGTGATAATAGACACCGGATGCATATATCTTGCCAGAAAGAAGCCATACTGTATCGGAGTGGCGAATTATGGATTAGGATCATCCATAGCCGTTGCCGCAAAGTCCACAGGAATAGCGATCATCGGAGATTATGCTTTTCTGCATTCGGGCATAAATTCGCTGATAGATGTTTATGAAAGGGGCATTCCTTTACTCACTATAATACTCAAGAACGGAAGGCTGGGTATGACGGGAGGCGAGAAATGCATAGATGTGACGAAGTACATCTCATGGGCGAACCCTATGAAGGTGGAGGTCGTAGAGGCCATCGAGATATTGAAAGGACCATTGAGCGGTCCGAAAACCATCATAATAGAGACAGAATGTCCAGAAGGGGAAGTACATGAAAAAATTAGATATTGAGATTTGTGATGTTACACTTAGAGACGGCGAGCAGACCCCAGGGGTATCATTTACATGTGCGGAAAAGTTAGACATCGCACGAAAACTCGATGCTATCGGCGTCGAGGTGATAGAGGCAGGATTTCCGAGTGTAAGTGAAAACGAGAAGAAATGCATAAAAGAGATCACAAAGGCTGGATTGGATGCGAGGATATGCTGTCTTTCGCGGGCGGTCAGATCCGATGTCGATGCCGCGATAGAGTGCGATGTGAATCTGGTGAGCATATTCTTCGCCACATCCGATCTTCACATAAAGGTCAAGTACAACAAGAGTCGCGAAGAGATGCTGGCACAGGCTCTCGAGATGGTCGATTATGCGAAAGACCATGGAATGCAGGTCAGATTCTCTGCAGAGGACGGTTCCAGGACGGATATTTCATTTTTGAAGGATATGTTCAGGCAGGGCTACGAGCACGGAGCAATGTACAG
>Ga0265295_1006337_pt1 | contig 14406 bp, 9 predicted proteins | sample Munlansysbiofilm_FD_192503 | JGI IMG/M metagenome (GOLD analysis project Ga0265295, IMG submission 192503) | Leachate microbial communities from a municipal landfill in Southern Ontario, Canada - Methane capture system biofilm | ecosystem: Engineered > Solid waste > Landfill > Unclassified ... | reverse complement strand
ACTTCGGCCTCACATTACTGTAAAATAATCTCTAACATACCACTTGTTTTAAACAAGGCAAATTCGCCTGATAGGGACAGTACGTCAAATCCCCGGCTGGTTTTTCATGTAAACTCCATGAACGGTCTGCTCGACGCTTCTCTGGTTCAAAGACAAGCTATGACACTGGCTACCATAGCCTTCGGGGATGGGGCTGCGGAGATGGCTCGTTTTGCTTCTTCAATGCAGTCTGTAACCAACTTCGGAGATGAGCAGATGCTGCCACTCATGGCAAAATTGGCTCAAACCTATAAGCTCAACCGAGATGAGATACAATCGCTGGTTCCCGTATTATTGGACTTTGCAGAAGCCAATAAAGCCACTGGCATGACTATCGAGTCTGCCTTTGATCTCATGGGTCGTGCTTTGAATGGTCATACCGAGATGTTGGGACGCTATGGACTGGAGTTGGATGCTACTCGAATGAAGACCGAGGGTGTATCCTATCTGGTCGAGAAGCTTGCTGCTGATTATGCCGGTACCGCAGAAGCGCTTGCCGATCTGCGCTTGCAGAATGCCAATACCTGGGGAGACATCAAAGAGAGCATCGGTGATATGCTTACAGTGATCATCACTCCTGTTCTTAAGGGTCTGGCTGCTCTCATGGAAGGCTATCAAAGCCTGTCTCCGGTTATGAAAGGCTTTGTAACCGGATTGGCGGTGGCTATCCCGGTGATAGCGACCGTAACCACTGCTGTGATAACCCTTACGGCAGCTTTCCATGCTCTCAAGATAGCGATCAATCCCGTTACAGGAGTGATCGGACTGGTAGTGGGAGCGGTAGCTGGACTGGGCTTTGCCTATGCTGCCACCGAGGTAGCCAATCAAGCTGCGATGGATACTCAAGACCAGTATCAGGAATCAGTAGAACGTACCTCTCTGAGTGTGGATCAGCTTATTGAGAAACACCGGGAGATCTCCTTTAGCATCGACTATGTGGAAGCCAAACGCAGACTACGGGAGATACACAAAGAGATCGACCAGTACAACAATACCCTCAAACAGATGGAAACCGGACTGGTGATAGTGGGAGCCGATTACTGGGATAGGCATCGGGAACGGCTGATCGAGAAACAGCAGCTTGAAGCCCGCATCGCAGCCGATGATGCCGAAGCCAGACGCCAGTTCAATAAGGAACGTACCCGTATCGAGACCGAAGCCACCATGACGGGTATTGCCCTGCTTGAGTATAAACTTGCCTATGAACGACAGCATTATCGTGAGCTTGGTGCGGTTACGGCAGAGAATGCAGATGAGCAGATATCCACCCTGCAGAGAATCAAGAACCTTGAATCATCACTCAACCAAGCCCGGCAGAAGGAACTCGACAGCTTATCACAGATGCAGCAGAAGTATAACCTGCTTGTGATCGAAGATGCAGTCGAAAGGAAGCAGCGAGAGCTTGAGATACAGCGGGATGGAGAGCTTGCCAAGGCCCAAGCTTTGGGAGCATCTGAAGAGACCTTGGCTAATATAAGACGCTACTTCACTAATGAAGCCACACGCATCGAGCAGGATGGCATCGCTACCCGGAACCGTCTCCTGGAAGCGGAAGCCCGGGATCGGGAAAGGATTGTCTCGGAAGAGCGTAACCGTCTTCAGGAGATAGCCGATACCAGAATCGAGTTCCAAAGAAGGCACTTAGACTTAATGGGTATGACCTGGGATGCGGAACTCATGGCTATCGACAACTACTATGCCAGACGCAAGGAAAAGCTGCTTGCCGCAGGTTTTACCGAAGAGCAGATCACCCAACAATCCGAGATGGCGAAAGCCCGGATACGGGAGCAGTATGAGATGCGGCATCTGCAAGGAGCCCAACAGATCTTGCGAGACCTTGCCAAGACCAGTGAGATCTTCGGAAAGAAGGGATTTGCTATGTGGAAGACCTTATCCATCGGCAGTGCCATGATCGATACCTATGCTGCGGCAACCGCAGCCTACAAAGCGATGGTCGGTATCCCGGTAGTGGGTCCCGGACTGGCAGTCACAGCCGCAGCCGCAGCCATCGGAGCCGGGCTTGCCAACGTAGCTGCAATCCAGGCAACAGAACCGCCAAAAGCGGAAGCTGGTGGTCTACTCATCGGCAGGTCGCATCATGAGGGAGGTATCCTGATTGAAGCCGAAGGTGACGAGTATATCACAGCCAAAGACCGAGTGAGAGCCTTGGGCAGGGGATTGTTCGACTTCCTGAACTTCGCACCCATCGAAAAGGTCAAGCTTGCCTTTGCCGGTATGCCAGTCCCCTCAGTGCCCATTCCGAGTAACATAGGCTCATATTATGCCTCAGGTGGCTCAATCTCAGCAGGAGGTGCTATGAATACGCTATTAGAGATTATGGCTTCCATGCGGGACGAGATTGTCTCACTCAAGCAGACGGTGATGGAATCCAAGCCCATGATAGACATCCATGTTGATCCGCTTTCAAATGATCCGGTTAAGGTCTCAGAGATAGCCGATACGGGCAAGATGATCAGAAGCGAAGTGTAGGAAGGATGAATTATGTCTAAGCTCTTCAGAGTAGATTTTATCCAAGGTAAGACCACTGCTTTGGACTATAACCAAGTGAAGCACAGTCTGGTGGATACGGTGAGCAATAGAGTTATCATCAGTCTTTCAGTATCTGTCGATAAGCTGCAGTCGGTATCGAACTATAGCAGAGAACCCAAGCGTCTGGTATTCGAATGCTTCCCCAATACCTGGTTACAGGATAACATCCTCTCCGGAACTAATGAGCATGAGCGTTACATCTCCCATTTTGATGTTAAGGTCTATCGGGATAATGCTCTATTCTTTACGGGTATCATCGACACTTCCCAGTTGTCCTTCGATGTCAGTACGGGCATCCTCAAGGTTACTTGTTACGATAAGATCAAGCTGCTTTCGGTATTTTCCGATCTCACTCACTATTATAGTCTTACCGCAGGATACCTGCCGATCTGGATACTCGGATATGCCCTGCAGGATATCCAGCAGACCATTCCTATCAACATACCCTATTCAAACCAGTTTGTCACTCCCATCTTCAACATCACCAGTGGCAATATGCTAACCCTTGCCCAAGTCGATTATGACGATTTGATTGCTTTTCCTAATCCCACCGGAGGCTGGACTTACAGTTTTCATGGCAATGGCTGGCCGGGACCCAGATACGGCTATCGGGTAGATACTGCATCCAATACCGTAACCTTTATCTTTGCTCATAAAGTGATCATCCAGGCAGTGTATCCCAGTCCTGCCACTACCAGATATCAAGCTCGTTTCCGGGGTAGGATATACCGCTTCTATAACAGCATCTGTCCCGTGATTCAGGAGTATGACGAAAAGACCGACTGGGTGGACTCGGTTACGTCCTTGGACAATGCATCCAATGAGTTTATCGGCTTCTTCATAGGATGTGGCATCTCCGAGAGCAACTTATACAACCTTGCCAGCACAGGTGTGATCGATGGTCGCAGCTATGGCAGCGGACATTGGGTAGGACACCAAGCATACGCCACCTTTAATGGCAACCTGTATCCGACTCGGCTGCAACCAGGTACTGCTTATGAGACCCGCAAAGATGATCAGACCGATAACCTCAAGGTGCTCAAAGCAATGCTTATGCTCTATAATGCCACCATCTTCACCGATACAATCGGCAGGATCGTGCTCAAGAACAAGGATGCCTATTCCACTACTACAATAGATATAGAGGAAAAAGACGTGGTGTCTTTCATCATCAAGCGTGGCAACCAAGAGAAGCCGCAGATCGAAGAGATAGATATCTTTGCCGGAGATACCGCTCAACTGCAGGGTATCATCAAGAACCGCCTGATTGACTTCTATGACTCCAAGTGGAGCATAGAAGTGGTTATCGACCAGTTAACCAAGTACGATCTCTCCCTCCAGTCAAGGATAAGCATCCAGGACAAGGTCTATGCCATTACCGAGATCGAGAGAGACTTCATAAAAGACGAATACAAGGTGAAAGCATGGCTGCTATAAAGGGCTTCAAGCTCATCAGATGGAACTCTCAAGGGGTCTTCTTCTTAAGCTGCGAACATGGAGAGGTGGAGTACATCCCCAGGCGCAAGTATCGCACCGAAAAGAAGAATGCCTTTAACCCCACCATATTACACCAGAGAGAAGAATACAGGGAGGATGGCTTTGAACTACAAGTGGCACTGAATCCAAGCGAGTATTACAATCTTCTGAGCTTCCTGACCAATACAGGTAAGCTCTATCTTGAGTACACCGCATACGATAACGTCAAAAGCCAGTTCCCGGTCACAATAGCTCAACTGCCCAAGTGTCCGGATGACCTGCATGAGTATCCGGAGAAGATCAAGTTCAGCCTTGAGTCGAGGTATATTGGTTCACCCGGCTATGTTGACTTCAGCATCATCATAGTCCAGGACGATGACGAGATGATGAGTTCCAATCAGCAGAACTGACCACCCCAACCAAACAAAGATAAACACCAATAGGAGCATATATGTTCAAATACGGAATCAGCTATTACACTGCAGAACAGGATGGCAGAAAGCCTCAATCGGGACTGGATGTCCGTCTGCTCAGACTAGGAGACGACTGGCGTAACGGAATCCCACTCATAGAAACAGGAGATACAGGCTATTACGAGTGCTTTATCGAAGATGAGAAGGACTGCGGATTCTACGAGATATGGGACAACCGGAACTCACCCAACGGCAGCTTCAGCGGCAAGTACTGCACCATCGGCAAGCTCGATGCCCGGGGCTTACAGAACCGCTGTATCTATTCAAACCACATCGAAGATGGTGCCGTAACCGCAGCCAAGATAGCTCAACACTCCATCACAGCCAACCACCTCGATAACAGCACCTTCAAGCTTACCAAGCTGCAGCACGAGATACAGAACGAATATCGGGGAGTGGGAGATAGAACCCAAAGCAGCCCTGCCAGAATCAGAGACGACCAGATGATCACTCACACACTTGATAAAGAATACGATGAGCCACCCCACCTTATCCTAACCAATATGTGTAATGCCCACCTATACATAGACAGTGTTAAAGTCGATAAGGGATTAGTGACTATCAACATTGCCGTAGGAACCGTCTTTGAAGGAGAAGAAGCCAAGTACCAGATTCTTGCCATTGCCACTGATATGCCATAGAATATCCCGAAAGAGAAACCCGGTAAATAACCGGGCTTTATATAAGGTATAGAGAGTTACTTGTTCTGGAGCCTGCAGATCAGCTCTGCCATCAAGTTGATCATCTCTTTGTAGTCTCCGCATTCCCAGGCATCGTCGGCACGCACCTTGATCTGCTCCTCGGTCATATTCTCCGACTTGAGCCAGGGGCCTCGGAACTGATTCCACCAGTTCTCATAGTGGAAGTCCTTATCAAAAGGGTAATCGCATAATCCGGGCTGGGATTCGATAATCTCTTCAATCGGCTGCTCCGAACCATCTTCTCTCATCAGTACGATCTGGCTGCCTGATCCTGCCATCTGCTCCAGCGTTGCTTGCTCTCTGAGATTCTTGTTTTGCTTGGTCATCTTGATCTCCTTCTCGGTTACCCGACTGTTAATTTATGGGTCTACTGTACACCCATCGCAACCGTGGTCAAGTCCTTTCCGCTCAATATGATAAAGAATCTGCAAGAATCTTAATTGACAGAAAACCAGCCATATCTCACATTGATTACAGCCTACAGACCCTACATAGAATGCCCTCCGAGTCGTGGGGACACCGCCCGGTGCTCCCCACGGTTTTTTTATCATCTAAACTGAGCCTGACGAACCGTCATTTGCAGAAATCGTGATATTTTCGTGCTCCTGGAGATACAAACATCAGATTGGCACTAATAATCTTCTAACAGATTTGAATGTATCAAGTTGTGAAAAACCATTTGCAGAATTCAGTGCAATTCCATTTGCAGAAATCGTGATACTCATTTGCAGAAATCGTGATACTCGCTCTCCGCTGTTTCAGCCGATTTGCAGCCGATGTGATAAGATTTGCAGATTTAAGTGAGACTCTATACCGCGTGAGGCTAAGTGCCCAAAGAATTACCAGAATGAAAAAAAGATTGACAGAAACAGCACTTGAAATTCTGTTACACGAATTGCTGCGGGGTGTAGCGCAGCCCGGTTAGCGCACTGGTTTTGGGAACCAGGTGTCGGAGGTTCGAATCCTCTCACCCCGACCAGCGTTTAAAATGATATATTAGTGGGCGTTTAGCTCAGTTGGGAGAGCGCTTGCCTTACAAGCAAGATGTCGGGGGTTCAAGTCCCTTAACGCCCACCACTTCTTTTTGGAACACAGGAGACCGATGAAAATAGCAATCACAGGTGCCAACGGTTTCGTGGGCAGCACCCTCCTGCGCAGCTTGCACGCGAATGATTATGAGCCGATAGCTCTGGTGCGCAGACCCTTTAATGCACCGGGTGTGGCTATCCGCGAAATCGACTATTCCAATTTCAAGCACTTATCTGCCGCTTTGGCAGACGTGGACCTTGTGATTCACAATGCCGGTAAGACCAAAACCCTGGGGCAAGCAGAGATGTATGCTGCCAATATCGGTCTCACTCAAAAGATCGTCTCCGCCATCAACCACATAGACCATCCCATCCGGCTAATCTATATCAGCTCTCAAGCTGCCTCCGGCCCCTCCAAAGCTGATCTTCCCCGCCAGGAATCTGATCCTTGTGAGCCAATTTCAAGTTATGGCAAAAGCAAGGCCCTCGCCGAAAAAGTGATCAACAAGCAGTGCCTGCAGCCTTACAATATCGTGCGCCCTTGTTCGATATATGGCCCTCAGGATCGTGACTTTTTACAGCTCTTCAAACTCTGTAAAAAGGGTCTCAGCATGCAGATCGGCAGGCAGGAACGCCCCATGAATATGCTCCACGTGAGCCAATTGGCGGATTTTATCCTAAGTCTGATCGAGAACAATAATGTAGATTCAGAGACCTTTTTTGCCAGTGATAATGTGGCATATACCCAGGCCCAGGTGGTTCAATACATTGCCCAGGCGATGAATATCAAAAATAGCCAGATTACCGTTCCCCAAGTCCTTGCTCACTCAGCTTTTGGCCTTAGTGATCTGTGGGGCAAAATCATCCGGCGTCCGCTGGTGATGAACCTGGAAAAGTATAAAGAGATTACAGCCGAAGCCTGGCTGATCGATAGCTCAAAAGCCAGAGAGCTTTTAGGCTGGAATCCCGTCCCCAGAATGCCTGAACTAATCGAGGAAACCTATCAATGGTATATATCCAACGGCTGGCTCTGATCCTGCTGCTGCTGAGTGCAGTATGTCTGACAGCACAGAGCTTTGAGCTTCCTGAAGAAGAGCTGGATCTGCCTCAATCCGAGCCAGTATCGGCAGCGGAAGACAGCCTGGCTATGCTGATCTCAGAAGAGGAAATTGCCTTGTCTGAAGAAGAAGAGTTCCCGGCCGAAGACTTTTTTGCCGGCATCGAAAAGGCCGAGGTCATCGCCTATATCGATCTGCTGCGTGAATATGATTATCCAGATGCCAGCCTCTTTGATCCTGATAAATATCCCAATATCTCTACTGCATACCGTTTTGGCAGTGATTTTACCGGCCTGCAGAATGCCCCGCTACAAGTAAAAAATAGCGGTTTCCAATTGCCGAATACCTTCTTCCAATCCTGGTATTACCTGGGTTATTTAGCTCAATTTTATCAGCTTGAGCAGGAGGGTAGCCGCTTAAACGCCCATCATTTAGCCTATGAATATCCGGTTAGCCTCTCTCGTCTGGAAGGCTCCCTGGGAGATTACGATAGTCACAATGTGCAGCTCAGCTTTGCCAAGGGCAATCTCTTTGGCTTTGATGGAGCCAGCATGCAGTTTGATTACAGATTATCTAATGGCTATTGGGTGGATTATGCCAATAGCGGCAACTCTATAAAGCAGTATTTGAGCTACCGTTTCCGGGATTTTCTTGTCGAGTTTGATATCGCCTCATATCAGAGGGAAACAGGCTCCTACGAGCTTAATCCTGCCTATTGGCATCTGGGCAATTTCCAGGTCAAAAACAAATATACCCAAGTAATCGGCCACATTCAGCACCCCTGGCTTAGTTTTAGCCTGAGCAGCATCAAAGACCGGATTTCAGGAGGCACCCTTAGCGAAAGCTGGCACTCAAAATCCCTGCAAATAGCTGTAGAAAGATCATTTACCTTGCCCTATACTCAGCTCGATTTGGGCCATGAATATCGCGATCTTAACCAAAATTACACCCCGGCCCCGGCTTACAATCAGATGCACTATGAACACAAAACCCGGCTGGGCCTTTCCCATGCCTCCCTCCTGAATTTGGATTTTGAGGCGGAGCTGCTGGATTGGAAGCGCCTGCAAAGCCAGACCGATCTCAGCAAAGAGCTGGGGCTATTCAGAGTGGGAGTTCACCGCCGCATGAACCTGGGCGATCATAAGGCGAACTATGAGGCGACTTCTATCCTGGATGGTGCTCTGATGCCTGCTGTCGATATCTATAGCCCCTGGGAAAATTCACTTTATACTGCGCTGAATTTGGGCGATCTGAACCTGAAACTTGCCTTTGGCCAAAAGAAAGAGCAGCAGCAGACGCCGGATCACGATATTTCCAAAGAGCTGATGATCCTGCGCGCCTCCGGTCTATACGACAGAGCTTGGTCTGATTGGCGGCTGCGGATGAAGCTGGGCTGGAGCTATCAGAAATATGAGCGGACCTTAATGGCCGCGCCAGAATACACTTTCATCAGCGAGCAGAGGCTCTATCGCTATCTTAGTCACGACAATCTGCTGGTCGCTGGCTTCAGCCTGCAAGGGCATTCGGATTATTATCTGGCCAATGCCGTAAATCCCTACCTGATCGAGGCTTCCACCGCAATGGATGTCTTCGCTGGCCTCAGGATCAGCAAACTCTTTGACCTTAATGTCAGCGTCAAAAACCTGCTTTCCACCTCCATTTATGGCCTTTATCCCATCCCCCTTTCCATCCACGTCAATGTGCGCTGGTTCTTTATCAATTAAGTTCATTTTATGAGGCTACCGCAATAGCTTATTAGTTCGGAACGCTTTTTGCATCTCTATCAATCATATTATTGGGAGGACCGATGAGAATACTGATTTTAAGCTTAAGCATATTATGCATTAGCCTGCTCAGCGCAGCCACTTTGGAGCGCTTTCAGGATACTGGATCTGGGATTAATGCCAGATTTGAGAATTTGCGCACTGCTCCTTTTGAGCGTGGCGAGGTTTCTATAGATGATGGTGATGAGGAATTTCCTGATACCCCGATGATCTCCCGGACTTTTGCCTTTCCTTATGAAAGTGCAGAGCTCTTGGTGAATCAAATGACCTGGCGGGTGTTTTCCAAACAGGGGGACTATCTTCATAGCCGTCAAGAGATTATGAATTCTGCCTTGCAATTGTCGCAGCCTTTCGTCTTTAGAGAGATGCGCGGGCTCACTCTCAGGATTCAAACTCAAGTAGAGACGGATACCGAGATTCTCACTTTGGATAATCTGGATTTTCAGCTTCAGGGCTCAGGAGCAGCCACCTTCCCCGAAAGCCTTTCTCCTGCCTTTGTAGAAGCCTATCGGGTTCTGGCCGATAACTGGGATAGCTCATATTTGCGCAATCTCCCTGTCTCCAGACCCAAGATGCTCATTATCAGCCATCCCAATCTGGCCAATTATCAGACTGATTTTATCAAGTGGAAACGCTCCCTGGGCTTTGATGTATATGTGATCAACAAAGCCGAAGCCGGAGGCACCCTGCAGGAGATCCGCGAGACTGTCCGCACTCATTATCTTGAGCACAGGACAGATTATCTGCTGCTCTTGGGTGATACCGTGGGAAATTACAGCATCCCCACCAATTTCTTTCCTTCTCCGGAATATCCCGAAAACGATGCCGATGACCATTATTACACCCTGCTGGAAGGGGATGATTATTTCCCTGAGATGTTAGTAGGACGTTTCTCTTTTAATGATATCATGGAATTCATCGTGATGGCCACCAAGACCGTGAGCTATGAACGCGAACCCTTTATGGGCGATACCGCCTGGATGAAGCGTGGCCTGGCTATCGCCGGAAACTATGCCGAAGGCAATCTCAGGCCCACCACCCCTGTGTGGATGAGCCGGTGGCTGCGTGAAAAGATGCTGGATTATGGCTATGCCGCTGTGGATACAGTCTTTTATCCGCCCAGTTATCCTGGCACCTCTGCGATCACCCAATCCATCAACCGGGGCGTGCAACTCATCAGCTATCGGGGATGGGGAGATGCAAACGGTTGGCACTTTCCCAGTTTCCACACTCCGGACCTTACGAATACTTACAACGGCTCCAAAATGCCCATAGTTTTCTCTATAGTATGTAATACCGGAGACTTTGCCAATACGGTGAATCCCTCCTTTGGCGAAGCCTGGATGAGGATGGGTACTGCGGCAAATCTGGGTGGCTGTGTGGCCTTTGTAGGTCCTTCAGATTTGCATACCAAGACCCGCTTAAATAATAGCATTTCCAGCGGAGCTTACCGCGCGATTATGGATTATAGCGTGAGGGGCTTTGCTTCCTCTGTGCTGCAGGGTAAGCTGGAGCTTTACAAAAATTATCCCAATGATCAGGCCGCCGGCATGTATGTGCCCTTCTATTTTCACGTCTATAATATCCTCTCAGATCCCTCTATGAATATGTGGATTTTGGAGCCCGGGGTGATGCAGGAAAATATCATTGAAGGCGGGCTCACTTTTGCCCAATCCGATTCTCATATCCGCATCAATGCTCCGCATCTGGAAAATGCCATCGTCTCCGGCAGCAAAGACGGCATTTCCTTCAATTACGCCAAAGTAGTGAATGGCATAGCGATCCTCAATATCGATCCAGAAGAGGAAGGCGAGCTCGTCCTTACTGTATCCAAGCCAAATTGGGTGCCTCTGGTGCGCACCCTCACCGTAAATGATCAGGCAGGAATCGGAATTATTGCTAATACCGGAGCCGATCAGCGCATCAATGCCGGTGAAACCCTGGAGATCGCCATCACTGTAAAAAACTATTCCACAAATGCTTATACAGGTATTTCCGGCACTATCCAGCCTTATGAGAATCTTGAAATCACCGCACTGAATCCCGCTAATTTTGATCTTGCCCCGGATGCCACTCATACCCTCAATTTCCAGATCCAGGCAAATCACAATATTCATCCCAATGATGTGCTGAATCTGCATTTTGTTACTCAGGATCCGGCCAGCGATCATATCTTCCAATTAGCTGGAGGCGGGGCCAAGCTGGTAGTCTGGAATCACTCTGGAGTTTTGGATTTGAATCAGACTTCCACAGTCAATTTTACCTGTGTCAATAACGGCACTGCACCCTTGCTTAATGCTCAGGTGATCGCGGAGTCTCGCTCCGAGGCCGCCACCATTCCTTCCACCCCCATCAGCATAGGTAATATCGCCCCGGGCGAGGAAGTCACTTTTAATGTCAATATCACTATCTTGCCCAATGTCTGGGATGGCAGAGCTATTCCGCTCAGCTTTGTATTCAGCGATGCCAACGCTTACGAATGGAAGTGTTTTTATGCCGTCACCGCAGGAACTCCACAGAGCAACGACCCCACCGGCCCCTGTGAATATGGTTATTTTGCCTATGATGATACCGATGTGGATTATCCTATGGCACCTGTATATGATTGGTTTGAGCTGGATCCCGAGCTGGATGGGGCAGGCAATCTCTGGTTGATTATGGATGATGGCGTAAAGCAGCTCACCCTGCCCTTCACCTTCAGATTCTTCGGCCAGGATTATAGCTCGCTTACCATTAGTTCGAATGGCTGGGCCTCATTTATTCATACCGATGAGAGCTATTTCAATAATCATTATATTCCCGCAGCCCTGGGCCCTTATGCTTTGATCGCAGGATATTGGGACGATCTCAAAGGTAAGAAAATAGGCGTCACCGAGGATGGCAATGATATCTTTGCCGATATGCGCATCCTCTATTGGCATGATGCTGCAAACAACCGCTATATCGTGCAGTGGAACGAAGCCTACAATCAATATACCATCCAGGCCGGGGACGATGCCTCGCTGGAAAAATTCCAGATCATTCTCTATCCCAAGGATAACGACGATGGCGACATCGTGCTCCAATACCACACTGTGGATAATCCTGCCACCACCGGAAATTATTGCACCGTAGGTATAGAAGATCATCATCAGCTTTCTGGCCTCACCTATACTTATGGAAATTTCTATCCGTCCACGGCTCCAGTTCTTCAGGCCGGACGCGCCATCCGCTTCACCACTACCGCTCCAGATACCTATGTGAGTAATGAGGATGCTGTGGCTCTGCTGCCGGTGAGCAATCTGCGCAATTATCCCAATCCTTTCAACCCCAGCACCACCATCGCTTTTGAAAGCAAGCTGGCCACCACTGCCGCCCTTTATATCTATAATATGAAGGGACAACTGGTGCGTGAATTGCACAAGGGTGCGATCCCCTCTGGCACCAATAGCTTCACCTGGGATGGCATGGATGATTCCGGACAGAATGTAGCCACCGGACTCTATCTCTACCGTCTGCAAACCCCGTCTGCCAGCTATGCCCGCAAAATGCTGCTGATGAAGTAAATAAAAAATATATACCTATAAGAAAGAGGGAGCCATAGCAAAGCTCCCTCTTTGCTATGGCTCTATCGCTATCCAGCTTCTTTGAACAAGGCTTTGCTGCTGCTGCCACATACTGCGCTGGGGACAGCCTTGCTGCCTGCCCGAGCCTTCGATGAGGTTTTAACCTGCCTTCGACTCGAGATGACTTGAGGTTCTGAGTCATCTCGAGTAGAAAGCTTCTTATCTGCAAGCTCGGTGAAAGAGAGAGGCAGGGTTATTTTGTTAGTCGTTAGTCGTTAAAACGTTAAAACGTTAAAACGTTAAAACCCTAAAACGCTAAAACGCCAAAACGCTAAAACGCTAAAACGTTTAAACCCAAAACCCATCAAGTCCCTTGACATATTTCAGGCTTTTCACCACTTGTTCTCTACTGTTTTTACTTAGCAGAAAACGCCAAAACTCAAAGGATAAAAATGTATAGAAGATATTTTATGGTACCGCTGCTGCTTTTGCTGCTTGTATTTAGCAGCTCCTGCGGAGACAATCAAAAGCTTACACCCCCCATAGGAGAAGATACAGGGCTTCTTTTTGGCACGGACACCACCCTGGATATCATCACGTGGAATCTAAAGACCTTTCCCCTGAACGCAAACACGGTAAGCCTCCTCAGCGAGATCATACCTCAAATGGGGGCTGATGTGATTGCCTTTCAGGAAATTATGGACTACACCCAGTTTCAGGCTCTGGCGGACTTGATCCCAGATTATCAGGCTTATATATACAATGCAACTTCCTCATATCGTCTGGCTTATCTCTATGATACCAGAACGGTTACGGTCAATGCCGAATATACTATATTCAATGGGGATTCGAATCCCTTTCCCCGGCCTCCGTATATCCTGGATATAAGCTTTGTGGATCAGAATTACTATATCATAAACAACCATTTCAAAGCCTTGGGAGATAATTACATCGATACAAATGATCCCTGGGATGAAGAGATGCGTCGTCTTTTGGCCAGCACCAAGCTGGAACAATACATCCGCGAAAACCTGGGTGAAGAGCGGGTAATCATGCTGGGTGATCTGAACGATCAGATTCAAGAGCCCGAAGCAACGAATGTGTTTATGCCGTTCCTCAATCGTCCCGATGAATATAGCTTTGCCACCATGCCCATCGCGATGAATCCCACTCCGAATACAGTTTCATACCCTTCTTACAATAGCATTTTGGACCAGATCCTGATCACCGATGAGCTCTTTGAAGACTTTAGTGCGGCGGGAAATATCTGCCGTGTAATCCGAGTGGAAAATCATGTTGGCGGCCTTTCGGCATATTATCAATTGATCTCCGATCACCGGCCTGTGGGAATCCGGTTGCAGGGCTGGTAAAAGCTTCCGGCAAGGCACGCTTTGCAGGGGATATCAGAGCCTCTGAAGCCACTAAAAACACAGAATGAAATTTATTTTGCTTTTCTGATATTTCTGTATACGAAATACTTAGGGATATCAGGCGTCAATTTGTCTCAGAATAATGAAAAATATGTATTGACAAAATAAGCCCCTCTGGGAATGTGAAAAAACCTGCTCGGCATGAGCGGGACAAAATTGTTCTTTAATAAGTTTATAGAGTGCTATAGAGATAAAGTGATAAGAAGCTCTTGTCAGTTCAATCATTTAATTATGATGGAGAGTTTGATCCTGGCTCAGGACGAACGCTGGCGGCGTGGATTAGGCATGCAAGTCGAACGGTAGATATCCTTTCGGGGATATT
>Ga0265295_1006336_pt1 | contig 14407 bp, 7 predicted proteins | sample Munlansysbiofilm_FD_192503 | JGI IMG/M metagenome (GOLD analysis project Ga0265295, IMG submission 192503) | Leachate microbial communities from a municipal landfill in Southern Ontario, Canada - Methane capture system biofilm | ecosystem: Engineered > Solid waste > Landfill > Unclassified ... | reverse complement strand
GCTTGCAGGCCCGCTTAATGTCACAGGCCATGCGTAAGATGACGGCGTTGCTGGCTCAGACAAAGACGCTCTGTATTTTTACGAATCAGATTCGCGAAAAAATCGGTGTGATGTTTGGCAGCCCCGAAACGACACCCGGTGGCCGTGCATTGAAGTTTTATGCATCCGTTCGTCTTAAAATCCAACGTATCGGGGCTATTAAAGATGCGTCAGGAGCCATGACAGGAAACCGCACGCGTGTGAAGGTTGTTAAGAATAAAGTGGCACCACCTTTCGTTGAAGCGGAGTTTGACATTCTCTACAATCGCGGCATTTGGTGGGAAGGTTCCGTGCTTGAGGCCGGGGTGCAGCAAGGGCTGATTGCGAAGCGCGGATCCTGGTTCAGTTATGGGTCCGAACAGATCGGCCAGGGGGCTGCTGCTTCCGCACTGTTTTTGGAGCAAAATCCTGAAATGGTTGAGAAACTCATTAAAGAGTTGAAAGAGGTCAGTAAACCTGATCAGTTAAAAAAAACAGACGAAGACTAACCGATGCCTGATAACAATTACGATAAGAACGAACGCTCCCAGATGCCGAATCCGAAAAGCAAGGGAGAAAGTAAATCTACTCAAGCGGCTGCGCCACCGCCGGGGCGACTTGTCGGCGCTTGGCTGACGGTGATTCTGCTCGTTGGCCTGCTTTCCGCATTGTGGATGAATGGGTCAGACAAGAGCGTTGAGATTTCCTTTAACCCTGATTTTGTTGAAATCATCAGTGCCGGTCTTGTCAAGGATGTCGTCATTTACCATGATTCGGGGATGAACTATGTCAAGGGAGAAACGCTTGAGCCTGCGGCGGCGACAGCGAAACAGCTTGAGCTCATGGCTAGCAAGCCCAAATCGTGGCGGGTCAACGTAGGTGAAACGGAGAGTGTCGAAAAAATGCTCCTTGCGCAAGGCGTGGGTGTGAAGCACAAGCGCCAGAGCAACCACATGACGTTGTTTTTGTACAATATTTTTCCGACCCTCCTCCTGATTGGCGTTATCTATTTTATTTTTGTTCGTCAGATGCGCTCGGCTGGTGGTGGTGCAATGTCGTTCGGTAAAAGCCGGGCCAAGCAACTCATTCGTGACGGTAAAAAGGTGACGTTTAAGGAAGTAGCCGGTATCGAAGAGGCGAAGGAAGAGGTCGAGGAAATTATTGAGTACCTGCGCGCACCGGAAAAATTTAAACGTTTAGGCGGTAAGATGCCTAAAGGTGTTTTGCTTTGCGGATCGCCGGGAACAGGGAAGACGTTGTTAGCCCGTGCGATAGCAGGCGAGGCGGATGTTCCGTTTTTCAGCATCAGCGGTTCTGACTTTGTCGAAATGTTCGTGGGTGTGGGCGCGTCACGTGTACGTGATATGTTTGAGCAGGCGAAGAAGAGTTCGCCCTGTTTGCTGTTTATCGATGAAATTGACGCTGTCGGGCGCAGCCGGTTTACAGGTATTGGCGGCGGTCACGACGAGCGCGAGCAGACGCTCAACGCACTGCTTGTCGAGATGGATGGTTTTGAAGCGAATGAAGGCGTTGTTGTGATTGCAGCAACGAACCGTCCTGACGTTCTGGATCCAGCGCTGCTGCGCCCCGGCCGTTTTGACCGACAGATCATCATCGATCTTCCATCTCTCGAGGGGCGTGCAGAAATCTTGAAAGTACATGCCAAGAAAATTACGCTTTCGCCGCACGCAGACCTGATGATTGTGGCTCGCGGTACGCCGGGTCTTTCCGGAGCCGATTTAGCGAATCTGATTAACGAAGCGGCGCTGATCGCCACACGACTCGGCAAAGATAGCGTTGACATAGACGACTTGGAGGAAGCGCGTGATAAGGTGCTTTGGGGTAAAGAGCGTCGGAGCCGCAAAATAGACGACGAGCAGAAGAGGCTCACCGCGTACCACGAAGCCGGACATGCTATTTTGACGGTGCTGAACCCTGAGGCGGATCCACTTCATAAAATTACGATTATCCCGCGCGGGATGTCGCTCGGCAGCACCATGTTCCTGCCGGAGAAAGATCGCGTCAGCCTGTCACGCTCGCATCTGCTCGCGGGGCTGGTTATCAGCATGGGCGGGCGCGTGGCTGAAGAGCTGTTTCTTCCGGATATTTGTACAGGTGCTCGGCAGGACCTTTTTCAGGCAACACGCCTTGCGCGTTCCATGGTTTGCGATTGGGGGATGAGCGAAGCGCTTGGGCCCCGCACGTTTGGGCATCAGGAGGAGCTCACTTTTCTGGGCCGGGACGTGAACCGGTCACAAGATTATAGCGAGCAGACTGCTCAGGCTATTGATGAGGAAGTGACCCGTTTGTTGCGCGACGCATACGCAAAGGCACAGGAGCTGCTTGAGAAACATCGCGAAGCTGTTGAGTTGCTCGTGAAGGAGTTGCTTGAGAAAGAAACGGTGTCCGGTATCGTTGCGGAGGATATTGTCAAATACGGCCGCGTGCGCACGCCTGAAGAGCGTGGCGATGTACCGCCTGCTTTGCCGCCTGAGTTGCCACCGGAGCTGCCAGCTGATGTGCTGGGAGAAGTGATTGGCGATTAGTGGCGAAGGCCACAAACTTGGCGTCAGTTCAAAGTTCAAGGTTCAAAGTTGTCGTCAAGCAGGTAGGGCGACGTCGTCCCGACTAGCCGTCGATATCGATTCGATATCTAAAAAACGTTGTTGTAGGCTCCCTGATTGTCCAGTGACAAAAGTCCATCGTCCTAAACCAGTACCCAGCAGCCAGAACTAAACGATAGCAAGATCGTTTACAATCGATTACGATTACGATTACGATTATGATTATGATTAAGAATGTGGAACGTTAAGTTATAGGCAAAGCGTTTACACGCCTAATGGGCGGAAGCGGATGCGTGTGGGGCGATCGGCAGCATCGCCGAGGAGTCGGCGGCGTTGTTCGTGATACTCCGAATACGCACCTTCGAACCACGTGACACGGCTGTCGCCTTCAAAAGCAAGAATATGCGTCGCAACGCGGTCAAGGAAGTAGCGATCATGGCTGATGACCATGATGCAGCCGCCAAAATCCATTAAGCCTTCTTCGAGCGAACGTAATGTGGCCACGTCGAGATCGTTCGTTGGTTCATCGAGCAGGAGGAGGTTGCCGCCAGCGCGGAGAAGTTTGGCGAGATGTACGCGGTTGCGTTCTCCGCCGGAGAGCAGCCCGACCGCTTTCTGCTGATCAGCTCCTTTGAAATTGAAACGGCTGCAATAGGCGCGGCTGTTCATCATCTGATCACCGGCAAGGCTAACGAATGCATTACCTCCTGTGATTTCTTCAAAGGCCGTTTTCGTGTCGTCGAGCGTATCTCGGTTTTGGTCGACGTACGACAAATGAACGGTGGGCCCGATTTCAAGTGATCCCTGGGTCGGTTTAAGTGCGCCGGTCATGAGTTTGAACAGTGTTGTTTTACCGGCACCGTTTCCGCCGATGACGCCGACAATGCCGCCACGGGGGAGATCGAAATTGAGACCTTCGAAGAGGAGTTTGTCGCCGAATGCCATGGAGAGGTTTGTGGCGCGCACGACGAGATCACCCAAACGCGGCCCGGGTGGAATTTGGATCGACAGATCATCCTCGCGTGTGCTGACCTTTTGGGCGACGAGTTGGTCGTAGCGTTTGATGCGGTCCTTGCTTTTGGCATGGCGTCCGGAAGGATTCGTACGGACCCAGGCCAGTTCGTTTTCAATCAGCTTCCGCCGCGAATCGGCTTGTCTTTGTTCGCGCTGGAGCATGGTCTGTTTTTGTTCGAGCCACGCTTCGTAATTGCCTTTGTAGGGGTAGGCGCGGCCATTGTCGAGTTCAAGCATCCACTCCGTCACATTGCTGAGGAAATAACGATCGTGGGTAACGACGATGAGCGTGCCTGTGAATCCGGAAAGGTAAGCTTCGAGCCACGCAACGGATTCCGCATCGAGATGGTTGGTGGGTTCGTCCAGGAGCAGGATGTCGGGTTTGGAGAGCAGCAGCCGGCAGAGTGCCACACGGCGGCGTTCGCCGCCGGAGAGCGGTGCAACAGGCGCATCGGGCGGAGGTAGGCGAAGGGCTTCCATGGCCATTTCGACATGGTGGTCGAGCGACCAGAGGTCGTTCGCATCGATGATTTCCTGGATGCGGCCCATTTCAGCGTTGATCTTATCCATCTCTGCGTCAGAAAGGGGGTCGCCGAGTTGTCCGCATATTTCATCGTAGCGGTCGAGCAGGGCTTGCGACGTTGCCACGCCTTCTGCCACACATTCGGCAACGGTCTTTGTGTCGTCGAGGGCCGGCTCCTGGGATAGGTAGCCGACATGTGTGGTCTTTGGGATGATACACTGTCCCATGAAGTCGGTATCGAGCCCAGCGAGAATACGTAGAAGCGAGGATTTTCCGGAGCCGTTTGCGCCGATAACGCCAATGTGTGCGCCGTGGAAGAAGGAAAGATTAACATCCTCGAGAATGATCTTGCTTTCGTGTTGTTTCGTTACATTAACGAGACTGAGTGCATATTCGCCTGCCATTTACATATCCTTGCTGATGTCTGCTGATTCATAAAAAACTTGGCGTAGTCTATCATAGAGCAGCATGGGAAGGCAAAGGGATGAAACCGCGTGTGGTTTCAGGTGATAGGGGGTAGGTGGCAGGGCTCGGAGGTTGCGCCGAGTGGTGAGGCAACACGGTCTTCCATTTTCATCACAACCAGAATCGTAATCGTCATCGCAATCGATTAAGCGGGGCGTTTACATGTAGCCAACGAAGTGTGGAGACTAAGTGTGGGGGGGGTAGGGACGAACGCCTTGAGCAGAGCGTCAGTTCACAGTTCCAGTGTCGCTTGCAGGGTATGCTCTCCGGCTTCGCGAACGACTGCCTTGCCGTCTGGCAAGACAATGTCGGCGGTGCATCCTTTCGGGATGGTGACGTTTAAAATGAACGTGTTGTTTTCGCGTTTCCAATGTGAAACGTAGCCACGGTATTCGGCACGGACGAAGTCCAATGCTTTCAGGTTTTCGGGACAGATTGAGAGGCGTTTCCATCCAGGGTTTTCCGGTTGATGTTTGAATCCGGCTCCATATCGGAATAACCACGCACTGAGATCGCCGAACATGATGTGATTGCGTGATAAGTGGCCTTCCCAGGTTTCCCAAAGCGAGACGGCATCGCGTCGGATACAATTGACCCAGCCGGGATAATTTTCCTGCGTAAAAAACTGTAGCGCCAAATCAGCATATCCGTTATCTGCCAGCACGCGCGGCACATATTTCGCGCCAAGAATACCGAACTGCGCCGTACAGGCACCGTGTTCTGCGGTTGAGACGAGGGTTTGCAGCATGGATTTGTCTTCGCCATCGTGAAAGAGCCCGAAATAAAGAGGTGTAGCCTGTGCCGTTAAGCCGCCATCTGCGTAGATGCCGTTGCCGCAGTAGAACGTGCGGTTAAAGTCGTCCTTGATGCGTTGTGCCCGGTCTTTGTAGTGTTTGACGTCATCCATGCGTCCGAGATGCTTGGCAATATCGGCAAACATGACTACGAGCCCGTAGTACATGGCTGTCGTTGAGAATCGGGTGTCGACCATCGTTGTGGTTCTCGGTGGGCACCAGTCGCCGAGGCCGAACATAATGATGCTGTTGTCGCTGGTGGCCTCACAGAAGTCAAGGTAGAGGCGCATGGCTTCGTAGTTTTTTTTCAGTAATGAGTCGTCACCTGTATGGAGGAACACAGAATAGGGGATGACAAAAAGAGCACCATCCCAATTTGGGCCGTTACCCCAATTATAGCGTCGGCCAACGCCGGAGGATGGGGCTATGCAGGGGAATTCTCCTGAAGGGCGCTGGGAATCACGCAGGGTGTCAAGCCATTGGTTGTAGCTTGTTGCAGGATTGAAGTTGTACAGTCCCGTTTCGCAGGCGAGTTGCGCATCGCCTGTCCAGCCATTTTTTTCGCGACCGGGACAATCGGTAGGAATGCCGACGAAGTTGGCGAGAAATGACACGCGGGTGAGTTCCTGAAGTTTGTTGAGATCAGAGGAAGAAGATTCGAATGTGCCTATCGACTTGAAGTCAGTATGGATTTCGCGGACTTCGAGTTTCTTTAGTACGGCATCTCCGCCATGGATGGTGATCTGGACGTATCGGAAGCCATGATAGGTGAAGCGCGATTCCCAGATTTCTTCGGAAGCATCCCCTTTGAGGATATATTCTTCGTGTTGAAATTTCCCGCTATGTACGTGTGTGTTTTGGGCATATCCTGAGAGATCGCCGTCTTCTGTGATGCGTTCCGCGTAATTGATTTCGATGCGTGCGCCCGGTGTTGTCCCGAGTACGGTGATTCGGCAGCGTCCAGCGAGGTTTGTTTTAATATCGTAAACGCCGAATAGATTCGGTTGATCGATCAGTTCGAACGTGCGTATGACGCGGCATGGCAGTGCTGTTTCTTCTTCTAGAATACCGCCTGGCGCGGCGCAGACCGTTGCATTTTTCCACCGTGTATCGGGCAGAAAGGTAACGTCCGGCCATCCAGCGAACTCCCGACGCGCATCGTAATGTTCTCCGTTGCGTAGTTGCGTGTGTGTAATGGGGCCGTCCGTTGATCCGAGCCAGGCGGAGCTGCTGGCCAAGAGGAGATGTCCGTTTGCAGCGCGAACTTCCATTCGCAGTTTCGGGTGATGCCGCCAGGAAGCATTCACGAAGTCCCAAGTGTCTTTGACTTTGTGATCGTACCAACCGTGCCCTAAAATGACACCGACGCTGTTTTTACCTTTTCGAAGATATTCTGAAATATCAAACGTGTTGTACCGCACACGTCGATCGTACATACTAACAATGGGAGCCAGTTCGTGGTCGCCAACTTTCTGCCCATTGATGATAAGCTCATAATACCCCAATCCGGAGATTGCCACGCGTGCGCCTTGCGGGTCGGGGCAGTCGAACGTGGTGAAGAAATACGGGGCGGCATCGCTGTCGCCCATTCCGATCCAGCGTGAATCATGTGTTTTGAAGAAGTTCATTTTGAGCAATCAGTTCTTTGATGGTTTCTGCAGTTGCAGGGGCATCTGCTGCTTCCGGCCACAAATCGGCGAGCAGGTCATTGGTCGTCTTGTTTTCTTCGTCGGCTAAAAAACGAAGTGCCACGCGAGCACCGTCTGCGTATCGTTTCGGGCCGATGTTTTGTGCGAGCGCTAGCCGGATAGTGCCGATGAGTCGGTCGTTCCAACCCAGTTTCCGTCGTGTATCGCGGGTGACACGAATCACTTGATCCCGAAGATGCGGGTTGATCATTCGTTGCATCAGGTCGTCGACGTAGGCTTGAAATCCGACAGGTGTGAAGAGCGCGTCAATGCCGGCATATTTTTGGCATAAGGCTTCGCCTGCTTCAAGAAGAAAGGCCTGTCTGGCCCGCTCCAGGATAGCGGGTTGATCGGTGGCCTCAGACATGAATTCGGCGCCTTTTTCACGTAGCAAGTAGCCGAGTAGCGCGTGGGTTGCGTTGTGGCCGTAGAGCTTTGCCGCTTCAAAAGGGAGCAGGTCGTCTTTTTCTTCGAAGACGGTAATGCCACGGACAAATTTGGAATTTGAAATACGAGAGATCAGGATACGGTTGAAGGCTTCGACGAGCAGGGCGCGCGGCATGTCCGGTGTAATGGGCTGGAGGGCTTGCTCGCTGATTTGTTTTGGATCGGTAACGATGCCGCTCATCTTCCCGATGACGGTGTTGAGTGTCTGTGTACGGGCGGCACCGATTTCTGACCCGAGGTGAGCTTCGAGTGCTTCAGCGAGAATTTCAGCCGCATGATTGTTGTTTTCGGCCGTGTAGATGACTGCGTCGGGCAAGGCAGGATCGTTTGTTTTCATGCGCAGCCCTGCAGAGAGGACATCGACCACATCTCCCGGTTGTCCCGTGCCATAGAATTTTACGCTGGGCAGTGCAGTGGCGATTTCATCGGCATGAGCAACAGCGTAAAGCAACGCATTGCGATCTTTTTCATCAAGAGGATTGAAGATTTCGATTGGCCCGACGACGTGTGAGGTAATGCCTGTTGGTGTGGCGATATTGAGACCGTACCAGCCCTTGTTTTTTCGAACGGCTTCTACGACGGATGGGACAACTTCTGCGACAACGAGTCGTGAAAAGTTCTCTGACTGCCAGGCTTCCTGCAAGAACAGCCCACCTTGTATGGCGCCAAACCCGAAACCGACAAATGTTTTTTTCATAGACAGAGCTTGTGTTTAATGTAAGAAGATTGATTCAATATCCAGGTTAAACAGAAAAAGGTGGAGGTTGCTCTCCGAATCGTGTGCCCAGAGCCTGCGTCTCCGTGAGCGGCAGGATGCCTTCTGATGCGCCAGGTTTTGAGAGGCTTGCTGCTGCACAGCATCCGCCTAAGCGCGCGGCTTCTACAGGTTCCCAGCCCTCGTGGAGACCATAGAGCATACCGGCGCAGAAGGCATCGCCAGCGCCAACAGCACCGGCGATGAATCCTTTTGGAATGTCTACGGAGCCGATGGCGGATCGTTTGCCGGATTGATCGCGCAAGTATGCGCCTTCCGGCATGTGTACCGCCACAAGCTTCATGTTGCCGAATGTGTATAACCGCTCGACGGCTTCGATCAGTGCGTTGCCATCTAGCTTTCCAGAAGCGTCACGGACCTTCAAGCCGACTGCGTTGCCTGCTTCAATTTCATTAAGGATCAGGTAGTCGATGTATTTCAGCGCCGGGGGGACGATCTTTGTGAAACGGTCGCCTTCCTCGCTCACAACGTCGACACTCGTTAAAACACCCGCCTTTTGTATGGTTTTGAGCAGGCTGGCGGCTACCGTGCCATGTTCGGCATGCGGTTGATCCATGGCATCGAGGAGTAGTAAGTAGCCGAGGTGGAAAATGCGGCAATCTAATCGGTTGATGTCGACATGTTCAGGCTGAAAAAGGGCGTTGGCCCCGCGATGGTGGTAGAAAACACGATTGCCTTCAGTGATGTCGTTCATGACATCGGTGAAGGCAGTCGGGGCTTCATCTGTGGTTAGTAATGCTGAGACGTCAACGCCTAGATCCCTGAACGTCTGTTTCAAGTATCGACCATCGGCATCGTCTCCAACGAGGCCGATCCCGGCGAGCGGGAAGGGTGTTTTGAGGCGTGCCAAATCGTTGAGAACATTAGCAGGGGCGCCACCAGGGCTCAAGCTCGTGCTTTTGATATTCGCCAGCATCCCACGGCTTGGCAAGCAATCGACTTGTTTGACTCGGTCGACGATCCAATTTCCTGCGGCAGTGATTCCGTTTCGTATCATAGACAGTTCAGCTCCTTATTTGTTTTAAGAATGATGCCGTTTTTAGAGAGTTGTGTCAAATAGCAATGACAATGCGATTGTATTCGGTTAGCCATCGGGGATAGGGGCACCGCAGAGTGACTTGTGGTGGACTTCGCTGTAAGGCTTAACCATGAAACACACGTATGAACCCAGAAAAAAGCTGGACTGCAACTGAGGTTCTGGAATTTACCACGAAGGACACGAAGAGCACGAAGGGCTTTACTGCAACTTTACTACGAGTTTTAACCACAGAAGGTATCTGCCTGTGCAGGCATGCAGACAGGCGGAAAAGACGGGTCTTGGCGGCTGCGCCGAAGGAGATTTAACCATAAAAAGTCTGACTTATGAACTTTTGAACGTTGAATATTGAATGCTGCCTCCTGTCACTAACCGATTACAATGCGGTTGTATTCGGTTGGCTCGCGGGAAATAGGAGGCAGCTAAGGTTTCGGAAATTTTGAACGCAGGCAGTTTTAGGGCATTTCTGAAGATTAAGACAAGGAGGACAGATTAAAACCAGTTTCGTTGACATTGTTTAAAAACGATTGCAAAGCCAGGGTATGACAGTGTGCAAAGCCTTGCATGGCAAGCGATTGTAAGGTTTCAAAAAACCCGTTTAAAAGTATTGAAAGCGATTGGTTGACTGTGGTATACTTCGATCAATCAGGCTCAGGGTAAAATTTTAAGTATTTGTTGGAAGTTATTGAGTTGGATGAATTGCTCCCTAAAAATCATCTCCATGAAGCGAGTTTTTTCGAGCTGTTTCAAAAGGCTTTTGAAGCAGCTTCCTTTCTGTTTTCCGTTTTCAGATTTTAACCGTATGTATAATCGCTTGTAATAGATTTAGATAAAAGGGAAGTTTTGCGGTACTGCAAAAGTTACTGATGTGGATGTTTATCAGTCTCAACTGAAAGTGGCAAAGGAAACAGAGGTTTCTGTTGGGTTGTTTGTTCATAAGTAAAGAAGAAAGAGAAAAGAATAAAATGCAATCAAATGTTTTTCTATGCAAGGTTTTCTCAGGAATGCTTCTCCTGCCTCTTTTGATGACGCTGACAGGCTGTCTCTCTGTTCGTAAGGACATGGAGCATTTGCATTCGGATAATACTGCCGGTGACTTTGAGTCCGGAGTTGTCCACGCAAAGGATTGGGTCGGTCTGAAGAAGGATCAGAGGCTTGATGATTTAAAATGTCTGGACGAGAGCGGCATGCTTGCGGCGATGAGCTATGGGCACATGCAGTTAAATGCTCAACAGTACAGAGACGCCCAAGACACGCTGGAATGGACGCAGCGTAAGTGGATTGATCTTTGGAATAATCCGTCCCGTGACGAGGGGATGGTCGGTGCTGGGGCCCGTAAGGCCGCACAAGTTTCTCTTCCTCCTTATCCAGCGCATGCCCATGAGGGGATGATGCTTTATACGTATCTTGGGCTGACCGATTGGTTTGTCGGTGATCGTGATGCTGCCCGCGGGCATTTTGCCACGGCTTTAGAGCCTCGTCAGCAAGCGAACATGCGTATTGATGAGCAGGTCGCCAAGCAGGAGGCGGCTTATCAGAAGAACGCCGAAAAAGAAGAGCGGAAAGCTTTAGAAAAAGAGGCGGAGAAAAAGGGGGCAGAGGGGGTAGTCACAGGCGGTATGTCTGAGTTGATCTTGCAGTTGCGTCAAAAGGTTGACTCTTCGACGAGTGAATTCGTCGCCGGACAAGACAATGCTTTTGAGTGGCTGAATGAGCAAACGGAACCTAGTGAGCTGGAACGATATCGAAACTACGACAACCCGCTTCTCAGCTATCTTTATTTTCTTACACTGGCGACACATGGAAGTGGAGAGACAGATTATAACGATGCCCGTAATGAAGCGAACCGCCTTGCGGTCATGATTGCGAAACGAAATGAGACTGTGTGCAGCGACATTGTAAAACTTGGGTTGAGTACTGAGCGGAATTGGCCGGTTGATCTCGGAGAGGGTGTGTATGTCTTCTTTGAGACTGGGATGGCGCCGCAATGGAAAGAGAATAAAATTTCGATTCCGATTGCTTCAGTTTATCTAAGTTATGTTGGGATCGCACTACCTGAGCTCGCCCCCAATAACAACTTTGTCCCTTACCTGTCTGTTTTCGAAAAATCAGCTACCCAGCAGATTCAAGTACGGACGAATCCGCTCCTGAATATGGATGCGCTGGTTGTTCAGGACTTTAAAAATCGTTATAGAGGTATTGTTGCCAGTCAGGCTGCAGATGCCGTTATTCTGGCCATTCAAAACGCCGCAATTAATTATATGGCAAAGCTGATGGCGGAGCAGTCAAACGATGATATGCATAAGTTGCTCTTCCGTGCCGGGGGAGCTGTTGTTGCGGGAGGAGCCAGTGCTGCACGTACATTTTGCGACACCCGCTCGTGGGAATTGCTTCCAAAATATGTTCAGGTTGCACGCGTCGACCGTCCGGCTGACGGACAGCTTAACCTGGCTTATCCCGATGGCACATGGGATGGCAATATCCCGCTCATCGAAGGAGATCTTACTGTTGTCTGGGTTAAATCTACGAGTCCGATGCAACCCGCTCCAACTATTCACCAATTTAAACTGAAATAAAAATGAAGTATTTTTATTTATTGCTTGTACGACCCTTTGCAGTGGCAGTACCTGTTTTAATTTCTGCTTGCACGACGTTGATATTATGCAGACAGTATAAAGGGTTCCCTTTATTCCAATTCTTAACGCTTGGCTCTCATAAACATCTTGATGGCAGAAAGGTATAAATGAATAATCACATTTTTTTCTTCTTTGTATTTACGTTTGGAAGTGTTCTGTTTCTATCCGCAGATGAGCTTGATGTGCTTATCTACAACCGGCGCGGGTTAACTCCGCCTAAAGAAATGTCTGTGCCAACGCTATCTGCAGGCATTCCGGATGTGGTCATGCCAAAAGCTGAGAGCTTGAAGGAATCTGGGGCTTTAAAATCACAAGTTGTCCCCTCTGGAGAGGATCAGGTTTTTCGATTAGAAGACAATACATTGGAAGTTCTACATACTGCAAATAAAACGCAAGTTTTCCCTGCAGGTAGCCATGCGTCTCGGTTGAAAGACGGGACGCTGGAAATTGTCCCTGCTGAAGGCGTACCGCAGGTTTTTTCTGTCGGTAGTCGTGCATTTCGGCTGAAAGACGGAACATTGAAAGTAGTTCCCGACGAAAGTAACATGCACGTCTTCCCCGCTGGCAGTCAAGTGTTTAGTATGAAGGATGGATCAATAAAGGTTATGCTGCAGGATGATGCCAATGCTGTTAATACAGCTCAGTCTTCAGGTTCAGAACACGTTGCTTTGGGCATTATGTCTCCGGTGGCGCACCCTTCTGAAGCTTTGTCTGTGCCCATCCCCAAAACTACGCCTGTTGAATCGGTTAAGGTTGACCATAATGGTTTTCGTAACCAGAATGAATCCGGTATCCGGTTAGAGGACGGTGCGAGGGATGCTCTAGGCTATTATGTTTCTGTTCGTGGATTCGGTGCAGAAATGAATACGAAGGGGGATGGAGGAAGGGTTCGGGGTGATGACCTCGATGCTTTTTTTGGTGCTTCAATTGCTTTTGGCCATCGATTTAATGATTATTTACGGGTGGAAATTGAAGGCGGTGGTGCATATAGTTCAAAAGGAGATTGTGACGCTACGATTGCCTTGGGGCTCATGAATTTTGTTTATTCTTATTCTTTTTCAGAAAACTTTCATCTGCTGTTGGGTACAGGGGCCGGTGCTCTCTACTACAAAGAAGCGTTTAAGTATACGGAGTATTACTACACAACAAGTTATTACACAAGGTATTATTATCGTTATAGCTATTACGGTTACTCTTACGGCTATCCGAGAACGTATTCGTATCGTCAACAGCATTCGTATCGTGCAAACGGCTCGGGAGATGTTACCTTGCCTGTATTTAATTTAATGGCAGGATTGTCATATGATTTTACAGACGCCCTTTCCTTTGATGTGGCATTTCGGTATATGAGGACTCCAGAAGGTGACTATAAAAGTGATGAGGTCGGCGACGCTGATGTTAAGCTTGAGTTGGTTGGTGGGTATGTCGGTTTAACGTATCATTTTTAGAAAATAGACAATAAGTGAGTCGCCGGGCGTTCAAAGGGTGATGACGTAAGCTATACAGACGTCTCAATGATAAGGCTTCAGGCGGAGCTGGGGCTCCGCGCGATGCCGCACACGGCATGCCACAGGCGGGATGGACGGGGTGCCGCTGGGGCGATCGATGAAGGCGCCTTTGGCGAGTAGGAAAGTAGGAGGGTAGGGAAGTTGCTTTTCGGAGACTGGTGCTAGAAAGCCGTTTCTGCTGTTTGACTGCAATGGAGCGTTTATGATAAACTGATTGGATATTTCTGAGGCGAAGAACGCTTTTCCGAAACCAAGGAACCCATTATGAAATCAACACGCTATACCCCTGAAACGATTATCAAACGCGATGAAATCGACCGTTATTATCAAAACGGTCGTGACTTCATTGATGATGATCTGATTGAACGCCAATTAGAGGCCGGACGAAATCCGGACCCCGCTCGCATCCGTGATATTCTGGCTAAATCACTGGCCATCGAAACGCTGGACCCGACTGAGACGGCTCTGCTGCTGCATGTGACGGATCCTGAGCTGCGCCGTGAAATGGAAGAGACGGCGCTGAAGATTAAGCATTTTGTTTACGATAACCGGATCGTAACGTTTGCGCCGATGTACATTTCGAATTATTGTGTGAACAAATGCAAGTATTGCGGATTCAGCACAGATAATACGCTTCAGGAACGTCGTACGTTGTCGTATGAAGAGATTCAGGCTGAGGCCGCTGCCATGACAGGGCGCGACGGGCATAAGCGGGTGATGGCTGTCTACGGCGAACATCCGACTACAGGTGCGGAGTTTATTGCCAAGAGTCTGGAAGCGATTTATTCCGTGTCCGTGAAGACACGCCGCGGAAAGAGCAATGTCCGGCGGATCAATGTGAATGCCTCGCCGATGTCGATTGCCGATTTGAAGATTGTTCAAGCTGCCGGTATTGGTACGTTTCAAGTTTTCCAGGAAACGTATCATCATAAGACGTAT
>Ga0265295_1006335_pt1 | contig 14409 bp, 12 predicted proteins | sample Munlansysbiofilm_FD_192503 | JGI IMG/M metagenome (GOLD analysis project Ga0265295, IMG submission 192503) | Leachate microbial communities from a municipal landfill in Southern Ontario, Canada - Methane capture system biofilm | ecosystem: Engineered > Solid waste > Landfill > Unclassified ... | reverse complement strand
AGTTCAAACCGGGCAAGGCTCTTGTCCGTGCTCTCAATGAGGAGGCAGCATGTTGATCAACAAAGCGTCCCTGGAGGGTCTCTTCATTTCCCTGAAGGCGACCTTCAACAAGGCGTTCACCACTACCACCAGCACCTGGCAGAAAATCGCCATGAAAGTGCCGAGCACCACGGGCCAGGAAGATTACGCCTGGCTGGCGAACTTCCCCAAGATGCGCAAGTGGATTGGCGACAAGATGGTCAAGGCCCTGGAAGGCTTCAAGTACAGCATCGTGAACGATGACTGGGAGGCCACGGTCGAGGTGGATCGTAACCACATCGAAGATGACGTGCTTGGCATATACGCGCCCCAGGCTCAGATGGCTGGATGGAGCGCGGCCCAGCTCCCGGACGAAATTGTCTATGACCTGGTCAATAACGGTTTCACGAACAAGTGCTTCGACGGCAAGGCCTTCTTCGCCACGGACCACAAGGTCGGCAAGGCCAGCGTCTCCAACAAGGGAACCGCCGCGTTGTCTGTAGCCACACAAGCTGCTGCCATGACGAGCTACGGGGCTGCACGTACCGCGATGAAGAAGTTCGCTGACGAAGAGGGTCGGCCTCTCAACATCTCGCCGAACGTTCTGCTTGTGCCGCCGGCCCTGGGTGACATTGCCCGGCTGCTCATGACTGTCGACCGGCTCGAAGACGGCAAGCCCAACCCCTACAAGGGCACGGCCGAAGTCGTCGAAGACGCGCGGCTCACTTCCGACACCGCATGGTTCCTCCTGGACACCACCAAACCGGTGAAGCCGGTCATCTATCAGGAACGCAAGGCTCCGGTCTTCGTCAGCCAGACCAACCCCGAAGCAGACGATGTGTTCACGCGCAAGAAGTTCAAGTTCGGCGCTGAAGCACGAGCCGCCGGCGGCTATGGTTTCTGGCAGTTGGCCTACGGCAGCACTGGCGCAGCGTAATCTGAATCGGCGGAGGTGACATGCCATACAGCACAATGACCGACATCCTGGATCAGATCGAGGCCGCGGATCTGCTTGACCTGACCGACGATGAAAATCTGGGGCAAGTGTCGGAACCGCGTGTGCTTAAGGCCATCGCCGACGCCGATGCCGAGATCAACGGGTACTGTGGGAAACGGTACCGGGTGCCCTTCGACCCGGTGCCGGAGCTCATCCGCAAGTTCTCGGTGGACATCGCGGTCTACAACCTCTTCGCCAGGCGGGCCGGAGCCCCTGAGGACAGGCGCAACAGGTACAAGGACGCCATCGCCTTCCTGCGGCTCGTTGCCGCCGGATCCGGCACGCTGGGAGAGGACGACCCGAGCGGGAACCCTGCACCGGCGGAGCGCCCGACCATGACCGGTCCCGGGCGGATCTTCAGTCGCTTGAAACTGGGAGGATGGTGATGACCAGGGCGGAACACGAAGACGCAATCCTGGCCCTGCTCAGGGCGGCCATCCCTCAGAACATCAAGGTCGAGTCGGTCCCGCGTGGGCTTGATGACCCCAAGGCCCGGGATGTCCGGGACGGCGCTGTCTGGGTGGTCTACGTCGGCGGCAGAAAGCGCCCGAGCAACAACGCGCTGTCCAAAGTTCACGTCGAAGACTGGACCTGGTCCGTGTTTGTCTTGGCCAAGACGTACCGGTCTGCGGAACAGGGTGCCTCAGAGGCCTTGGCGCTCCTGGAGCAGGTCAATGCGGCGCTGTCCGGCGCGAAGATCCAGGGCCGCATGTTGACCAGACAGGGTGACCAGCTTTTGCCCATGCCGGAAGAAAGCAAGCTGATCGGCTACGAAGCCCAATTTTCAATCAACGTATTCGCCCCGCGAGCCGGGGCGTAAAGGGAGAACCCTATGCCTACTTGGGACAGAAATACCGAATACTACTCCGGCCAGGGCGTTGTGCTGGTCGGTGAGTATGACGAAAACGGAGTCGTCACCGGGCTTACTGCCGTCGGTAACGTCACGGATCTGAAGATCTCCATCGAGACCACGACCGAGGAGCACAAAGAGCAACAGAGCGGCCAGCGCGGCGTTGACAGACGAAGCGTCAAGGAGACCAAGGCCGGGCTGACCATGACCCTGGAGAACTTCACGCGAGACACCTTGGCGCTTGCTTTCCGTGGCGGTTACACGGCCATCGCATCTGGAAGCGTTGAAGATGCGGCCTTGGTCTGCGCGCTGGGCAAAGTCCAGCCCCTTGGCCACCTCAAGGTCTCGGCGGTAGTCATCGAAAAAGGTGTCACGCCCCTGGTGGCCTACGTAGATGATGCCACTCCTTACGATTACAAGCTCAATGCCGATGCTGGCTCGGTCCAGTTCGCCGCCGCGCCGACAACCGAGGGATTGGTAGATGGCGACGATCTGACCGTGAGCTACACGTATGCCGCCCAGGCCCGCGTGGATGCCCTGACCGAAGGGACCAAGGAACGCTTCCTGCGTTTCGAAGGTCTCAACACCGAAGACGAGCTTGCCCCCGTTGTGGTCGAGGCCTTCAAGTTCGTCATCGACCCGGCCAAGGAACTGGCGCTGATCACGGATGAAGGCATGGCCGCTTTTGAGCTCGAAGGCTCACTGCTTGCCGACGCTACCCGCTCCACGGGCAGCAAGTTCTTCCGGCAGATGTTGCTGAGATAATCGATCCCACCGTCCAAGCCGGCCTCTGATGTGGATCAGGGGTCGGCTTTTTCAAAGGAGTGAAGATGCCCACGAAAGAAGAAGTTCTGGAAAAGATCGGACCGGTCAAAGTCAAGCATTTGCCCGCGTTCCTGACGGCCTGCGAGCCGGTGGCCACTGCGTGCATGGCCGGAGATTTTGCCAAGGCGCTGGTTGAGAATGCGGACAACGTCATCCAGGCTGTGGCTTTGGGAGCCGACATTGACCGCGAATGGCTTGATGACCAGGGCGCGGATGTACTGGTCGAGCTGGCCGCAAAGGTTGCGGAAGTGAATATCGATTTTTTCGTTCGGACCCTCCTGCCAAAGATCGCGGCCGCAGCCGACGCGATCGACGGAAAGATCCCCGCTGGTGGCATGGATGGGTCTGCGGTCTGACGATGGCTGGGTTCGGGTATGATGCGGTGATGGAGATGCCTTGGACCGATGCCCGTGATTTTGCGCTCAGCGTTGCCGAGGAGCGCAGGATGAGATGGCTCGAACAAGCATGGGCGGTACGTGTCGGCGGAGCGGATCAGAAGAGCTGGGAGAAGATCACGCGGGACTTAACGTAGACCACGGAAGAGTGTCGTGAGCACGGCCCAGCAGACCCATGCCGCAACCAGGACAACCGGAAGCAGGAGCACGGCTCCAAAGACCCAAACAAACCGATCCGGGACCATGGCTGAGCCCATAACGCCGACCAAAATTGAACCGCCGATGATGGCTGCACCGATCTCTGACTGATCATATTTCTTGCGAGGACGCATGTCGAAAAACCTCGATGTTTCTTTATCCATAAAGCTGAAGCAAACAGATGCCAAGAACCGCATAGCGGAAATCGGCCAGGAATTGCAGAAGATCGGCACCAACACCGCCGCTCCTGCTCGCGAGGTCGAACGTCTGCGGCAGAAGCTGCTCGGCCTTCGGGATGCAGCCAAGCTGGACTCGGCTCGAAACATCATCGGCATCCAGCCGTTTCGAGATGTGCAGCGCGAGATCGATCGGGTCAACGCCGCCTTTGGGCGGCTCAAGTCTTCGGGCAAGCTTTCTGCCTCGGAACTTGGGCAGGCCTATCTCAAGACCAAGGAGCGCATCGAAGAACTCAAGGGCTCGATGAACGGCATCGGCGAATACTTTGAGCAGATCAAGGGGCAGGCCCTTGCCCTTGCTGCGCAGTTGGCCGTGTTCGGCCTGGCGGCCAGAGAGGCCATTGTGTTCGAGGACGCCCTGGTGGATCTGCGGCGCGCTGCCAACACCACGGCAGAAGAAACCAAGACCCTGGGCAAAGGAATCACAGATTTGTCTGAGGATCTCGGCATGTCGGCCACGGCAGTCGCGAAGTTGGCGTCTGCTGCTGGCAAGACTGGGATCGCCAAGGGCGATCTACTTGAGTTCTCCAGAGTCGCCGCTACTGCGGCAATGAATTTCGATATGATTCCGGAGGAAGCTGGCAATTCGCTTGCTAAGTTGAAGAACGTATTCAGTTTGGCCCTCGGTGACATGGAAGCCTTTGTGGCGACCATCAATGAACTGGCGGACAACGCAGCGGCCAGTGAGCGCGATGTCATTGAATCATTGAAGCTGGGTGCCGGTTCAGCTGTGATCTTCGGCCTGAATGAAAAGCAGGCGGCGGCTTTGGCCACCGGCTTCTTGAATGTCGGCGCCACGGCAGAACAGGCCGGGACCGCCATGCGCACGCTACTGGATAAACTCCGGGAGGCGACCACCGATGGAGAGCAGGCCGGGACGGCATTGCAGGGTGTGGTTGGAGACACACAGAAGTTCGCGCAACTCTTGGCCGGAGACGCCAACGGGGCCTTGACTGTTTTCCTACGCGCACTGTCCAAGATTCCGGTTGCTGCCCGCGCAGCGGCGCTCACGGATATCTTCCAGGGAGGCCTCGACACGAACAATATTGCCAAGCTGACAAATGATCTTGGCAAGTTCGAAGAAGTGGCCGCCCATGCTGCCAAGAGCAATGAAGAGCTGGTTAACAACCTTCGGGAACTGACGAAGATGAAGCTCGGATCAACTCAGTCCGAGCTGGATCTGATGGCCACTGCCTGGCGCAATGCAGGCAAAGCTGTCGGCGACTTGTTTCTGCCGGCCATCAGGGGCGTGACCATCGCCCTGGGCGCGTTGGCCCAGGCTATCCGGTACCTTGCCGAAGAAATACCCCAGCTAACACGCCTGGCCGTAGTATTTGGTACTCTGGCTGTTGGATGGGGCGCATTTCGTGGAATGGCAACTGTCGCGATCGCGGTGCTGGGCAAGCTCGGTATCAACATCGCGGCCGTGGGCACGGCCAGCGGCCTGCTGTCATCCTTATGGGGTCGCCTGGTTTCCGTGTTCGGCTCCGTGCTGGCGGCTCTGCGCTCGGGAACAGGAGTGTTTGCCGCTTTGCGTGGTGCGTTGGCCGTGTTGTTCGGCCCGGTCATCCTCAAGGCTATCGGTATGTTTCGATCTCTTACATCCATGGCCGGCTTCGCGTGGGCCGCGTTTCGAGGTGGGGCCGGAGTCATCGCCGCTTTGCGCGTTGCCCTCGGCGGGCTCATGGGCCCAGTCGGCTGGATCGTCACCGGCTTGTCACTGCTGGCCGCAGCCTGGGACCTCTTCAGCGGCAAGGGTGATGATGCCAAAGCCGCATTGGAAAAACAGCGGAAGGCCTTCGATGGCGTGGAGGAAGCCCTGCGCAACGTCGGCACTGCCGCTGCCGAGACAAAGAACCAGATCGACGTGGCCATGCAGAATGCGTCCGCGCCCATTGAAGCGTTGGTCGGCGACTACAAGACCGCATCGGAAGAAATCAAGCTGGCCTTGGATAGACGCCTGCAAGTCATCGACGAAGCGGCGAAACGCGAGCAGCAAATTGTCGACAACTCGAATCTGAGTCAACGGACCAAGGCCAACGAGACCGCGCGGATCGCAGCCGAAGCCGAGCAGAAGAAGGTCCAGGCCATAGATGACGCGGGCAGGCAGATGTTGTCCTCCTGGGAGCGGACCTATGGCGCGGCGATACGAATCGAACGGGAGGCGGGCATTACCGGTTCCCAGCTGGCGAAAGACGCCGTCGATGCGAAGCTTGGCATCTACCAGCAACTTGAAGGCGCGTACCGGAAGACGATCGATACGCTGATCAATGAGGAGCAGCGTCATCTTCGGGCCGCGAGAGAAGCGGAAAACCAGCGCCTGCTGCTCAAGATGAGCGTTGAGGACAAGATCCGCTCCTTGTCTCAGAAAACAATGTCCGATGACCAAGCGTACGCGGACCGGGTAAAGCAGATCAACGAGAAGATCGCCAAGGCCAGAGAAGCATCTTCCAAGGGGCAGACGGAACTGGCGAAGCGTTACGCCGAAGAGGCCATGAGCCTTGCCCAAAGCAACGCGAACGCGGTGACGAAAACGGTCGAGCAAGGTGGGAAGAGTGTCACCCAGACCGTCGTCACGCTCGAACAGGCCGTGCAGACATCCCAGAGCCAGATCAAGGAAGCCGCCAAGATCATGGATGCCGACCTCGCCAACACCGCCACCACCGCTCAGGCCGGTGCCGACAAGGCAAAGGGGCAGATGGATGAGGTGGAATCGAAGCTTGCCGCGATCCGCGCACAGATCAACGAACTCTTACAGCAGAAGGCTGTGGAGATCGAAGCCAAGCTGACGGCCGATGAGCAGTCCGCGACGGCCGCCATCGCCACACTGCAACGGCTGGCCGATGCGCAGGCGGTGCATGTTCAGCTGGAGCTGGATCTGCAGGCAGCCAAAGATGCCTTGGCGACATGGAAGGATCAGCCTGAGAATGAAGATCTGAAGCTTGCGGCAACGGTCGCACAGGAGACGCTGGCCAACACGACCGCTGACCTTCGGGCAAAAATGACGGCCGCCAATCTGCAGGCCCCGGTCGGTCTGGATACTGCTCCGGCCGCAGTGGCCATGGAGACCCTGGTGACGACGCTCAATGACACGCAGACCAGCTCGCAGCACTCCATCGACGACAATTCATTTGAGACCATGGGCAACCTGGAAGCTCTCAATAATCATGACACGTCCTCGGTTCATACCATCTATGTGCAGAGGGTTGAGATGGACTCGGCTGGCGGCCTTGTCGGTGCTTACGCACGCGGCGGTTTGATTCAGCGGTTGGCTGATGGAGGCCGGGCTTTCCGCCGCATGGCCGGGAGAATTTCCGGACCGGGTACGTCTACGAGCGACAGCATCCCGGCCCTGCTCAGCAATGGCGAGTATGTCATCAAGGCTTCGTCTGTCCGTAAATTTGGTGAAAGCTTCTTCGCGGCGCTTAACGCCGGGTTCCTCCCTCCGATGCCCAGGTTTGCTGAAGGCGGCGCCGTCAGCACTCCGATCGTGCCGGGCAGCGCCTGGACCGGAACTGTATTGTTCCGGGTGGGCGAGAAGGAAGTTCCCTTACGTGTTTCTGGTCCGGACGGCAGGTCCTCGGTGGAATCGCTTGTCGGCGCTCTGAATCGGTACGACCTGGTCGGAGGTAAATAGCATGGCCACACGTTTCAGATTGTACTCGGTGGACATCGCCCCAACCCTGGCGCCGGATCTTGCCGACCCAGCCCCGGCGCTGAACATCGTATGGGATCATGACCCAATAGAGAGTGGCATCCAGGAGGCCCCACCAGAAGGGCGTGGATCCGTCATCGAGACTGGAGACAATGGCATCGTGGTGCATGACTTCGGCGTTCCGGATGGCGGCGGGACCTTGACCATTCAGGGCAACGCACAGCCCGATGGCGAGTATCTAAGGCCCGAGACGGTGGCTTTGTTCCGGGCCGCGTACAAGGCTGCAGACGTTGAATATTTCCTGACTGACGGGATCCGCTGCTGGCGGGTTAGATGGAGCCGCAAGCCTGCCGGGTTTAACGTCTGGATGAATCAGTTCTGGGCCCAGCATGGCGTGTATGAATACAGCTATGAGTTCGTGTTCATTGTCATGACAGAGGTCCAGCTGTGAAGACCTGGCGCGTCATTCTGAACGGTGTCGACATCACGCAGAAAGTCGACCTGGTCGAGGCAAGATTCGAAGCGGAAAATGTCTCTGGAGAGATCGAGGTATCCATTGCGGACCGCGCCGTACTGGACGGCATTGTGGTGCCGCGCGTGCCGCAGGGTCTGTCTATCGTTGCGGATGCGCTTGTGGCCGGTTCTTGGGTCAGCCGTGGATCATTTTTCCTTGAAGAGACCACTCAGCCACCGGACCTTCGCGCCCGCACGGCCACCATCTGGGGGCGCACCCTAAGCGCACGGCTGACGAAGCCATTCGCCCCGAAGATTTCCCGCCAATGGCCCGCCGCCACAACGATCGCCGCTATCCTGGAAGAGCTTGGCGCGATGTGCGGCGTGGCCATCCAGGTGCAGAACGATTACCCGATCTGCGCCTACTGCTACGCGGTCTCGGACTGGTACCCGAGTCAGATCATCCAGGACCTGGCTGAGAAGTCTGGCCAGTTCTGCTGGCCGCAGGTTGACGGGTCGCTCCTGATCGCGCCTCGGATGTACCGTAATCTGCCGGCTCCGGACGTGACTCTGATTGCAAGCCAGATCGAGGTGAAGAGCGTCAAGCGGCAGGTGCCGGACTTCGGGAATCGGATCCTGGTCAGCGGCGATGGAGCGGTGGCCGGGCTGTCGGTGCAGGTTGTGCCTATGTACCCCGAAGATGAATGCGTTGCCGCAAACGGCACCGACCAGGTCCGGCTGATTGCCGTCGTGCTCGGGGTTGATGGCGATTTTGTGGCTGCTGGGACATTGATCAATTGGTCGGCCGGGGCCGGGTTTCTTGCGGCCGCGTCGAGCGTTACAGGCTACGCGGAGATCATCGGCGAGGAACAGCGCGCCTCTGATTATTACCACGTCACCCTGGATCTCCCTGCGGCGGCGGTCATCGGCGTCTATGCGTATTCAGACATCAGGCGCAAGCGGAACCTGTACCAGACTCGCCGGGGCAGTGTGTCCGGGCGCACCATTACGTTTTTGAGCCCTTTGGATTTTTTCGACCAGGCGCTTTTGATCGACTACGAAGTGCTTGGAGCGATCAACACTTGGACCGCCGGGCGCGTTCCTGGGGATATTGTGATCTTGGCCAGTGTTGCCGGGGCCCAAGGTCAATGCACGGTGCATCAGAGCAACCCGACCGCGTGTGCGTCGACTCTGACGCTTGAGTCAGTTCCTTCCCAAGTCTGCCTTGGCGAGCGCGCCACTATCACAGCCAAGGCCACCATGTTCGGCGGCGCTGGATCCGGTAAAATCAGGTTCGCCCTGTCCGGGTGCGGGTCGCTTTCATCATCCCAAAAGGTACTGACAACCAATGCCATCACCGAGCGGGTCAGGACAACGAACTGGGGCGGCGTGACGCAGATCCGCGTGTCGGCTGTGCCCGCTTCCGGGGCGATCAACGTCTATCTGGAGTCCGCCCCGGGAAACAATCTCTACGCATCCCACAGCGGCCAGACGATCAACCTGGATACAAACCTCCTGTCCGGCACCGAGGTCGTCGTTTCGTACCCGGGCGGGGGCACAACGGCGATCTCCTGGATACCGACTGCCGGGGCCGGTGACACTGTTGTGCGCGAGGCCATTCCGTGCGCCGACGACGGCCAGGGCGGGAGCATCGTCACCTTGTCTTTTGTGCCGACCGACATCCTGATCATCACGCAGTCCGCCACGTACTCGGTCCCGCCGGACTTGACCGGGACGATTGCCGGAAATGTCGTGACTCTGACCAACGCCCTTCCGGCCGGGACGATCCTGTATTGCTCGTACTGGGCACCACAGCCCCTCTCTCCTGATTGCGAAGCGACCATTGTGGCCCGCATCGACGACGGGAGCCAAGATGGCGGTATCGCGTCGATCAAGGTCACGGCCCGTGATTGCCGCGAACAGACGACCGATCCGGCCCTGCCGCCTGAGGAGACGTCTCCGGATGATCCAGTATCGATGCCGGATCTCGACGACGACGAAGAGGATGAAGAGGAAGAGACAGGACTGGGCTGTGATGCCGTGTCTATCCAAGGACGCACGCCAGCGATCACTGCCGATAATTGGGACGCGGTGTCCGGCGTCGGATCTGGTGAGGATTGTCCTGGGCTTTGCTCGTGTGATGAGATCTGTGCGGCTTTGCGAAGCAATGGGACGCTGGCCACGGCCGGAGAGTTTTATTCAACCTGCGTGGCTAAGTGCGCGGAGGCCAGGAGCCAGAAGTGCACGGCTTGCACCCTGACAGGCCCTAGCATCCTCAACCCTGGGGAAACTGGTGTTTGGGTGGACGGCAAGGGTAACAGCGGCGAGGCGTCCGGAGATCTTGCAAAAGTCAGCCGGGACTTCGAAACGGGCTACACCATGCGGATGCCAACAGGTGGCCAGGGGCCATTTACGGTGAGGGTTTGCTATGGAGAGGAAGATTCGGACTGTTGCGAGGCAGAGGTGGATTTTCCACCCTGCACACTGAACGGCCCAACCGAGTTGGAACCGGGCGTCGAGGGCACCTATGTGCCAAGCCTCGGTATGACAGGGGCCTCCGTTGTTTGCACCGGTGGCATGGAGTTTGTCCGCAATTTGCCATACGATGTTGGATTTGTGGCTAAAATGAAAGACGGTGAGTGTAACGGCGGGACTGTGACCGTGAGTTACGGAGGCCGAGTGTGTGGGTCTTTGACTGTTGATTCGACTCTCAAATCGTTCGTTGGCGTGGTGACCGGCCCTTCATGGCTTGATCCCGGGGAAATGGCGTATTACGCACACAACCTCGGTCCGGATGCGGATTACACAGGATCTCTAGTAATGGGTATGGCAGATGATGGCGGAGCCGTGCTCGTTATGCCGTCAGACGCTACCTATGGAGCTATTTATACAGCTGCATGGGACGGCGGTTTGTGTGGGAAGTCCGCGAGTATGAATGTAGAGTCTGTGGATATGGATAACTGCCCGCTGCTAGGTTACGGCTGCGGTAGTGCATCCTCTGGCCAAATTGTTGGTCCGAACGCCGGTTATGCCCCAGGCACTGGGCAACCGTGTTATATTGTTGGAGAGGCTCGATCATTCTCCCCGAAATTGACTACTAATACATACGGATGCAACGGCCCATTTTGGCGTGTCACTTCGGCAGCAGGTGGTTCAATCGTAGAAAATTATGAACAGGATTACTATTATGGTGGTGATCCAATAATTGGCCAGTTTAAGCTAGCAAGTGTATACAGAGCGGTACCTTATTATGATGCGTAATAGAGATATAGCAAGACTATCTTTAATATCATCTACAGATGATAGTATATTGTCAGACTCAGTACACGAATATATAATTAGCCGTGGATATGAGGTTGTTGATGCCGAGACAGGATCTATAGCAATTAACAACGGAGATATGGCACGACCCGTCTATTGGGTAAAGGGTAAATCGTACGCGTTACCCACGGGCGTCCATCTAGCCATGGTTACGCAGCAAATTAAAACTGCGATTACTAACGCACCAAAAGAGCATAATCCGAAAATGTGCACTGCGGTAATAGATGGCCAATTATGCGGCGGAACAATGGTACGATTAGCCGTATGTCCTAGGTGTGCTCTGGGCAGAATGGGAGTGGCCGCAACCCTAACGTGTGACGTATGCGGAGCCGTAACCGCAGAGATGAGGACGAAATGATTAGAGGCCACCGCATTGCTGTGACCGCCCAGGATGACGCAAGTTTAATCGCAGGCTGGAATGTTGCTCCGAATGTATTCTACGCCCTGCACCTGCTCCCAGGAGCGGTATCGTGCGGGGTGCTGCTCTATGACGAAACTGGTGTTTTGGTCGCATCTGGCGCGGCCCTGGTTGGTACAGACCAACCATGCGTCCTGCTCCCCCAGACGGGGCAGGTAGTTGATATGGTGGATACGGATCTAGGCTGGCATCTACTTTTAACCACCACTGGTACAGAGAGCCAGCGGACCATCCGGCTTGGCCCTGCCGTTGATCTACCGGATGAAATCCACCCGGTTTATGGTAATGATGATCTCGCCCTTGTCCGTGCGACGGAGGCAATTGACGCGGCTGCACATTATATCGACGACATAACCGTGTCCTGTCCGCTCGGACTTGGTGCTGGCCTTGGTGATATCCCGAGTGTACCCGTAGATGGTGCATCGGTGGTCGGACAGGCCGAGTCGATCACATGGACAGCGACTCCAGACGGGACAACGGAGCAGGCCGTAATCCGGCGGCATGTAGCGATTGCCCCCGAGGCGTTTGCGGAACCCGTGCCTCCAACTGTTGCAGATGATGCAGGGGTGGCCACACACTTGACCGGGACCTCTGGCAATGTGCTGACCAACGACGATGATGGCCTGACCGTCACGGCTGTCAACGGACTATCCGGCAATGTCGGGGTCACCGTGGATGGTGACAATGGTGGATCATTTACGATTAATATAAATGGATCGTGGGCGTTTGATCCCGGTGGCGATTTTGATCTTTTGACAGGCTCCGAGACTGCCAACACCTCCGTCACCTACCATGCCAGCGATGGCATTTCGGAGGCTATGGCATCGCTAACTGTCACCATATCCCACGCCAACGCCGCACCGGTAGCCGTTGACGACACTGGCGAGACTACCACCAACGCGACGACATCAGGCAATGTCTTGACAAACGACACAGACGCAGATTCCGACAGTCTGGCCATCTCGCAGGTAGCTGGAAGCTCTGCTAATGTGGGTGTAGCTGTTACCGGGTCGGACGGTGGACTGTTTACGATTAGTAGCGACGGGGCATGGTTGTTTGACCCAGCTGCGGATTTTGATTCCTTGGAAGAAGAACAGACCGCAACGTCGAGCGTCGAGTATCAGGTATCTGACGGCCTCGGAGGGTACGACAATGGACTTTTGACAGTTACGGTACGGGTAGCGCCAGCAGCATCGATCGAATTGGTTGCAGAGGCTTCTGCAAACACAACATCTGCTGGTGGTTATTCGTTCACATTTTCGTTGCCCGCTGAAACCCAGCCTGGGGACGTTGTTGTTATCGCTGGGGCTTTTGCATCGGCGCAAGCTGGTCCAGGCGCATCCGGGTGGGCAACAGCAGCTGCCCCATACGCTTCCGACTCCTACCCGGTGGGCATGCGCGTTATATATAGGGTCATGCCAGATCCTATCCCATCAAACGTGACTGTCAATTGTCCAACAACTGGTGTTGTTATTACTACTAAAGTCTTTCGCGGTGTGGATAATTCAAACCCGCTTGATGTCTCTGCTGTTTCAAGCACTGGCGCAAATTCGAGGAATGTCACTAATCCGGATCTAACGACTGTTACAGACGGGGCTGTTGTGATAATTGCTGGGGCTGTTGGAGCATCTGGAGAGCTGCCGGGTATGACCCCTCCAACCCCATATGATGGTACTATAGTAAGCACTCAAGCTAAAATCACTGTGGCAATGGCGACCACATTAGCAAGTTCCGCCGGGCTAGTTTCTGGTGGCCTATGGACTGGTATTGGATCAAGCGCAACCAGTTGTTGGGCCGCAACCACCCTTGCCCTTCGACCCGCATAGGAGTTATACATGCCACTCACCCCCTCAGACATCTTACCCCGCCGCCAAGTCCCCGAGATCGCCACCGGTCCCGTTGTTGCTGTCGGCGTCGGCTCGGTGTCGGTGCGCATCAGGCCAGACCTGAAAATAATTGTTTCGACAGATCAGACGTATGCAATCGGGCAGATGGTCAGTGTGGCGCTTCCAGGCGGGAGTGTGGCGAGTCCCCAGATTATCGGCGGTGCGGCGGGGAGTGCGCCACGGATCAGATATGTGGCGGTGTGATCAGCGGATCTTTTCGAAGGTGAATTCCCAATTCCCAGTGCTCGAATGGATTTCAAACCATACCTCGTCATCCTTTGGGAGCACGGCAGTGGTCTGCGTGTCCGCCTTGCCAATCCGGTTGACGAGCAGATCACTCAGTCCCCGCCTGGTGTGCATCCAGATCGCAAAGTGACCCTTGGCCTTGTACTCATATTCGAGGCGATATGTCCCGGCTCTGTACCCAAATTTCTTGGTCATCTCCTCGGCACCTCGCCCTGAATAGAACCCGCGTGTTCTGCGCCACTCGATGCCATTCAGGTCGAAATTGTCCTCTGGCTCAACCTGGCGAGTCTGGCCAATCGAGTATGTAGGGGATGGTTGCTCGATGACTTCAACAAGGGGCTTGGGCGCATTCGGATCATCCGCAGACGACACAATTGGGTCTTTCTGCCCTGGCGCGTACATCTTCCAGCCAGCGTTGGCGCTGGTTGAGGCAAGGATCAAAGCGAGGAGGATGATTTTTCTCATTTTCTACTCCTTAGCGGATACCCGCAGACGCAACATGTATCCGCAGATGGATTTTGATGCGCCATACACCTAGGGCAGACTGTCGGTTGCTTTTGAGTTTTCCAGACACAAATCCCGGCGCAGGACGTCAATGCTAGCGCGATAAAGGCCACGATCAAATTCACTGCCGTCTCCCATTATTTTTCGCGCGCCTAGCATGGATTCCTGGCCCGGTCAGCAAGAAATATTGTCAGACAGCGCTCTTGTGGATGAATGGTGATCAAGGAGTGTTAGACAGGGGGTTCAACGCCCGGAATTATCGTGTGATTTTTAGGCTGAAATTTGGAAGGATTTGAGTTCAGACCGGTGGGCAGTTTTTCACGATAAATGAGAAAACAGACGGGAGCGCGAATTCTCATTTATCGTGACATAAATTCTCATTTATCGTGCGCGCTCACAACAGCATC